>OIYE01000200.1_pt1 | contig 59777 bp, 57 predicted proteins | sample 1588091 | NCBI WGS metagenome assembly OIYE01 (sample SAMN03283265) | human gut metagenome | biome: human-associated habitat; material: feces | host: Homo sapiens | place: USA | collected 2013 | reverse complement strand
ATAAAGGAATCGGCTCAATGAATCCGGAACAGTGGCTCAGCCTAAAATGGAATGGAGGCTCAACCATGTCGGACAGATGGCTCAATCAGTCCAAGATTATTCAGTTTTTTTGTGAGATTACAAGCCCAATAAGGATTAATACAGTTCCAATGATAGAAATCACTGTTATTTTTTCATGTAAGATCAACACTGAAAGTATTACTGTTATAACAGGGGATACGTAAATATAAATACTTGTCTTGATTGCGCCAATCCATTTTGTCGCAAGATTCCATAACAAAAATTATAATACGTTCTTTCTCACTATTTCCACCGAATTTCTTGAAAAATAGAATATTCATGCTAAAATAAATGATTGAATTATGAAATCATTATAAATGAAACAATCGTCAAAGAAGGTAGTATTATGAAATCAAAACTTAAAAATTTTTCCTTACTTACAATCAGCACACTCATTATGGCTGTCGGAATTTACTTCTTTAAATTTGCAAACAATTTCACATTTGGTGGTATCACAGGTATTGCCGTTTTAGTTGCAAAATTCCTTCCTATTTCTGCCAGTGATTTTTCTTTTGTTGTGAATATTTTATTGCTGATCATTGGATGGATCGTCTTAGGTAAAAGCTTTGCTGAAAAAACAGCTTACAGCACGATTCTTTTATCTGTAAGTTTATCTCTTTTAGAGCGAATTTATCCTATGAGTCATCCACTTACCAATGAGCCATTATTAGAGTTGATCTTTGCAATCTTATTGCCAGCGCTTGGTTCAGCAATCTTATTTAATATTGGAGCTTCTAGTGGTGGTACAGATGTTATCGCTATGATTCTTAAAAAATATACGAGTGTAGATATCGGAAAGGGCTTAATGATCTCTGATCTTATCTTTACTCTCGCAGGATTCCTAGTGTTTAACGTCAAAACAGGACTTTATTCTTTGTTTGGTCTGATCATGCGTTCTGCGTTGATTGATAACTTTATTGAAAGTTTTAACCGTTCTAAATATTTTCATGTTGTAACTTCCAATGCAACATGTATTTGTGATTTTATCCAAAATGATCTACAGCGCGGAGCAACCATTGTAAATGCGACCGGAGCCTTTACAGGGGATGATAAATATATTATCCTGACGGTTCTTAGTCCTTCACAAGCAGTGAAACTTCGAAATTTTATCAAAGAACATGATCCAAAAGCTTTTCTTTTAATTTCTAATACAAGTGAGATTATCGGAAAAGGCTTCCATTCTGTCTAGGATGGACAGCCTTTTCTCTGCTTTCATCTGGTACATAATACATTGTTCCTATCTCCTTTTTTGCTTTTATTGGATTTATTTTACAAAATATTTTTCTTAAATCATCACATACTAAGAAACGAGGAGGTTTCAATGCATGAATAAGAAGAAGAAACGAGAACTTACAAACGAAGAAATTGATGAAAATATCTTCGAAATGTGCAATATTTGTTCTACCACGGATTGTACTGGATTGATCCAGGTTGTTCCAAGAACAGAAGCCGAGCTTGAATCTTACGAAGAATTGTACCCCTTCCGACCACCGTTTTTACCTCGTGATGATGATTAAGTCGTCATCCACTTTCTCCTGTAACAAGATCTTATGGCCTGTTATGACTATAAGGTCTTGTTTCAATGTCCACTTTCTCTTCTAATTAGTCTGACAAAAAATATCATCTCTTATTGATTCCAACATAATTGTTTGTGGGGTAGCATCATAATTTTCATCCATCCAAGCTACAGACTCATCGTCCAAATAATCAATTCCACTTTTTCCAAACATCTGGTTGATATCCTAGTGTTGATTGCTTTCCATTTCGAACAACTGGTGTCTTGATGACTTGTGGATTTTCTAATACTTTTTCAAGTTTATCTTCATTGGCAATATATTTGATCAGTGCAAGCAAGTTCTGATCTTTGCTTTCCCAATTGATCATATGATCTAAACCACCATTTGCCTGAGCTACTGAATTGAATTCGCCTTTGCTCATGCCTTTTTTCTTCATATCAACAAACTGATATTTGATTCCACGTTCTTTGAAAAAACGTTCTGCTTTCTTTGTTTCGATGCATTTTTTTGTTCCAAATATTTGTATGTTCATGCTGGTTTAAAATCCTCCATTTAGATATGCTCTAGTTTCTTTATCTCATTCATCATTAAGCGCTACAGCCTGTATTTTGCAACTTTTTGACTTCATCTTTGTATTCAGATTTCACAAGGTCCAAACTCAGGAATGCTTAAGTTGCAAAACAGCTTTCTCATCTAATCAGCTTTTATTACACCAGTAAAATGAGACTCAACAAGCTTATCCATCTGTGCTGCAATCTCTATAAACGGCAAATTCAGATCAAGTGTCTTAACACTTATCTGACTGCCATGCATCTGATACACATTATCAGGCTGGATTTCTTCTTCTGTCTTAGCATAAAGAAGCATTCCTGAAACTGTATTATCTTCTTCTCCAAATTGATAGCTTCGATTTTTTACATAGGTAAAAATCTGATACAAATTGTTTGAATGAAGCGTATGTTTATCAAAATGAACCTGTGTAGTGTGACTGTAGTATTTCGCATCAATGATAAGTACTGTATTACCACGTTGTAAATGAATATCACTTTGCATAACCGGCAGCATCGTTCCAACACCATTGTCTAGTGCCCACGGAATCTGCGATGCACTAACAGACAATTCTGGATAATGTCTGCTGTAATATTCCAGAATAAATTTTTCATACAGCCTGCACATACGCTGCTCGTCTACAAAGGATGCTAATCTATAGTTACCTACATCTGTTGTGATCAACATTCCTTCAATCATCAACTGACAAATACTAACTAACATTCTATATGTTTGATTATTACGCTGAAAACGAATTGATGACCATTTAATTTCTGTAGGTTCTATAGAATCTACATTCGAAAAATACAACATTTTCTTCTTCAGATCATCTTTGTATTTTGCTTTTACTTTGCCGTTTCGCAAAAGAAGCATGACTGTTGTTTTCAAGATTTGATTCAATATGTTATTTTCTGAAAGCTCATCAAAATCACAGGTAAGTACCTGTTTATGCAGCAGTTTATTTTTAATTGTACCGGGCATATTTATTTTGCCACGCATAACCGTCAGCTCTTCCTGATGACTTATATATTCTCTGTAAAGTCCCTGCTTCAACTGCAGCCCTATGCCCTTGGCTAGGATTGCAGCCAGCAGATTATACATCTCATCAAAAGACTCTACTGCAACATCATCATATGTCTCTTGCTTCAGTGTCTGAAAAGCATAGGAAAGCATATGGTAAATATTATTGATCAGAATACTCTTGTCCTTTGTCATTGAAATACCCCATGCAAAATATTCTCCCAACGCTGTAGTTTATCTGTATCATCGAACCAATACTCTGCTAACATTGGTAATATATCAAAATCAACTACATCTTGCATCCACTCATCCGTACATTCTTTCGTATTACAAAAATAACTATGTCCAATACAGAATCCTTTCCCTAGAGATTTGTCGTTTGCAATTTCTCTGTTTAGTTCCTTAATACGGTCAATCAACGTATTGAATGTGTCATTTGCAAATGCTTCCTGATACTTAATAAATCCTTCTGAATCAAATCCTGGTTCCATATCAAAGAAGCTAAATCGGCGGCGAAGTGCATAATCAATCATTGCCAAACTTCTATCAGCCGTGTTCATCATACCAATGATATGTAAACGTTTTGGAACGGAAAAGCTGAGACCATTATAGGCTAATGTTGTCTTTGTCTCTCGATAGTCAGCCTCAATCAACATTAATAATTCACCAAAGATTTTACTCATATTGCCCCGGTTAATCTCATCAATGATAAAGAAATAATCTTTATCTGGATGGTTCGCTGCTTTCTGACAGAACCTATAGAAAATTCCATATTTCAGTTCAAATCCATCCTCGACTGGCTTATACCCCATCATAAAATCTTCATAGGAATAATTTTGATGGAACTGTACAAATTCAATGCGGTCGTCATCTTTCTCTCCCATCATTGAATAAGCCAGACGCTTAGCTGCATAAGTCTTTCCAACACCAGGTGCTCCTTGTAAAATGATGTTTTTCTTCCTTGTCATAACAGCTACGAGACGATCGTATTTTGCCTCGGTCATGTAAACCTGATCTAAGAATTTTTCTTTCGAATACTCATCTTTATTTTTCTCAGCTGTTGGCACTGGATTTTCTTCACGGATCAAATCAATAATAAATTCGTATTCATCCTTTGTTAATTTGAATAAACTCCCCTGAATGATACTGAAATATTCCATTTTTTCCAGTTCAGGACAGGCTTTCAATGTTGCAAAATCAATTGGTGATGAGAGTCCTTCTAACTTTTCAAAATATATTCTCTCTCCATCCTGCTCTGCATTTACACGAAATATAGCTACAATTTGTTTCACCGGAGTAGACTCATATCCGATCACCATGTCTCCCGCCTTTGCATCAAGGAAGTTTTGGAAGATCCTACGCTTATTTCCATTGTCATTAAACAAAGTATAATTCTGAACTTCTCCCACTGGCATACTGGACATACTCCACATTTTTGGATTTGCATTCAAGAACCAGTATTGCTGTCCATCATCTTCTTGAGGTTGAGCATGAAGAGGAACATTTGTTGAATCTTCCTTGTTCCAATAACGAAAAATGAAAAATCCCACATCTATTGTAAGTGTCCGTAACTCGGGATCCGCATAACAAGTCGATGTGATCTGAGAATTAAGCAGACTTCTAAGCCCATCGTCCTGCTGTAATTCTGCACATATCTCATCATATAATGCCATGAAATTTCTAATATTATCTACATAAGCACCCTTCTTAAACCGATAGTCACTTTCAAGTTCCGATGAGACAGCTTTTACTTCACTGAATTTGTAGATATAATATTTGTCTGGATAGCGCAGCCACAAATATGCCATGATTGCATTTTCGTACTGATAGTGCTGCGCAGCTCCATTTCCGTAGCGTTCTAATAATTCATTTGATCTGTTTTTAAAGTTAGCAATTCTTTCACATAAATCCTTACTCTCGTCATATAGTTCCATATACATGGAACGTACCTCTTCTGGTGCGGTCTCTGCAAAACCAGTAATCATTCCTGCTGGAAAGTTATTCGCAGATGTAAGCAAATTACCAACCTGATCCAGAGATTTCTTAAGCATCTGTGCAAAATCAAGTGAATTAATATCCCAATTCTCTTGAAAGCATTGCACAGCTTCCCATTTGTATTTTTCGTCAGGCCACTGGTGCTGTGCAAAAACTTTTTTGTATTCTGCTAGGATCTGTTTTAATCGAATTTTGTTGAACATTGTTATTCTCCACCTTTGTAATAATGATTCTGTGAAACTTTTATATGCCGTTTATAATTTCTTAATGTCTACGAAACCTTAACCTATACACTATCTACAATTTTTCTCAATTCTTCTAATATTTCATCTTTTGTGATATATAGATTCTTATCAGCTAAATCAATTGCCATTTTCTTTAATTTGCCTAATTTCTTTCCAGGTTCTAATTGAAATTCTTTCATAATATCTTCTGCACTTAACGGGCAAATTCCTAATTTGTCAGAAAATATAATCTCCTCCATAATTAATTTAATTTCTTCTTCTGCTTTTTCTTTTCGTATCGGTTGATATATTTTCATTTTATCTCGAATTGATTTAGCGTATTTTTTTGTTAAAATATACGCATCCATTGGAAGTTCCAACTTGTCTGTCACTTGCTTAAACAATATTTCTATGTAATAATCAGGATAGTATCCATTTTTTGCTTGTATGATTTCCTCGATAATCTTATTTCTTTTTTGATCACTATTGATATGCTCAATACATTTAATAAATGAATTTATAATAATGCATATTATTTTATTTAACTCTATCGAACACAGTTCAATATCTTCTAATGAAACTCTTTTTTTCCCTAGAATCTGAAAATACCACTTTTCTACATTTTCTATAATTAGCTTATCATGATTTTTATTTTTATCTAATGTATGACTTTTATATGTCCTTAAATCATGTAATAAGTTCATGGATTTTTTAACAGTATTATAATCCAAATTATAGAATTGTATTTTTTGCATTATAATATTTTTATACATATCACATCTTTCGTAAAAAAGTCCATAAAAATAATCAATATTATTATAATATGCTCCTTCGTTATTTATATCTTCACGTATTTGCTGATGTGTATCTGAAAAAAAGACAAGTCCATCATCTAACTCGCAAAATAATTCATTTATTTGTTCTATTTTCTCAGATATTACAGATAACTCAATTTGTTCTTCCATCATATTCTCCTTTACTGTATATCTGAAATTCTAATGCCCATAAAACTAAATCCTATATGAATTCTATCGTATTCCATGTTCTCCTCTATATCTTTAGTTACAAATTCATAATTATAATAGAATATATTTCTTCTTATTGCAGGTATATAAAATTTTGCACGTCCTTTTTCTTTCTCAATTTTTTTCAATTGTCCTTGAAAATTTCGTGCTCCCTTTTGTCCATCTACTGAAGATGCAATATAGTATAAAATAGGTCTTCTTGGTCCCACTCTATAATCGTTTCTTATTTCTTCAAAACGTCTTATACTATCGTCTTCTTTTCCGAGATGAAATTCACAAATCCCTATTAAATATTTTATATGAATAGAAACTTCTTCTGATAATTCCTCTATTCTTAATAATAATAAATATAAATTTTCCCATTCATTTTTAGCCAATAACAAAATTTTCTTTTCAACAAAAAAAGTGGGTTCTTTTACTGACTTTAACCAATATAATCTGAAAAGTAAAAATAGGCATTTTTTACTTCCATAAACTATTTGTTTAAAATCATCCGTTTCTAAATATTCAATAGCTTTATCTATTTTAATAATATCTTCTTCATTTATCCTTTGCATTAAATCTAAGTCATATATAAGCTTTCTTGCTTTAAGGTAAATACCTGAATCAGATCCCATTTCTATTAGTCGACAGAACGCTTGTTCTGTAATGTTTTCTTCACGTTCAAATGTATCTACCTTTATAATACGACTATTATAATCTTCTCTATTTACTATTTCTGGATTTTCCATAAGAATTTTTTCAAACACTGACACCAATTTCCCTACTAATTCTATTTTTTTATCTTCAGAAATTCCTGTTTTTAATACATTATTAATAGACCATGCCCAAATATCAACGGGATAATACGGATCTGGAGAATATATTGTTGCTAGCTCTAAATAATAATCTAATTTTTTATAGATATCTAGTATTTTATTTACATTTCCCTTTAATTCACAGAAATATAATAATTCAGCTCCAATATTCGACGACAATTCAATCAAAAACTGTCCATAACTATTTCTATAATAAAATTCATCCTTTTTCCCTTCAAGATATTTTATTTCTTCTAATAATAATTCTTGTGTTTTTATTAGTGCCTCAACATCTTGTGCCTTTGTTTCACTCTCTTTAAAATATTCTCTTATATAGGATGCTTCTTGCAAAATAGTACCTTCATTGTATACCCCATCACTTAAACGCAATTCTTTTACAGATTCCGCAATATCTTTATAATATTCTTTAAAGTCATTATTATCTGTAGCTCCATTAGGCCCAATAGCTTTTAATAAACTTACCAAAAATCCCAGTTCTTTTTCACTTACATTTCCAATAATTTCTTTAATTAAAGCTACTCTTTCACTTAATTGTACCATTGAAGAATTCGCAACAATTTTAGCTTCTAAACTGTTCCTAGGAAACACACTTATAGTTCCATTCATGTCCATTTCAACATGTAAAAAATCTATTTTTTCTAATAAAATTCCTACAAGGTATGAAATTTCTCCGCTTAACATTCTAAACATTATATCAAAAGGAATTGCCATACCATATTGACCAATAACGGAAACCATCTTTATTATTTTTCCTATACTAATCTTATTAGATTCCTTTTTCTCTTCATATGAAGATACTGGTATTCCACTTTTTTGAAGCAATTGCATCATAGGTGTATTCTTTTCTTTTAAAGTAACTACTTCACTTAATTCAATCATATCTACAGATATTTCACTTAATAATCCTTTTCTAATATTATAATTAGTATTTGGTAATAAACGATACAGAGCTACTAAAAAATTATTATCATATTTTTGAGTCCATACTTCATCAAGTTTTTTATTAGTATATTTTTCATAATTTTCCTTAAAATTATTTATCTCTTTTTCAGAATCTATAATAACTGGTGCCTCTATATACTTTGCAATATATTTATGTCTAATATCCCTATCAATATTATAAGAAGTACCTATTATTACAGCCTTTTTTCCTTTTGACGCCAAATAATCATTTAGCTCTAAATATTTTCCAACTCCATTTCCATGTGTGGATGCATCCCAGAAAACAGCAACGTTTATATCATCACACCATGAACAAAATTCTTCTATATCTGTATTATGCACATCGATATTTTCTCCATCTATATACAAAACAGGATATTTTTTTAATACTTTTATTCTATAAGCTAAACTTGCCATTGCAACCGATTTTCCCGTACCTGATTGTCCATATAAAACAATTGGTTTTTTAAAAATAGTATCTCTATTTAGTGTTTCAATAATTATATTAAATGCTTCATCTTCATAAGTTCTTACTATATTCATTCCATGATAAAATGCTCTCCAAACAGGTTCAATTGATGATTTATATAAAAATTCTCTAAATAAATCCTTTTCCTCTTCTGAACTAACATCATCAAAATCAAATGTAAAATCATCCAAAACCTGACATGTACGAGAAACTATCTCATTTATCTTTTTCGGAAGGACTCTTCTTTTATTGTCGATAGAAATAACTAAATCATCTGTCTTTAAATCGCCCGTATATTCATTAAGCAGCCCCTCTGACTCTGCTTCCTTTAATATAGAAATCAATGATTTTGATATAGGAATTATTATTCCTTCATCTACCAATTTTTTTATATACTTGCTTTTTAAATATTCCTTTTTAAATCCAAAAAAATACACTTGTTCTTTTGTTAACTTATGACATATAGCAAACAAAGTCTCTTCTTTAAGCCAATCATTTGAATAATCATACCCATCAATTACAAGCATTCCCAATGGTGTCAAGAACTCTCTGTCAATTTGATTTAACAGTATAGATGCATTAGAAGAATAGGTAGAAAAATCAAAAATAGAACATGGTGGTCTTAATCCTTTATCAATTTGATTTAAACATCCATATAAATAGGATATATGAAGTTTTTGTTTACTTTTAAAATCGTATGGCAAATTTTTTTTAAATTGATATATTGGTCGAACATCTCGCATTTCCAATCTTAACATCTTTTCTACAAAATATTCTACTGATGACGTAATAATACCGTTCCATTTTACCTTTGCTAAATATTTTCCCCATTCAGGTAATGTAATATAATCTGCTTCTGTCTGCATCCATTGTAATATATTTTCAACATTTTCTGACTTTTCTTCTAATTCTAAATAAATATCAGCGTTTGTATTTGTAATATTTAAATAATTCGATACACTCTTGTAATAATCTTTTGTAATAGCATCTGCTAAATAATTTTGTCCTAATAACAAGTATGCTTGTCCAAAATTCAATCGGTCAATAAATCTATTCATTGCTTCTTTCATAATTTTCTCCCTATTAATTTCTAATATAACTACCTGTTTCATATCTTTCTTTTTTAATAACAAGTTACTTTTTATATCATATTAATATTTTATATATTATTTTGTTTTTTTAATTCCTTTAATAATTGTCTCTTATAAAACCGAATATTCTCCCTTTCCATCTGATAATCTTTTGATGTAAATAATCCCTTTTCTTTCACAAATGAAATTACTTTTCCTTTTATTTTTTTATCATGTATTGAAGTCGTTGATAATATCAATTGCGACTCATCTGGTTGATAATTTATTACATAATCCCAAATAGTATTAACTTTTTCTTCTGCTGGTTCTTGCTGAAATATTGCATCCATTACTATAGGTGCACATATAGTTTTTGAATGTTTTACTGCTATTGAATACAATGTAAATACCTGTGCAAGAATTGCACATGGTAAATCATTTCCACCACTTGTAAAACTTACTTTGAATTTTTGTAAATCTTTTGAATCAATATCAGTAACATTCAATATTTGCAATGACTTACTTAATCTTCCTAAATAATCTTTTATAATATGTGTTCCATTTCTTGAAATGGCAGTCTGTTCTTTTTTTATATTTACTAACCTATTATGTATAAATGCACACCTATTTTGCAATTTTTCTTGTTCTTTTTGCATGTCTTCCAAAATAGCTTTTGATCCTTCCGCAACAACAACATCTTTAAAAGTTATTTTATCTCTTTTGCGATTTAAAATTTCATTAATTTTTTCAATATATTCATTTAACATATCTAGTTCTTCTGACTGCTTTGCAATATTTTTCTTTATTTTATCTCTTTCATAAAAATAATCTTGAATTGTTTTTTCACATTCTTCTATTTCTGAATATAAATAAAATTTATTTTCTATACTGTTTTTATGTACAGTACCACATATTGGACATATAATTTCTTCTTCTTTCAATTCATTTTCTACATAATCAACATCTGCTATTAATTCATTATAAACAAATTTAGCTGACAAATATAATTCTTCAAGCTCTTTCATTTTATTAAAACACATCATTAGCTCATTTTTCAGTTCATTTTTCTTTTCCAACTGTTTATTTAATTCATCAGTTAAACATAATATATCATCCGCAAATTTTTCTGCATTAATATTTATATCAAGATATTTTTCATATTGTTCTATATGATTTTTTATTATTACTGAATATGTTTTCAATTGCCTTTTATTTTCCCTTTGCTCACATTCTAATTCTACTTTTTCGTCTGACAAATCGTAATACTCTTTTGTCCTAACTCCCATATGATATCGTAAAATTTCATCTTTCCATTTTCCACTGAAAACATCACCAAATGAATCCCATGAACCACTCCAACCTTTGTCTTGATCTATATAAAAAGGCATAAATATTGCTCCTGGATATGCATACACAGAATCCTCATCGCCTGTTTTTATTGGCATCTTTAAATAAAATTCAAAAAAATCTACATAAAATTCCCTTAATTCTGATATTGATGTAAAAAATTTTAGCTCCTTATCCTTACGTAAAATAAAAGAATCTTTATCTCTATATAATTCATAAATAATGCCATCATATGCAAACGTTACTATCGTATTTATCTGCAAGGATTTCCAATTTGTTGTATATTTTTTTAGCTTTGTTCCAAAAGAATAATATATAGATTTCATCACTAGTGATTTTCCTGTTCTATTAATCGTTTTACCATTTGGATTATCACCAGTAATGATTGTCAGTTTATCATCAAATGTTATACTTTTGGCTTCTTCATTTTTTTCAGATATTATGACTATTTTTTTTAGAATTAATCTTTTCAATTTTTCCTCTCCTTAAATTTCTTATTAGCTTTTTATATTCGACAAATTTTTCTTCTTTTTTTCGATTTTCTTCAGTTCTAATCCGTTTCACTCTAATATCCCCCTTACAATTAATGCATATAAATAATATTTATCGTATATTTTTGCATCTGGCTCCATATTTATTTTATCGTATATATATTCCGTCCATTCTTTACTATTATCAAATTCTTTTTCTTTCATAATATTTTTAACCTTAGATTCTAGAGCTCTCAATCCCAAAGCTTCAACATTCATCCTATCAATTCGATATTTTGTCCATGCTTCATGTATTTTTTTTGTTTCTAAACTTGAAAATCCATCATTCCTTAAATCCACATGTATCTGATTCCATAAATTATCTGGTATTTCTTCCTTTAATTCCTCAATCCATTTTAAAATCTTATCTTTAGATATTGACTTTCTTGTCATTAATTCTGTGACATTATTTGAAATTTTTTCTGAATTACTTATTCTACGAATTTCGCCCAAAATTGTATTATAAATTGATTTTACCTTTTCTGTAGTACTTAGAATATTCATATCATCTAATTTTTTAATCATTCTTCCCAAAACAGCATCTTCATACGACATTAAATCAAGATCTGATACATCAAAATATATAACATTTAAGCATTCTTCATTACAGTTATTTTTTTTATTGCAAGCTTTACACATATCACTTTTTATTTTTTTAATATTTGTTTCATTAATATCATTAAAAACAATAGAACTTTTATTTTTGCTTTCTGTTTGATCTTTTAGTTTTCCAAAATCAAAACTTTTATTTGACACTAGATGTATCCCTTTTGTATCATCTTCAAATTTAACAAATTCATCAATCATTTTTTGCATAATTGACATTTTTTGAGGAAATTTTTTACCATATCGGATCAAAAACGAAGGCGTAATATATCTACTATCTTTAGCATCGGTCTTGATTTGAAAAAAATCTAAATACTGATGTTGTTCACTTTCACTTAATACAATCACATCATCATGAAATTCCATAAATAAAATAAAATTTATATCATATTCTATTATTTTCAACATATAATCAAAAGCCCATACCTGCTGAAATGAGAATCGATTTGATGAACGTGCCCCTGCATTTTCTCTTTCTGGAATTCTCAATAACTTTTCTACTAAATCCATTTTTCTCCATCTTTCATTTTAAACATCTATTATATATAAATAATATTTATAATATAATTTTACATTATACAAATATTGCTTTATCATTAATTTCTATTTATACTTTTTAATTTATTTTATAATGTAATACATGTATATCATAAACTTACTAGTTATCTATAATCTTTAGCATAACTATAACAAATACTAATGATATTCAAAATATTTATTTAATTAATCTTTCACAATCTATTAACACATTTTCTAATTTTTGAACTATTCGCTTTTGTTCATCGTATGGTGGCAACGGAACTAAATATTCTCTAAATTTTTTTAATGAAATAAAAGATTGTACACCACCAGAAGCCTCTGCTTTAAGCGGATATTGAATAAAATAGAAAAACCAATACATATATGGCATATAAATATTTGTATTTTTATACTTTTTAAATAATGCCATATTTTTAATACAAAACTGTCTATCTTTCTTTACTAAAACAGGATTACCAATAGATCCTATCATTGCAAATAAAATATCGTCATCTTCTACAAACGATCTTTCGTTTATTTTATCTGCATCTGTTTGTGTAATATACTTTATATTTGTATAATCAATAATTCCATTTTTTAAATTTTTACTTGTAACTAAGGGGACTCCCTTAGTTACATATTTAGGACTGTCATGAGTTCCATCTCTTACGTCAATAATTTGTGATAATCTACACCATTTCCATGTATTTGGTATATCAAAAGGTATTTCATCTTTTGTAATTTCTATAAGTTCTTTTTGTTTTTTTATCTTTCCTTTTTTTATTAATTTATTTTTTTGTTCTTGAATTTTCTCATAAAGTTCCTCTGCAGTTCCTTCTTCTGGTTTTTGCTCTACTAACTTTCCATAAAGAGCATACTGTAAAATAGATTTCTTCATCTTTTCTGGAAATTCTACGTTTAATTGTTTTAATTTATTCCATGATAAGGCATACTGATCAATCAGTGGTAACAGTTTCCTAATTTTATTTACAATTCTTTTTTGCTCTTTATATGGCGGCAAAGGAATCAGTGAATTTATAATCTTTTTTTTTGAAATATTCGGTTGTGCGCCACCTTCAGCCATTTTAATATATGATGATCTTTGTGCCATCAAAAAATAGAATACATATAGATTATAAATACCTTCAAATGGTATACACGCACAGCATGCTTGATTAGTTGTCATCGGTTTATTTATTATCCCCAATCTTCCAATGGTAGCTCCATACATTGCCATCAGTATTGATCCTGTTGGATTAAGTTTTACTGATGTTTTAATTATTGCCAATTCTGTTATATGCTCCGGAACATCATCAATATATCCGTCATTTAAGTCTCCTGTTTTTAACCATGGAATATTTCCTCCATAAAATTCTGGAACAGTTCTCGAAGGAGTTGCCCCTGATCTCCAAACTCCAATATTTCCTACTCTAACCCAAATCCATGTTTCTGGTATATCAAACGGAATTTCATCTTCTCTAACCTCAGAAATTCCCTGTTCTTTTTTTATTTTCTTATCTTTAATAAGTTTTTGTTTTACTTTTTCAATGCTACAATATAAATCTTTTGCACTTCCTTCTTCTATTTTTTGTTCTACTAATTTACCCTGAATAGCACACTGTAGAATACTTAATTTTAATTGTTCTGGTGTCATTATTTTCTAACCTCTCCTAATAGCAAAGCTTCTAACTGCCCTAGTACGTGATCTATTTCTGAATTTAATAAAGCTCTTTTCTCTTGATAATTTTGAATAGTTTCTATAGGTGACAAAATTTCTTCTTCTTCATATGGATAGCAACAAAGATCAAGATTACCATCTCTTTCATTCAAAAGATAATCAACCGTATATTTTTCTGCCTTAGGACCATCCTCAAGAATAATTTCTTTTCGATCATTCCACCATTCAATACACTCATCGAAATGTTTTAATTCCATTGGTTTCGTTTTTGAAAAATGCTTTCTATCTGATGGCATATCCACCCTATAATACCATGTTTCTTCTGTCGGATTTGTATTGTCAAAAAATAATATATTTGTTGTAATTGACGTATATGGAGCAAATACAGAATTGGGCAACCTTATAATCGTATGTAAATTAAACTCCGTTAATAATTTTCTCTTAATATTTACTTTTTTATCTGTTCCGAACAAAAATCCATCTGGAACTACCACTGCTGCTCGTCCATTTTTCTTTAATCGATACATAATTACTGACATAAATAAATCAGCTGTTTCAGAAGAAGAAAGATCTTCTGGGAAAAATCCTTGGATTGATTTATCTTCGTGTCCACCATAAGGAGGATTCATTAAAATAACATCAAATTTATCATCATCTGTATAATCAAGGAGGTTATGATTTAAAGAATTCTCATGATAAATCTTAGGTACCTCAATATCATGCAAAAGCATATTAGTTACACATAAAAGATATGGAAAAGGTTTTTTCTCAATTCCATAAATACTATCATCATACTTCTTTTGATCTTCTGTATCTTTTACTTGTTTTGCTAATTGTGAAAGCCATGATGTAATAAATCCACCCGTACCACACGCAAAATCTGCCATCTGTTCTCCAAGCTTTGGTTGGATCATTAATGCCATAAAATCAGTAACCGCTCTAGGAGTATAAAATTCTCCTGAAGAACCCGCTGATTGAAGATCTTTTAAAATTTCTTCATATACAAATCCAAAAGCATGACTTTCCTTTACATCATCAAATTCTATTTCATCAATTATATTAATAACCTGTCGAAGATGTACTCCATCCTTCATATAGTTATTTGCATCTTCAAATGTTGATTTAACGATAGCTTTTTTTACTGGTGTTTCTGGTGTTACCTTAAGTTCTTTTAATATTGGAAATAATGTATTATTAACAAAATCAAGAAGTGGATCTCCTGTTAGGGCTTTTCCATCTTCATCTTTTGGTGCCCAATTTCTCCATCTACATTCTTCTGGAATGATAGAAACATAATCGTCTTCGTTCAGTTCCCAATCATCCTCTTTCGCATCATATACCTTTAAAAACAACATCCAAACCATCTGTTCGATTCTCTGTGCATCACCGTTAATTCCAGCATCCATACGCATAATGTCTCTAATTCTTTTTATAAATCCTGATTGCATTGCCATATTTTTTATATTATCCTTCCCTATATTTCATCTTCTGAATCTTCGTTTTTCGTAATTTCTGTGTTCCCACCAAGTGTCGATGCTAGTACAAGAATTCCTACACCTATAGTAGTAAACAGTCCACCTAAAACTTTTAAGCGATAATTTCGCATTTCTTTATTTTCTTTTGAAACCTTATTTTGGAGCTCGTCTACACGATCTAAAATTTTTATTTTTTCATCTACAGTTAAATTATCATTATTTAACATTTCCAGCAAAATTTGATATTCTGATTTTATCATAGAAATCAATTCTTTATGATCTTCATTTCCTTTCGAAACTACATCTATTGCAGCTTCTTTATATTCCGTAATTGCCTCCTTAACAACTGTGGCAAATTCTGGAAATTGTTCAAGTGCTTTTTTTGCAACTTCTGGATCCATTTGATTGATAGAAGATGCGAATTTCATAACTGTATCTTTACTAAGTTGTCTAAAATTATCAATTTTAAGTTGCTTCAGTACTTTTTGTTCTGATAAAGTTCTCTTCAAATCATACTCTCCTTTTTAACTTACACTCATTTCCTCATAAATGTTTTCTTCCAAATCCTTAATTGCATCCTCATATTTCTTTTTTCCACCAAATAGTTTTACAATCTTAGCTGGCTTTCCATAATTTGCGAAATCAGAGAGGACCAAAACTTTAATATCTTCAACCTCTGAAATTCCTTGATTCATATACTTGTCCATAAGTATCTCTAACACAGCCCTAGCATCTCCAGAATATTTAGAAAAGAAATCTCTCTTCTTTACATTATTTGCTCGCTCTTTTCGTGTTAATGGTTTTGCCCCATATGCAACATAGCAAATAAAATCAAAATCATCAACTTCTTCCATTCCCTGATTTTTCTTTAATGCTCTAATGTCAATTCCCATTTCTTTGAATGTTTCTTCTATCTCTTTTTTCTTCTTTGAAGACTTCCATTTATGAATAAAATCAGAAAGAGACGCGTATTCTCCTTTAATATTCGTTCTTGTATAATCAATGATATCTTCCTGTCTTAACAATTTACCATTTGCATCATAAACAGATACTGTTTTATTGATAACTTTTACCCTGCATCCATTTTTTCCTACAATTGGAGTTCCATAATTTTCTATTGGCTCGATTGGAGGTTCATCTTCACTATATGGTGGCTTTTCGTGAATTCCCATACCTGCATGATGAAATGTTTCATCTTGTTCAATCGGTCCATCCCAGTCGGGATCTGTAAAATGTCTTGTAACATTTCGGAAATCCATAACTGTAAATTTCATTTTTCCTTCTTTTTCCCTAATCCTAGTTCCTCGTCCAATGATCTGCTTAAAAGTTGTCATACTTTCTATATTTTTATCAAGTACAATTAGCTTTGTCATTTTACAATCTGCTCCTGTAGAAAGCAATTCTGAAGTAGTTGCTATTACTGGGTATTGAGATGTAACAGAAATAAAATAATCTAACTTACTCTTACCATAGACATCAGATCCTGTGATTCTAACCACATAATCTGGATTTTCTTTTACCATATCTTTATTAAGATTGCATAAAGCAACTCTCATTCTTTCTGCTGCATCTTCTGTAGCACAAAATACGATAGTCTTCTGCATTCTTCCGGTTGCTTTCAAATACTCTGTAATTTCATTTGCTACTTCATTAATTCGATCTTCCAAGATAACTCCTCCTGGATAATCGTAATCCTTGTTGTTATAGATTCGATCTTCTATTTCATTTCCATAAATATCAAGCTGACCTTTCGTCGGTCTCCATCCATCTCCTATGTTAAGAGTAACATTGATTACCTTAAACGGAGCTAAAAATCCATCTTCAATTCCTTGCTTCAAACTATATGTATAAATCGGATCACCAAAGTAATCAATATTAGATATTGTCACGCTTTCCTTAGGTGTTGCTGTCATTCCTATCTGCGTTGCAGTCGAGAAATAATTTAAAACTTTTCTCCATTTACTATCTTCTTTTGCGCTTCCTCGATGACACTCATCTACAATAATCAGATCAAAATATCCTTTTGGAATCTTTCTGAAATGTTCCTCATCGTTTTGCCCTACCATCTGATGATAAAGAGCAAAATTCACTTCATGTGAAGATATTTCGTTCAAACAATTTGTTGCTGAAAAATTTATTTTATAAATCATTTTTTCAATTGGAGAAAAATCCTGTAAAATACTTTGATCCACAAGAATATTTCTATCCGCAAGATATAAAACTCTGCTCTTTAAATTTGCTTTGAGCAAACGATATACAATTTGAAATGCTGTATATGTTTTTCCTGTACCTGTTGCCATAACCAACAGCAATCTTTGTTGTCCTTTTGCAATCGCTTCCACTGTCCTATTTACCGCATTCCTCTGATAATATCTAGGTGGATATGTTGACTGGGATGAATAATAAGGCTGTTCTATAATTTTCTTTTCTTGTTCTGTTACACCATGACCGCCATTGATTTCTTTATAATATCTGTCGATTAATTGTTCTTGCGTTGGAAACCGATCTAATTCAATCAAAGTTTCCGCTCCTGTTAAAAAATCATGTTCATAAAATGCATCTCCGTTTGATGAATATGCAAATGGCAAGTCTAACATTTGTGCATATGTCATTGCCTGTTGCAAACCATAAGACACTGAATGCTTATTATCTTTGGCTTCTACAACTGCAATTGGTTTTGCATCATTTAAATACAGCATATAATCAACAAACTTTGGTCGATTTCGTGCTACAATATTTCCCCTTATATTGATCCGCCCATCTGTTATCTTAGTCTCCATAGTAATATGATTTTTCCAACCACGCTGAATTGCTGGTGTTATATAATTTAATTTTATGTCTTCTTCTGACATTTGTTTTTTATTTAGAATTGCCATATTAAATCATCCTTTCTTCGTTAAATGTTAATATATCAATCCGTATTTTCTTTCCTGTATTTTCCTGTTTTATATAAATTGTATCATGCAAATTGTATATCTGCAATTTAAAATTATGCTTTATATGTAATTGAATTTTCACACACATAATAAAATTATTTATATACAAAAAGCCTAACACTTTTGTGCTAGACTTTTTATCATAATAACCAACTATTAATTTTCTTCTTTATTTATGAAGTCCCCTTTTTCATTCAGTGAAAATATTATACTATCAATACTTCGGTTTTTCTCTATGGGAATATATGCATATTGATTAAAATGATCTATCCATTCTTGCCACTCATTATGTAAATTCATAACATGCTGGGCGCCCTTTTCAGTATATGCAACCGAAAAATAAGATTCCTTAACATTCTCCTTTTCCAATACATTTTTTTCATATGTAACTATAAGATGCACTCCACTTAAAAGAATTTTTATCGTATTTTCTCCAAATCCAAAAACTCTTCCAAGCCAATCCAAATAATGAATACAAGAATAATACATTCTTATGCCAGGATGTGGATGATCATATTCCGCAATATCTTTTGTAACATACATATCAAAATTTCTACCAGTTTTTTCTGCAAATGTACGAAAACAAAGATAATTTGTTATAAACATTCTATCAAAAACACAAAGATTCCATTGCATATCATCATTTTTCCAATATTTCAAAAACATACACGATTGTATTGATACAGCAAAAGCATCTGCATCATATTCTTTCAATTGTGTCATCCAATTTTTCATTTTTTGATCCTTATCATCAGTATCATTTGATCTACATAACATTTCGTCAATTCCATTTTCACACTTTCCTTCTCTAAGATGTCCGTGTACTATATGTCCAAATTCATGTGCTATTGCAAAATTAAGCATACAAAAATATAATGTATCCATCACATATGGTTTATTGCTTTCACTGAGTTTAATAACTAATGCTAAATTTTCTTGATTCACAAAATCATTAACTTCATTCCAAAATTCTGTTAATAACCCCAAAGATAATGCTATATAATTCTTTTCATCTTTATAATAACAAAAAGCATTAACTCTTGTATCTGAATACACCCAGATTGAAAGATTCATTTTTCTATATATTTCCGCTGAAATCCAAGTAGATAAGCCACTTCGAAGTTCATCTAAGGTTTTATTGGCCATTTCTGATATCAAATAAAAATCATCAAGATATTCGCATAATTCTATCGATGTACCTGCACGTGTAATAATTTCCTTTTTCATAACTGTATTACATCCAATCCTTTATTAAATTAATAATATCTTTTATTATGAATCCAATCCAACTAATTTACAATAAAAATATACATTTACATACAAAAATCTCTTTGAACCATATCCTAAAAACACATCTAAGCATATAATCCAAAGAGATTACTTATATATTTCCCCTACTCCTCCGTCTTAATCGAACTAATCACCACATCCCCCAACTGACACCCCACCTTCCTAACAACAATATCCTCAATTTGACTCCTCTCAACCTTAGACAGATCCTTCTTATTCACCAACACATCCACCTTCCCATTCGTAATCGTAACAATACTATTCAAAAATCCCTTAGCCCCCAGCAGATTCTCCGCTGCAGTCTCCATCTCCATCTGCTCTGACAACATTGCCAGTTTATCCACCGCATCCTGCTTCACACTATCCTTCACCGTCTGATCCTTAATGATCCCCTCTAATGTATCCTTTGCCTTACTATGCACCTGCTCTCGCTCTAATTTTGCTTTCGCCACATAATTACTAACCTGAGCATTTGTAAGCACCGCTTCTCCAACATCAGTCACATCATCGGTTACTGCTGCTGCACTTTCTTTTGCCACATTCTTTGAAACTGTCTTCGTCTTGCCATTCTTCGTCCCAGCCGGATCGTATTTCTGACTATAATTTACATACCCTGCAACAGCGATCACAACCGCTAAGGTCATAATGATCATCTGATTTTTCTGAAATACTTTTTTCATTGTTAGGAATCCTCCATTTTTAAGACTTTCACTTTATAAGATGAAATATGAAATAACACAGAAACTGCTTCAACGATCTGATTCTTGATAATATCATTCCCACCGCCCTGGGCGACAACGACCACTCCTTCGACAACTGGTTCTACTTCTTTGATCACATATGGAACTTTCTTTCCGTCTTCTTCGACTAAAACGGTCTGTTCATCTTTTTTGACTGTTTTTTCTTTTTCACTGCTGCTTTGTTCATAGGGACTGTCTTTATTTACGACAGCTTCTTTGGATGAATTAACGGTGATCATCACTTTTACTTTTCCGACTCCTTCTACATGTTTTAATGCATTGACCAATCGTCTCTCCTGCTTTTTCACATAGAGATCGGTAGAATCTTCTTTTGCTGTGGTTTCAGTGCTTTGTGCGTTCTTCTTTGTCTTCCCGGATGGGATACTTACGATGATCAGGCTGATGCCAAGAAGTAAGATCAGGCAAAGTTTTGGAATGCCGATATTTTCGATCAGATGTTGTAGTTTTTCCCTCTCTATCATATTTCTTCTACTCACTTATATTTATATTAGATTCCTTCATATTATAGAAGTTTGAAATTGCGGTTTTTAGTTTCTTTGTATGACGAAGCTTGTCTGTTTTGATGTCGATCTTCTCGATGGTTCCTTTTTCATTTACCTTTGAGTCAACGTCTAATACTTTGAGATCGTATTGTGAAAATAATGTTGTGATCTGTTCTTTGATCTGATTTTGTTTTTCCTCTTTTGCACCATCTAAAAATGCAGGGTTATTTTCTCCTTTGACTGCGGTTGATATTGCCTGTGTCACGATATCTTCGTTGGATAAATAATAGGATATTGGCTGCATCATTAGGGAGATGAGCATAAATCCTGTCATTAACCGAAGGTATGGACGGTAGATGCTTTTGTCGCAGAGCTGATCGATCAGTGTTGTTAAGATCAGAAAAAATATGATCATTTTCAGATAATCCATAATCCTTACCCCGCATAATAATTGACGTTGGTTGAGAATGCAATCAATGCCACGGATAGGATAAATAACAGTGCCATCGTAAAGATCATCGAAAGCATTAATTTTCCGCTTTGAATGACTGCATCCATCGCTCCGGTGATCCTTTTGTCGGATATTGGCTGGATCATGATTCCTGCCAGCAGATAGGTAAGAACAACTGCTGTGATCTCTATGACTGGTGGAACGATGATCACGATCAGTACAAGGATTCCAACGGCTCCGATGCTGTTTTTGATCACAACTGCCGAACCGATGACCATGGTCATGGCTGAATTCAAACCACTTCCGATTCCTGGAATGGCACTCATTCCTTTTTGGAGAACTGTATTTTTCATGGAATCAACGGCTGGAAGGATCATCGACTGGATCAGCTGGACTCCTAACAGGACACTTAGGAATCCTTTGAGCAAAAACTTGATCACACCTTCGAGCGTTTTGCATAGTCTTGAAAAATGTTCTTCTTTAGATATATGGTTGATGATCTTTAAGACAAATAAGATCTTGATCATCGGAAGTAATACAACATTTGTAAGGGTTGTCATTGCATAGATCAGCAGAAGATAGAATTCATAAACTGTCGTTGATGTCGTGATCCCGGAAGTTGAGACAACAGCCAGTGAATATGCCATGATCATTCCTTTCATATAATCTGCCATTAAGGTAACGAGCTGCGTCACTGTTTTGTTTAAATAAAAAAAGGAATGTACCATGACACCGCATAGGATCACATAAGTAATATAAAATGCACTATTGGCTGTGCTTTGCTGAAAAAAGGAATCGGACAGATTTTTAAAGATGGCTGCGGTAAATGCGATCAGAAGGATTTCTCTGATCAGGTCTTTTTGGATCAACATACGGTTTAAAAAGACCTCTTTCATTTTGGCTTTGATCGTATGCAGAACACCTTTTACATTTCCGTGGATCAGCTGTTTTACTAATTGTGTATAAGATAGATCGATCTCTTTGTCTTTTAAGGTGTTTTCCACATTGGTAAACATATCTTCGTTTAGTTTTGTTTCTTTGGCTGAAATATCATTTGTTCTTGTAAGGATCAGTAAAAATAGCAAGGTTAGCAGGAATATTCTTTGTTTCATGTACCATTTCCTAATAGTTTCTGGATTGTTCCAAGCAGCGATTCAAAGACTGGAAGTCCAACGATCAGGATCGCTAATTTTCCTGCAAACTCAATCTGCTTTGCAATCGATGCCTGTCCTGCGTCTTTGCAGATATTGGATGCGAACTCGCAGATGAAGGAGATACCGATCAGTTTTAAAAGGATCTGGAAGTAGCTTTGTGGGATTTTTGAATAGGACCGGATCATCTCAAACACGGTTAGTATTTCCTCCATTTGTTTTAGTCCATACATTGCCAGAAGAATGCTTGAGATCACTGCGATCACGACTGCGATCTCTGGACGGATCGTTTTGATCTTCATGGCGATCAGACTTGCAACGATTCCAAAGACTGCGACTTTTATCATCTTAGTATCCGCCTCCAATCTCTAGGATATCGTAAAAAGTGTCTGGACGCTTTCAAACAGATCATAGATATACGGGATCACCCAGCCAAGGACAAGGATCAGTCCGGCAAGTGTGATCAAAAATGCCTGTTCGTCTCTTCCGGAATGTTTTAAGACCTGCACAAGGATCGTTACAAGAATTCCAACGGCTGCGATCCGAAAAATGATATTGACACTCATAACCCCTCCTTGTCATAAAAATGTCTGGTAGTTGCTTTATAGTAAGATGATCACGATCAGAACGCTTAGTGATATACCGAGGCTTCGGTACATCTTGCAGTTCTTTACTACTTGATCTTTCATAAGGAAGATCTGGTCATCGAGCTGTTCGATCGTCAGCAGAATCGTTTTCTCCTGCATCTGTTGGTCAAGATATCCGATCGTTTCACCCATGTTTTTTAAGATTTCATAAAACTTTGGTTCATAGATCACTTGTTTTAATTTCTGCTCAGCGGTCTGTTGCCATATTTTAGCGAAAGATTCTTCACTGTGTGTCTCTAACTGCTTTGCCACTTTTTTTAGAAATGGCTGATATTCCTTCTCTGTCTTTGTCGATATTTTTAAAACAGCTTCTGGAAGCGGGGTAAATCCATAGCGGATCTCTCCTTGCAGAAGGTATAACATTCGTTTGATCGCAATTCCCTGTTCCAGACGTTTTTGTTCTTTTGCGGCTTTGTGAAATCCAAATCCGATCCCTGCGAAGATCACGATCAATGATCCTAATATCTTGATCAATTTAGGACCACCCCGTTTTCATCTATGATCTGTGCGATATAGCCAGGCTGGTTTCGCTGTTCTAAGATCACGTAGCGCTGAAACATCTTTTTGTTGATGATTTTCCGCATATAGGGGTTCTTGGATAACGATTCTTTATTCTTTCCATGGGCCGTTGCCAGAATACTGCAGCCACGGTAGGCACAGAAAAATAACGCTTCCACATCTTCTTTGCTTCCGATCTCGTCCACAGCGATCACATCGGGGGCCATGGATCGGATCAGCATATTCATGCCCTGTCCTTTTTCACATGCATCCATGACATCTGTCTGAATCCCGAGATCATTTTGGGCAACGCCTTGGTAGCATGCTCCGATCTCACTTCGTTCATCGACAACTCCAACGGTCTGTCCTTCATCAGAGATTTTTCGGATCATATCCCGAAGCAGGGTTGTTTTTCCACAGCCGGGTGGTGAGATGATCAGCGTTGGAATGAGTTTTCCCATTCTGGTGCAGCGTGAATATAAGGTGTCCGCACATCCTTTCACTTCATGTGCGACTCGGATATTTAACCCGGAAATATGTCGGATTGTTTTGACTTTGTCATGATCCATGACAACGGTTCCGCAGATACCAACTCGGTGTCCGCCTCGGATCGTTAAAAATCCTTGCTTTAACTGTTCGATATAAGCATACATCGAATAGCTGCTGATATATTCCATGGCTTGTCTGATCTCTTGTGAGGTTACGATATGTAATTGTTCTTTTCTTGTTGTGATCTTTCCCTGTTCGGATAGATAGCAGGTTTTTGCGTTGTATTTTAAAATGACTGGCTTTTGAATACGCAGGCGGATTTCCTGAAGTTCGTCCCAGTTGATGCCTGCCTGCTTTATGATCGTTCTGATATGTAATGGAAGGATTCCTAAGATTTCTTCCTCTTTCATAAATTTAAAAACACCTCCCCATTTTGGTATAATCCAAATATATGTGATGGAAGGTGTTTTTATGAATGTTATTTTATTTTTTCTTCTGATAATATGGTGCGATCTGATCAAAGGATTGTCTGAGCTGATACTGGAAGTTATTTTGCTTGACGATATTTGTCTTCTGGGTGACAAACTTGTCTAACTTCTGCATATACTCTTCTTCTGTGACACTTCCTTCTGCCACGTAAGTAAGACCTTTTTCCCAGCTTGCGGTCAAGGTTGGGTTTAAGAGTGATCCAATGGATGCACTGACAACATTAACGATCATCTCTCCGGTTAAAGTCGGTGTTACGATCTGTGTCTTTTTATTTAATGCAATGTATTTATTGGACACTAATTTCTTTACGATCTCTGCTCTTGTCGCACTCGTTCCGATCCCGCTTCCTTTGATCTGTTCTCTTAAATCTTCATCTTCGATCAGCTGTCCTGCATTTTCCATCGCAAGGATCAGGGAACCTGAATTGTATCGTTTTGGTGCGGATGTCGTTCCATCTTTGATCGTATAGTCTTTCACTGGAAGAGGCATTCCTTTCTTCAAAGATGATATCGCATGAATCTGTTCTTCTGTTAATTGGGCTTCTTTCTTCTGTCCGCCCATTCCTGTGACTTTTAAATATCCTGGGTCTTTTAACATCTTAAAGTTTGCAAAGAATGCTTCGCCTTTGGTCTGTGTCTCTAATTTGATCTTTAAGTACACAGCTGGCGGCATAAAAATGCTTAGGAATCTTCTGGCGATCACATCGTAGACTTTCTGTCCCATCTCTGAAATTCTTGATAAACTGCCTACTGCCTGTCCGGTTGGAATGATCGCATAGTGGTCGGTGATCTTCTTGTCATCTACGTATTTCGACTTGATGATTCCCTGATACTTCTTGCCCTGCATGATCTCATTTGCAAATCCTGATAGTGGAGTGTAATTGTTTAATCCTCCGATATTTTTATAAATCTCTTTGGCGACCGCACTGGATAAGACTCTGGCATCGGTTCTTGGATATGTAACCAGTTTCTTTTCATATAGGTCCTGGACCACTTTCAATGTCTCATCTGGACTTAACTTGAATCGTTTGGAACATTCATTCTGAAGTTCTGCAAGATTATATAATAACGGCGGATTCTTCTTTTCCTGTCGTTTGGATGAGGATACTACGATCGTCTCATTGTTGCTTCCATCTTCTAAATATTTGATGAATTCCTGTGCATCGTTCTTGTCCAGGAATCCGTTATCCTTATATAGTTTCTTGGACTCAAAGTACTTTGATCCTTTTACTGCTTTCCATTCGGCTTCCACTTCAAATCCTTGGCAGTCAAAGTGTCCTAAGATTCTGTAAAACGGTGTTGGCACAAAGGTACGGATCTCTCGTTCTCTCTTGACGATCATTCCAAGAACGCAGGTCATCACTCGTCCAACTGCTACCACTAAGCTTCGTTTCTGATTTAAATAGTTACCGAGTGTCCAGCCATATTTGAGTGTCAGGACTCTGGAGAAGTTGATTCCCATCAGATAGTCTTCTTTGGCTCGCAGGTATGCGGCTGCTGCTAGGTTGTCGTATTCACTTAAGTCTTTCGCTTCTTTTACCCCGCGGATCACTTCTTCTTTTGTCTGGGAATCAATCCAGACACGTTTTTTCTTCTTGTCTTTGCTGACATTGGCCTGCTGGTCTACCAGACGGTAGATGTATTCTCCCTCTCGTCCGGAGTCAGTGCAGACGTAGATCGTATCAATGTCTTCTCGATTAAGGAGTGAAGATACAATATCAAACTGTTTTTGTACTCCTGGGATCGTTTCATATTTGAATGTATCTGGAATAAATGGAATGGTTTCTAAGTCCCATTTCTTTAGTGCAGGGTCATACTGGTCTGGATAAGACATGGTAACTAAATGTCCGACGCACCATGTGATAACTGCCTTGTCTCCTTCCATGTATCCGTCTCTGTTTTTTGCATTTATATTCAGTGCCGCTGCGAATTCTCTTGCGACACTTGGTTTCTCTGTGATAAATAGTGCTTTCAAAAAATTACCTCTTTCTAAAAGTTTTACGATATATTATAACATAACCATTGAAAACATGATATAATTAAATCTAGTTCTTGTGGAATTCATATCTGTAGAATCATGATTCCACATAAAATTTATACTGAAAGGATGATGAGTATGTTTTTAAATGAAGCAACCAAACTTCGTGCACAGACAATTATCAAGGGACTTGAAAAAAGAAATATGCATGGTGTTTTCTGTGCAACCAAGGAAGACGCCCTAAAACAGGCTCTTAGTTATATCAAAGAGGGTTCTTCTGTTTCTTGGGGTGGTTCTATGAGTGTTTCTGAGATTGGGCTGATGGATGCCTTAAAGGAAGGAAACTATCATCTGATCGATCGTTCTGTTGCAAAGAATTTTGATGAGCAGCGTGAGATCTTTTCTAAGGCTGTCTTATCTGATTATTTCCTGATGAGCTCTAATGCGATCACCTTAGACGGAGAACTGATCAATATCGATGGAACTGGTAACCGTGTTGCGTGCTTAAGTTATGGTCCTAAACATGTGATCATGATCGTTGGTATGAACAAAGTTGTCAATGATGTGGAAGATGGTATTAAGAGAGTTCGTAATTTTGCCAGCCCTCCAAACACTCTTCGTCTCGGACTGAAAACTCCTTGTTCTATGACTGGACGTTGTGGAGACTGTTATGGTGATACCTGCATCTGCAGTCAGATCGTTGTGACAAGACGTCAGAGTGCAATGATGAAAGATCGTGTAAAAGTAATCCTTGTTGGTGAATCTCTAGGTTATTAAGGCACTCGCTCTTTCTATCAAATATCACAGAACACAGACATTTTATCAGGCATTTTCACTGGATATTTTATCGCCATTCCAGTGAAAATGCCTTTTCTATTCTTGAATTTTTATAACAATCATAGTAAAATCAAACTATATTATGACACAATTCGACATTTTTTATAACAATATTGATATTATGAGGTTTTTCTATGAATTATGATATTTACCATTCATCTATCACTTATTTTCCACTGCTTCCGCTTTCTAAAACCGTTTCATTTGAACGCAAGGTATTAGATATCCGACAGATGCCTGCTCAGGTTTTATTTCCTCATTGGGATGATGAATTTGAGTTTATATATGTTCTCTCTGGCATGATGGAATTTCGTGTCCGGCAGAAGGCTTTTCTGGTTTCTTCTGGGGAAGGTTTCTTTTTAAACACTGGGGAGATTCATTCCGCTTGTACATATCAGTCTTATGACTGCCGCTTTGTTATCTACCGGATCTGCCCTTCTGTTCTTTTTCAGACAGAAGATAATCCTTTATATCAAAAATATATCAAACCTCTGGTCGATCATCCTTCCTTTGGATTTTTAACGTTCGTTCCAAAAGTCCCTTGGCAGAAATATATCCTTGAAATGATCCGCAAAATGAATGATATTTGTGACCGTCCTGTTGATGGTTATGAATTGAAGATCAACCATTTTGTAAACGAGATCTTTTATTATATCTTTCATAATGTGAATCTCTCCAAAGAACTGTCCTTAAAAGAATCCAGAGATTTGGAACGTATGAAAGATGTGATGATATATCTTACTAAAACGATCGACCAAAAGCATACACTCGCTGATATTGCTTCTTACTGCCATCTAAGCAATAGTGAATGCTGCCGACTCTTTCAAAGAAATGTTCATCTAAGTCCTGTGGATTATCTGAATCAACTTCGTATTCATATGAGCTTGCCTGAGATCATAAAACATGAGAAAAAGATAACAGATATCGCTAAGATGTATGGTTTCTCTGGCAGCAGTTATTTCTCTGAAATGTTTAAAAAGACCCTCGGCATAACGCCAAGAGCCTTTTATAAATCTGTTCTTCAGCAACAAACTCTTTCTTCTAACGCTGATCCCATTCACGGAAGGCGATGAATTTCGTCTTCCAAAGAAGGCTCAATGCTGGTGTTAATGCCCAGATCATCTTTGTCCCTTCTTGCATGATCAGATCGATCTTTAATATCCCCGCATACTGAATTACCAGTAGTAACGTAAAGATCACTAGTAATCCATATGCAACAGAATAAGAATTATGCACTTTCTGCCCGATCTTCTCACTAAAGTAAAAGCGATCCAGTGTCAGAGAAATGATCGAAATCACTGATAAAATGATATTGATCGTATAAAATGTATGCATATCCATATGATTAAACCAGGTTGCCAAAGCACCTAGAAAGATCATGATCTGTGCATACCATAATACTTTTTCCTGTTTTTCATATTGATTTCTCATTGATTGAAACCTCTTTTTCTTTCTTTTAATAATGAATAAATACAGGATCTCCGATCTTCGTCAGGTTATATACAGATCTTGCATCTGATAATGTTAAGTTAACACATCCATGAGATCCATTCGTCTTATAATATGTTGGTGACCAGCTTCCCCAGTCTCCTCTGCTGCTGTAATGATATCCTGTTCCTGTCCACATGATCCTTGTCCAGTATCTTGTTGGAACACTGTAATCCGCACCTGTTAATGTCTTTGTAAGTTTCTTCTCTTTGATGTCATAAACACCGGTTCTTGTGATACGATCTGGTGTTGCTTTTCCAGTGATACAGGTTGTGCTGAATACAAGTTTTCCTTTCTTGTAGACGAAAACTTCCTGTGCTGACAGGTCAACTTCACTGTAGTTTTGTGTATCCCAGTCGTTTTGCTTGTTCGTATAATCCATACGATATCCTTTGTGGCTGTAGACTGGTTTTAAGCTTGTAAGTAAAGCCTGTTCATTCTCCTTGGAAGGGTCTTTCTCATAAGCTTTGATCGCAGATTCATCTGGTGCTTTCTTTAACGCTTTCATTGTCTGTGCGATAACTTTGTCATAATCGATACGCCATCCATAGTCTCCACCACTGACTTTGATCTTCTTGCCAGAATGTGTCTTAAATGTTCTTGCGATTCCCTGTGTCTTGTATTTTAAGCAAAAGCTTTCTAACCATTTCTCGACGGCAGGCTGATCTAATTTTACAGTATGTCTCTTTGTGTTTACTTTGATGCAGTCTTTTAACGCATCTGGACCTAATGTTTCTTTGACATTATTGCCCATATCCCACTGAATGAAATGTAATAAATACTCATTGTAGGTTGTCTGCATCTGTTTTAATTCTTCATCATCATGATACAGACCAGGCTTTTTATAGACGTCCGGATTCTTCTTTTCATCTGTCAGATTCAGTGTGTTACTTAAAGACTCTATGGATTTCTCTACTGCGTCATAAAATGCTTTACGGTTTAAGTAATTTCCTTCATCTTCCTTCTGGATTACACCGTATTTCTTATCTGCAGAATATACGATCGTTGCATCCACTGGTTTTGTGATCTTATATGTATCACTGCCTTTGATCAAAACGGATTGTTTTAATTTGGTCTTTAATTTCTGCTCTGATAATGCAACTGCTGTCACTTTGGTTTTTTTGCCACCAAAGATCGTTGAAAATACACTTTGGCTGTGCTGCTTTTTGTAAGCATCCTTTACATGTGATTCTGTCTTAAATGCAAGATCGATCTCCTTACCGGAAATCACTTCCTGTCCGTTATTTCTTCCCTTGATCTTTAACTTGTAAGAATCAATGGATTTCTTTACTTTCTTCACTGATTCTTCGTATGTCATTCCTGACACATCAACTTTGTTAAATGTACTCCCCGGATACCAACGGTTCTGATAATGGGCATGGACACCGATAGCGGCTGCTATTAAAACAACCGCTACGGCACCTCCTATGATTCCCCCTTGTTTCTTTGTAATCCTCATATTGATTTCTGCCTCCAAATACGACTCTGTGATGGATTATTCATAGAGTGGATATTTTTCTGTTAATCCTAATACTAATTCGTTTGCTTCATCAAGTTTCTTGTCTAATAATGTCAGACGAATAGCTTTTGCGATCACTTTCATATCGTCTTCTTTCAGTCCACGAGTTGTAACAGCTGGTGTTCCAAGACGAAGTCCTGATGTTACGAATGGAGATTTTGGATCGTTTGGTACAGTATTCTTATTACATGTGATATGTACAGAATCCAGTACTTTTTCAGCTTCTTTTCCTGTCAGATCATATTTCTTAAGATCTACTAACATTAAGTGGTTGTCTGTTCCTCCAGATACGATATCGAATCCTTCTTCGATCAGTGCATTTGCAAGAGTATCTGCATTCTTCACAACCTGTGTCATATATTCTTTGAATGATGGGTCTAATGCTTCTTTGAATGCTACAGCTTTACCAGCGATCACATGCATTAATGGTCCACCCTGGATTCCTGGGAAGATTGCTTTGTTGAAGTTGTATTTTTCGTTCACTTCATTGCTGCACATGATCATTCCACCACGAGGTCCTCTTAATGTCTTATGTGTTGTAGTTGTTGTTACATGAGCATAAGGGATTGGGCTCTGGTGTAATCCTGCAGCTACTAATCCTGCGATATGAGCCATATCTACCATTAAAACTGCCCCAACTTTGTCAGCGATCTCACGGAAACGTTTGAAGTCGATCGCTCTTGCGTATGCACTTGCACCAGCAATGATCATCTTTGGTTTGCATTCTAATGCGATTCTTTCTACTTCATCATAATCGATGAATCCTTCATCATTAACTCCGTATGGTACGCAGTGATAGTTCTTACCAGACATGTTGACTGGGCTTCCGTGTGTTAAATGTCCACCGTGGTCTAAGCTCATTCCCATGTATGTATCTCCGACATTCAATACTGCGAAGAATACTGCCATGTTTGCCTGTGCTCCAGAGTGTGGCTGTACATTTACATATTCGCATCCAAATAATTCTTTGGCACGTTCTCTTGCAAGATCTTCTACCACATCTACATACTGGCATCCACCATAGTAACGTTTTCCTGGATATCCCTCTGCATATTTATTTGTTAAATGACTTCCCATTGCAGCCATAACAGCTTTGGAAACAAGGTTCTCTGATGCGATCAACTCAAGATTTGTTCTCTGTCTTGTTAATTCGTTTTCCATTGCTTCTGCTAATTCTGGATCGTAGTTCTTTACTTCGCTAAAATCAAACATTGTTTTCTCCTTTATATATTTATGTAAAATAATATTGTGTCTCGTATGTTGTGTCGTATTCTTATGATCATTCGATTACCTGATCTATCTGATTATTCCTGGAACTGTTCTTTTAATGCTTCTACTGCACGTTCTACACGACTCTCTTTGATCAGAACAGTGATCTTGATCTCTGATGTGTAGATTAAGTGAATGTTAATTCCACGATTATACAGTGCTTCAAACATCTTAGAAGCTGCTCCGCTGTTAGACATCATTCCAGCTCCGACGATAGATACGATTCCAACTTCTTTATCACTGATGATATCTTCGTAATCTGCTTCATCAAATGCTTTCTTTAATGTTTCAACGGCATGATCTGCTTCATCCTGTGCTACAACGAAAGAAATATCTTTATTCTCTCCACGTCCGATGGACTGAAGGATCAGTTCCACGTTGATTTTTTCTTCTGCAATGGCACCAAAAACTTTTGCTGCGATTCCTGGCTGGTTTTTGATTCCTTTGATTGCGATCAGTGCAACTTCAGAGTTAGACTGAACACCGCTAAATAACATTTTCTCCATCTGATTATTCCTCCTCTGGTGTTGAAAGTTCAATTCCAAGTTCTTCTAGCTGTAATGTATCAACCGGTCCTGGAGCCTGTGTCATCAGGCAGGAAGCATCTTTTACTTTCGGGAAGGCGATGACATCACGAATGCTGTCTTCTCCTGTTAACCACATAACAAGACGGTCAAGACCATAAGCTAAACCAGCATGTGGTGGTACTCCAAATTTGAATGCATCTAATAAGAATCCAAAACGGTTGTAAGCATCTTCTTTTGTAAATCCAAGAGCTTCAAACATCTTCTCCTGAATATCATCCTGATGGATACGGATTGATCCACCACCAAGTTCTGTACCATTTAATACGATATCGTATGCTTTCGCACGGACATCTCCTGGTCTTTCATCAATGAATTCAAGATCTTCTTCAAATGGCATTGTAAATGGGTGATGCATTGCTGTGTAACGATTCTGTTCATCGCTCCACTCAAGTAATGGGAATTCTGTAACCCATAAGAACTTATACTGGGATTTGTCGATCATATCGTACTGTTTCGCAATGTGAAGTCTTAAGTTACCAAGTACATCAAAGACAACTTTGTCTTTGTCTGCGGCAAATAGTAATAAGTCTCCTGCCTGTCCATCCATTGCTTTGATCAGTGCATCCATCTCTTCTTCTTTCATAAATTTAGCGAAAGATGATTTCACTGTTCCATCGCTCTTTAACTGAATATATGCAAGACCTTTCGCTCCGAAGTCTTTGGCGTAGTCAACGAATCCATCGATCTTCTTACGTCCAAGATCTCCTAAACCTTTAGCGTTTAATCCTCTTACAGATCCACCATTCTCTAATGCTCCTTTAAATACCATAAAGTCGCATCCGGCAACTGTATCGGATACATTCGTAAGTTCCATTCCAAAACGCATATCTGGTTTATCAGATCCGAAACGGTCCATTGCTTCTTTATAAGTCATGCGAAGCATAGGAAGCTGTACATCAATATCTAATACTTCTTTGAAGATCTTCTTTAACAGACGTTCATTTACATCGATCACATCATCGACATCAACAAATGAAAGTTCCATATCGATCTGTGTAAACTCTGGCTGGCGGTCTGCACGTAGATCTTCGTCACGGAAACATTTTGCGATCTGATAGTAACGGTCGAATCCAGAGCACATTAAAAGCTGTTTAAACAGCTGTGGTGACTGTGGAAGTCCGTAAAATTCTCCTGGATGTACACGGCTTGGTACAAGATAATCTCTTGCTCCTTCTGGTGTACTCTTTCCTAAAACTGGTGTCTCGATTTCTAAGAATCCTTCATCCCCTAAGAAGTTACGTACCATTCTTGTTACATCATTACGAATGCGTAAGTTTCTCTGAAGATTTGGTCTTCGAAGATCAAGATAACGGTATTTTAAACGAAGTTCATCTTTGACTGTCTGATTCTCGTCAATTGGAAATGGAGGAGTTTCTGATTCTGATAAGATACGTAATGTATGTACCTTGATCTCGATATCTCCTGTCTTCAAGTTCTCGTTGATCGCTGCACTTCTCTTCTCTACAGTACCTACTGCTGCAACGACATACTCACTTCTTAAAGAGTTTGCCTTATTATAGTCTTCCTCAGATAATACTTCCTGATCAAAAACTAACTGTAAGATTCCTGAGCGGTCTCTTAAGTCCACAAATATAAGACTTCCTAAATTTCTTCGTTTCTGTACCCATCCCATGACAGTGACTTCTGTTCCGATAAGTTTGTTGCTTACCTCTGTACATCGGTGGGATCTGGCTAAACCTGACATTGATTCTGCCATGATATTTCCTCCTTCATCCTTTTCACTTTGTACGAAAGGCAGAGCCCGTATCTTCGGTTCTGCCTTATATATTCTTTTATGAATCTTTTCTTACAAGGATCTGTTCGATCTCTGCAGCGTAAAGTACGTGATAATCCTTCTCTGGATACCACTGTTCATCTAAAGATTTATCAACAAATCCTTCTGGATCCATTGGCTGAGAATATAACTTCTTACAGATCAGTACGATCTTTGCTTCCTCAAAAAATGGAATTCCATTCGCATCTGTTGGTGTCAGACGTGTCTTCGCGATCTTGTCTTCATCTCTTCCAGATACACTTCCAAGATAGCTTAAATCCTTCTTAAAAGTATCATCATAAAAAGATAATGTAAATGATTCTGACTGGTCAATGAATTCTTTTGTATATCTTTGTGGTCTTAAGACTGTCACAGCAACATTCTTACCCCACATAACACCTAAACCACCCCATGAGGCAGTCATTGTGTTAATTTTTCCTTCCTGATTCTTTGCAGTAACAAGCATCCATTCCTTACCAATCAGGCGAAATACGCTTTGGTCGAAATCTTCTGGTGCCACGATCGCATATTCACTCATGCATGTTACCTCCTTTCTTGTAATTATTACTCATTATATATGATTTTGTCAAAAATGTCACGAACTAGTATAAGAAAGCATGATTTTATTTTAAACAATCTGCGATCTTATCAAGCGAAATGGTCGTAACTTCTCTTGTTTCCATATTTTTGACATTTCCTTCATTCTTCGCTAATTCGTCATCACCAATGATGATCGTATTCTTGGCATTCAGCTTATTTGCATATTTCATCTGTGCTTTTACGCTTCTTCCAAGATAATCTGTTTCTACGACAAATCCCTGATCACGAAGATCTACAACGATCTGGTAAGCTTTTGCTTTTGCTTCCTGTCCAAGAATTCCTACATAAAGGTCAATATCTCTTGTGCATGGAAGATCTACTTTCTCTTCTTCTAAGAAATAAAGGATTCTCTCTACACCCATACCAAATCCAACGGATGGCATAGAAACTTTTCCATCGATCTCATGAACAAGATTGTCGTAACGTCCACCACCACATAAAGTAAATCCATCTTCATTTACAAATTCGAATACGGTCTTTGTATAGTAGTCTAATCCACGAACGATTTCTGTATCAACTTCATATGGAATATTTAATGCATCTAACAGACTCTTTAATTCTTCAAAATGTGCTTTACATTCATCATCTAAATAGTCGATCGTTCTTGGTGCATCTTTGACGATCTCTTTGCATTCTGGAACTTTACAGTCAATGACACGTAATGGATTCTTTTCCATACGTTCTCTGCATGTAGGACATAAATGTTCTTCATGTTCTTTTAAATATGCTAATAATGCTTTGTTGTATTCTTTTCTACAATTTTCACATCCAATGCTGTTGATGTGTAATTTTGCATCTTTTAACCCAATTTTCTTAATAAAAGTGGATACTAATGTGATCAGCTCTACTTCTGCTAATGGACTTTCCGCTCCGACAAATTCAACTCCGAACTGGTGGTGCTGTCTTAATCTTCCACTCTGTGGTTTTTCATAGCGGAATGCTGGTGTGATATAGAACATCTTGATCGGCTGTGGCTCATTTGCCAGACCATTCTGTAAATATGCACGGATCGCTCCTGCTGTTCCTTCTGGTTTTAATGAAATGCTTCTGTGTCCTTTATCTTCAAATGTATACATCTCTTTCTGGACAACGTCTGTTGTTTCTCCAACACCTCTCTGAAAAAGCTCTGTATGCTCAAATACTGGTGTGATGATCTCGTGAATATTATAGGATGCGCATAAATCTTTGAAAATATTCTCTAAATATGTGCGCTGGTCCATATCTTTTCCAAACCAGTCTTTTGTTCCTCTTGGTGCCTGTGTAATCATTCTTGTTCCTCCTCAAATAATTCATCCAGATTGCCTTTTTCCATCACAGTTTCCATAACTCCGTCTGAAAATGCGACTCTCTGGAATGCTAAAAATACTTTCATATCAAAATTCTTTACTTCATCGATCATGATATCAAGTGCAGTCTCAACATCAAATCCTTCTCTATAATCCCTGTTTGAGATCAATGCTCCGAAAATATCACATACATGCATGATCCTTCCAACTAATGGAATCTGTTTTCCTACCAGATTATGTGGATAACCGGTGCCATCATAATGTTCATGATGATATAGAACTGCGTCTAAAACCGTCTGGTTATAATCGTAATCTGCAAGGATCGCATATCCAATGGATGGATGCATTCTCATATATCTTGTTTCGTCAACAGCCAGAATCTCATCTTCCACTTTCTCATTCATATAGAAATTAAGTCTTACTTTTCCAAGATCATGTAACATTCCTGCAACCGCAAGATCATAACACACTTCTTCTTGTAATCCTAATTCCTTGCCAACAAGATAAGCCAAATTACTGACAATGATACCATGACTGATCGTTTCTTTTATATCCGCATGGATCGGTGTCTCAATATCTGTTCGTCCATAACTGATTGCCATAATCAAACTCCTGTTTATATCATCTTTAATTCTTTTCTATGAATGATCTCATCAATTCGTGTAATGTATTGCTTTATATCTTTAAGATTTTCGATGCGGTCCACCTGATGGTCTTCCTGATGGACGATCTTTGAAGATGTACCAGCACCAACTGCTATAATATCATGTAATTCCTCCATAATCAAAATATTATAGAGACATTCTTTTCCTTTTTTTGAAAAACCGACATTCTCAAGGTTCCCTGGAATGTTTTTCTGCCGGTATAAATAATATGGTTCCATATTCATATCCCTTGCACATGAAGCGGCATAAGATACCATCTCTTCACTCGCTCCAAAGTGATATGTATCTTTCATTCGATTCAATCTCGATGAACGCTTGACTGCAAGTGCATGAACCGTTAAACTCTCTGGATCAAGTTTTTTGATCTCATCTAAAGTATAGGAAAGTTCTTCCATGCCTTCTTCTGGAAGCCCACAGATCATATCCATATTAATGTTATCGATCCCAGCCTGTCTCGCAAGATTAAATTTCTCTTTGATATCTTGTGCGAAATGATTTCTTCCAATGAGTTTTAATGTCTTATCGTTCATTGACTGTGGATTGATACTGATCCTTGTCACACCATATTTCTTTAGAATCTTTAATTTCTCGAAATTCAAGCTGTCTGGCCGTCCTGCTTCCACAGTGATTTCCTGGATCTTTGAAAATGGGAATCTCTTATTAACCTCATATAACAGATATTCCAGATCTTCTTCTTTTAAAGATGTTGGTGTTCCACCGCCAATATACATCGTTTGAAGTTCTTTGTGCGCATAAGTCTTTGCCACAAAATCCAGTTCTTTCAATAAAGCTTCAAGATAGTCTTGTACAATATTCTCAAATTGATCGATCGAATACGATGTAAAAGAACAGTACAAACATGTGCTTGGGCAAAATGGGATTCCTATATATAGACTGTATCCTTCTTTGTATGGAAATGCTTTTAGAAGTTCTTTCTCTTTCTGAACGGTTTCTGTACATAATCTTGCTTTTTCTTCGGATGCCAGATAATCCTTTTGAAATCTGTGAATGATCTCTTCACTGCTCTCACCCTTTTCATATCCATCAAAAGCAATCTTTGTCGGACGGATCCCAGTCAACGTTCCCCATGGAAGCTGTTTGTCTAATGCTTTGGAAAACAACTGATAGATTCCTTGTTTCATCCGGTTTTTAAAAATCTTCTTATTTTCATAATCACCAAATAACTGGATCTCATCTTCTAACTCGTCCTTTTTATATAGATTCATGACGATTTCCTGATCTTTATAATCCACGTCCAGTATAAAATCATAGATAGAATCAACGTGATCCGTCAATTCTATCTTCTCTCCAAGCATAAATGCCAATATTAAACTTCGAATGTCATATTCATAAATGGTCTTGTTCTGAATTAATCCAATCATAATCTATTGCAGAAACGGATTGCATCTGCTTTCCTCCTCGATCGTCGTTGGTGGTGTATGACCGGATAGTACCTTTGTCCATGGTGGGAGTACGAATAATTTCTCTCTGATCGCTGTCAGAAGATCATTCAAATTGCCTGTCGGAAAGTCTGTTCTTCCAATGCTCATCTGGAACAGTGTATCTCCAGAGATCAGCCATCCATAATCTGCAAAATAATAACATACTCCACCTTTTGTATGTCCTGGAACATGGATACATTTTACCTTTGTTCCTAATACATCTATGATCTCTCCATCTTTCACCAGATGATTCGCTTTTAATGAGAGATCCATTCCCATCATCGCTCCGAGATTGAGCTGTGGATCTGCCAGAACATCTGCTTCATCTTCATAAAGATAGATATCAAGATCTGGTTTTTGTTCCATCAGATATGGAAGGGCCATTACATGATCAAAATGCCCATGTGTCAGACATACGCCTGCCAGTTCCATTCCATCTTCTTCTAATGTATTCATAATACGTTCTCCCTGATCTCCCGGATCAAAGACGAATGCCTGATTTGTTTTTGTATTCTCAACAATATAGCAGTTTGTCTGCATCTGCCCAAGACAGATCGTTACCATCTTAAGAGGTCTGTCAAGTCTTAATGTTGTTTCGCTCATATTTTCACCTATCCTGCTGTTCTTTCTATGTCGATCACGCCTTCTACATTCCTGATCTTCGCAATAATACGGTTCAACTGCTCTACGCCTGTAATATCAAAGGACATACTAAGCGTTGCTCTTCCTTTCTTATTGTTTGATACGTTGATCGTTATGATGTCAATATCTAATTCTAAGAAGATCTTTGATACTTCTGCTAACAATCCCTTTCGATTATTGGCATAAATATTGATCTCTGTCGTGTAAGTCTGTGTTGTATCTGCTTCACTTACCTGCCATTCAGCTTCAATAAGTCTTGCCCTGTCAGATTCTGGCATATTCAGAAGGTTCACACAATCTGTTCTGTGAATCGAGATTCCTCGTCCTCTTGTAATAAATCCAACGATCTCATCTCCTGGTACTGGATTACAACACTTTGAAAAACGAACAGCAACATCATTCGCTCCACGTACAACAATTCCTCCTTTGGATTTCTCTTCCTTTTTCTTCTCTGGATTCGCTGCTGCCGCCTGTGCTGCTTCTGTTGTTTTCTGCAAGATCTGTTCATCCGTGATCTTTTGTTTCTGGATCTTACGGTCTTCTTCCTGCATCTTATTGATAACCTGGCCTTCTTTTAAACCACCATGTCCAACAGCTGCACATACAGAATCCCAGTCTTTAAATCCGTATTTTAGTTCAACCTTCTTAATGTATTCAGGTTTCATGAGTTCTGGGAGCCTGATGCTCTTGCTCTTACAGTATTTTTCTAACAGTTCCTTACCTCTGACGATATTCTCTTCCTTGAACTGTCGTTTAAACCACTGATTGATCTTACTTCTTGCCTGTGCTGATTTTACGATTCCTAACCAGTCTCTGCTAGGTCCTTTTGAATTCTGTGATGTAATGATCTCTACACGATCACCATTCTGCAAATGATAATCAAATGGTACCTGTCTTCCATTGACCCTGGCTCCAACCATCTTATTACCGACTGCACTATGGATTGAATATGCAAAATCGATCGGTGTCGAACCATTCGCAAGGTTTTTGACATCTCCATTCGGTGTAAAACAATATACCTGTTCTGCAAAGAGATCCAAGTTCGTCTTCAGCAAACTTAAAAACTCTTTGTTATCATCCATATCACGCTGCCATTCCAGCACTTCTCTTAACCAGCTTAACTTTTCTTCCTCTTTGTTAAGTCCCTTGGTATTATTATTTTCTTTATATTTCCAATGGGCTGCGATACCATATTCAGCAACACGATGCATCTCAAATGTACGGATCTGAATCTCAAATGGATGTCCTTCTGGTCCGATCAATGTTGTGTGAAGTGACTGATACATATTCGGTTTTGGCATCGCGATATAATCCTTGAATCTTCCTGGAATCGGTTTATACATCTCATGAATGATCCCAAGTGCCGCATAACAGTCCTTAACCGTATCAACCTTGATCCGGACTGCAAATAAGTCATAAATCTGATCGATCGTCTTATGCTGATTGACCATCTTCTTATATATACTGAACATGTGTTTCACACGGCCATCAATCTCTGCCTTAATTCCAGCGTGGTCAATATGTCCTTTCACTTCGTCAACGATTTCCTGAATGAATGCTTCTCTTTCTTCCTTTGCAGAATCAAGAGAGCGTTCTAAATCTTCATAAACATCTGGTTTTAAATATCGAAGTGCCAGATCATCTAATTCAACTTTGATCTTGGAAATACCAAGACGATGTGCGATCGGTGCATAAATATCCATCGTCTCTCTGGATTTCTCTTTTTGCTTCTCTGGACGCATAAACTGCATGGTACGCATATTATGCAAACGGTCAGCAAGTTTGATCAGGATCACTCGGATATCTTTTGCCATTGCAAGAAACATCTTTCGTAAGTTCTCCGCCTGAACTTCGATCTTGTCTTTGGAATAGCTTAATTGTCCTAACTTTGTTACGCCATCAACTAACTGGGCAACTTCTTCCCCAAAATCTCTTACAATATCTTCATGGGTTGTTTCCGTGTCTTCTACTACATCATGAAGCAGTCCTGCCATAATCGTTTCTTTATCAAGTTCTAATTCTGCCAATATGATCGCAACACAAATAGGATGAATGATATATGGCTCTCCAGACTTTCGTTTCTGTTTCTCATGTGCCTTATATGCTACTTTATAGGCACGTTCTACAGCCTCAATATCTTCTTCATCATAAATGCTTTGCATGGTTGTGATCAGCTGTCGTTTCAGTTCCTCAGGCGGTGTGAAACTATCTGGACTGCTGATATCCTTCTTTACACGATTAATGTTTGTTCTGCTTTCTTGTTTCATGCACGGATACCTCTTGTTTCTTTTGATTATTTTTTAAGCTTTGATTCGCAGTAAATACAGCGATATACTTGGTGTTCTCTGTCTGTCAATTTAAACACATGATCGATTTCTTGTTCTACAGATGTAATACATCTTGGATTCTTGCATTTTGCAATATTCACGATCTTCTCTGGAAGTTCTACTTTGTGTTTGGACTTTACACTGCCATTTTCAATGACACATACCGTAACTTCTGGATCTATATAACCTAAAACATCAAAGTTCACTTCAAATGCATCTGAAATCTTAATGATATCTTTCTTGCCCATTTTGCTGCTTTTTACATTCTTAATGATCGCAACACTGCAATCTAACTGATCTAATCCAAGACTATTATAAATCTGCATTCCGCGTCCTGCGCGGATATGATCTAATACGATTCCATTCTTAATGCTATCAATGTTCATCTGCACTTACCCCCAGTAATTCCATGATCAATGCCATTCTTACATGTTTTCCATTCAATACCTGTTTAAAATAGCAGGCTCTTGGATCGTTATCAACTTTTACAGAAATCTCATTCACACGAGGTAATGGATGTAAAATAGAAAGATCCTTCTTGGCGATCTTTAATTTATCCATATCTAAGATATAGCTATCCTTCAATCTTACATAATCAGCTTCATTAAAGAAACGTTCTCTCTGTACTCGTGTCATATAAAGAATGTCAAGCTGTGGCATCACATCTTCCATCTTATCAACTTCTGTAAATGTGATTCCTTTCTTCTCAAAAACATCTTTCTTCAGATACTCTGGAATCTGGAGTTCTTCTGGAGAAATTAAAATATAATTGATTCCTTCATATCTTGATAATGCTTTGATCAGAGAATGCACTGTTCGTCCAAATTTTAAATCTCCACAAAATCCAATCGTGAAATTACTTAAACGTCCCTTTTCTCTTCGAATTGTTAAAAGGTCTGTCAATGTCTGTGTTGGATGATTATGACCACCGTCTCCTGCATTGATCACAGGGATATTTACATACTGTGACGCTACATATGGTGCTCCTTCCTTTGGATGACGCATCGCAATGATATCTGCATAACATTCAATGACTCTTGCTGTATCTGCAACACTTTCTCCTTTAGATGCAGACGATGAATCAGCAGAAGAAAATCCAAGAACACTTCCCCCTAATTCAAGCATTGCTGCTTCAAAGCTTAATCTTGTTCTTGTACTTGGTTCAAAGAACAGCGTTGCTAATTTCTTGTGTTTGCACACTTCCTGATACTTCTCAGGATTCTTTGCGATGTCATCAGCGCGGTCTAATAATCTATCAATATCTTCCACGCTTAAATCCATCGGATCAATCAAATGTCTCATTACATATTCCTCCTAATGGTTTGTCCTACCTTCAATTCTACATTTTTAGGCACCTAGTGTCAATTCTTTACTTCTGATTTTAGACGAAGAACGCCCTTGTCTACCATAAAGACTGGTCGATACGATAATTTTGACTTTCTAAGTCCCTCTTCTCCTGCATCGTCTTCTCTGTTCACATATTTGAAATCTTCCATCTCATGGATCACAAACTGTTGATTGATCATCGGATAAGCTCCTTGGATATCTGCAAAAGCTTTTTCAATATGAACGATAAATGTATCTTCATTTGATGCACGTTCACCGATTGAAAATCCTACGACCTTTCCTTCCGCACGCAGAACACCTCCGACAAGTCCTAATTCTTTATAATTGATCACACAATTTTTAGAAACACAGATCTCGTCATGTTTCTCTATATCTTCTGGATCACAATTTTGCATCTTCCATTCCATCAGCATTGCCAGTACTTCTAACTGATTTTCATCGGAAAGTGGTTCATAGGACCATTCATGATTTTCTTTAAAACGATTGATATGATTTCTCTTTCCATGAAGTTTCTTTCCTGATAATGTTGCGAGTTTTTCTCTGTCATAAATATATTCTGAGATATCTCTGTCATATTCAATCTCATAAATATCTCCAAATATTTCACGAAACTCTTCTTCCATCTCATGAGTTACACCATGTAATACAAACGGAATCTTTTTTTCTTTGCAATCATCCATAAAATATTGCAATACTTTCTTTTTATTTCCTTTTCCAAGTGGATAACAAAAAGAACCTCCCTCCTCATCAGTATGAGATACAAATAATCCATCTATGATCGCATACTTTACTTGATAAAAAGGACTCCATAAAATAATATTCGCTGTTGCATAATCACAACTTCTTGTATCATCTGCTAAGATACATCGATCAATTTCTTCCTTATCTTCAATTGTTGGTGTTTTAAACTCCATCTTTATCAACTCCATTCTAGTGTTTTCTCGTAATATTTTTATTTGTGATATGGCTGATGATTCAAAATCCGATAAGCACGATAAATCTGTTCTAATATGATCGTGCCTGCCAGCGAACCACTTTGTGTAAATGACGATACATGAAATGGCTTTGCTTCCTCTGATCCTAAATCTCCAATATAAAAATGAAACTTTGAAATTCCCTGTACAGAACTTTCATTAATCAGCTGTGCAAGCCCCGGACTTGTCATACTGTCTCTTCCAGGTAGGATATGATAATGTTCTCCCGGTTCTTTTAATATTTTCTCTACTTGTTTTGCATTCTTCTTATATATTACAGAAACTTTCGCGTATGCACCAAGACGTTTTAGATACTCACCCATTGCTTCCTGATACATCTTAGGATCCTGTGATTTCTTCTGCAGAATATAAATTTCAAATTTCATCATATCTTTTAATTTCCTTCAAAAAATTGTTTTAATTTTTTATCTTGTTTTAAAGCCAGCTCATATCTTTTGTTGATCTGTTTTGTAAGTTTTTTAATTTCTTTGCTATTCTGGCTTTCTTTTTTTGCATCTGTGATCTCATCCGTATCATGTTTTTGATTATTATAGATACAGAATGTATTCCCTTTCTTCATCACATAATACGATGTCATCCCCGGTGCAAGTGTTTTAATCTTGCGGATCTTCATCTCATATGTTACATAAACGATATAGGATTCATCGTCTGCTCCTTGTTTGATCAGATATGTAAGATTCTTATATTTCTTCACATACTGATGGATTGCCTTTTGATCCTCAGTTAATTCATTCGTATCTTCTACCATATTCTTAAGATTTTCCAGATCATTTTTCTGAACTCTCTCATAATATGTTTTCATAAAATCCTCAACTGCTTTTTTCTCAGTCTCTGAATCTTTCTTCTTCGTTTCCGCTGCATCATTTGTTTCTCTGATCACGCCTTGTGAGGTATTCTTTTGTGTTGTTTGTTGAAAAATCTTTTCATTTGTAAGTCGTTCTTGTTTCATCTGGTCCAATTTCGCATATGCCAAAAAAGCTGCAATAAAAAATAAGATCCAGCTTGTAATGATAACAACAATTGTAGATTTTCTAAGCTTCACGCACATCCCTCCAATCCACCTACAGCAAATTTACAGTATATTATACCTTACCTTGCGAAGCAAGTCCAGTCCGAAGGACTATGCATTCACGAATGCCCTGTGGGTATACCTTATCGAGCGAAGCGAGTCCAGTCCGAAGGACTATGTTATTGTATTAACGACGTTTGATAGAATCAAGGAAATGTGGTACACTTTGTGTAAAAAATAAAAGCAAAGATAAAACTACCCAAACCGTTGGAATATAATTATAAAGGAAGGTATCGAAACACATGAAAATCCAAATGATCTGTGTCGGAAAAATCAAAGAAACATATTTAAGAGAACTGATCGATCATTACACAAAGATCATCCGTAAAAAATATAATTTTGAGATCATAGAACTCCCTGATGAGAAAACTCCAGATAATGCCAGTGACAAAGAGGAGTCAAAGATTAAAGAAATTGAAGGTCAAAGAATTCTTGATAAGATTCCAGAAGGATCTTTCGTAATTCCTCTCTGTATAGAAGGAACTCCTTACTCCACCGAACAATTCCAGAAGAAATGGGATCAGTGGAACAAGGAGTCCATAAACAATATCACATTTATTATTGGTGGTTCCCTCGGATTATCACCAAAGGTTGTATCCAAAGGAAAATTAAAATTAAGTTTCAGTAGAATGACATTCCCACATCAACTAATGCGGTTAATTCTAATTGAGCAGTTAAGTTATCTTTAATCCAAAGCATTTTCGAACATTCGGTAAATTTCCGGATGTTCTTTTTTTACGTTGATCGGTTTTAAATCTTTTGTCACCATACCATGTGTTGTTTTTCCAGTAGCGATCAGGTCCCCATCTCTTGTAACCTTATAAGAGAATTCCAGACGAACCGGAGACAGCTTTGTAAGACTTGCATGAATCTGTAACTGGTCTTCATAGAAAGCTGCTTTTTTGTATTTACATTCAAGACTCGTTAATGGAGTGATGATTCCTTCTTTTTCTACATCTGTATAAGAAATGCCAACAGCCTTGATAAAATCAGTTCTGGCAACTTCAAACCAGACGGCATAGTTGCTGTGATGAGCAATTCCCATCTGATCTGTTTCTGCATAACGAACTTCAACGGTTGATATATGTCCCATAAATTTTACTCTGCTACTCAAAATGTGATTAAACATACTCACATCGAGATAATGTAGACTCTCACGAGTTCTACTTACTACTTCATCGTGTATGCTTTGGATTGACCGAAATCATATCTACTCACAAGTTCTTGTACACTCCATAGTCGTAAATTCCCGAAATAGCCTTCGGTACATACCTACGTTTGCGTTTATTTATGCAATTTCGTAAGTCGTAGCATCTCTCAAATTAAGTGCAGCATTGAAATCTCTATCTTCGGTATAACCACAATCACATTTGAAAATTCTATCTGAAAGTTTTAAATCTTTCTTGATTGCTCCGCAACAGTGACAGGTTTTAGATGATGGATACCATCTGTCTACAACTCGAAGTTCAATTCCGTTTTTATTGCATTTCGCCTGAAGCTTTATTCTGAATTCATAAAACTTCTGCGAAGCAACTGCCTTTGAAAGATGTTTGTTCTTCATCATTCCTGATATATTTAAATCTTCTATCGTTATATAAGATGGTTTGGTTTTCACTATCTCTGCGATTGTTTTATTGATGTGATCCGTACGAATGTTATCAATTTTATGATGAAGTTTCTGTACTTTAAGCCTCTGTTTTTGTATATTTGCTTTTTGAGTAGATTCTCCTTTCTTTAAATTTTCATACTTTCGAGAAAGATTTTTCTGTTCTCGAATAAGTTGTTTTCCAAGTTTTTTTAATCTTACTGATCTGTTAATGTTCTTATAAGTTTTACCATTGGAAACAATGGCAAAATCCTTTATCCCTAGGTCGATACCAATTCCTTCATTGAAACTATTAGCTATCTTGTTATTTGGGATTTCTACAAGAGCTGAAACATAGTATCTATCAGCTTTTATTGACACATGACCGCTTTTAATCACATATCCATCTTTTGTTGTTGGAATATATCCTTTTTCTTTAATGCGAACCCAACCAAGTGATGGAATATTGATCCTGTGTCTTTGACAACGGCAATCTTTTGGATTGTTCTTTACAAAATACATTTTCACATCAGATCTATTCTTCTTTTTGAATCTAGGGAAACTATTCTGATGTTTAAAAAATCTTGTAAATGCGGCTTGTCCATTATTTACTGCTTGTGTTACTGCTTTTGAATAAGCTTCCTTAATCCAAAAACATTCTGGATGCTTTGGAAGATACTCATTGTTAAGCCATACTCTAAATTGGTTACTGCTCATAAACTTTTCGCCTTTATTATAAAGCTCTTTATTATGAGCAAGGTAGAAGTTGTAAATATATCTACAAGTTCCTATTGTTTTACGAATTTTGGCTTTCTGCTCCTCTGTTGGATTTATTTCTGTCTTGAAGCTCTTTAGCAATTTCCTCATCCCTTTCTATTTGTTTTTTATACTTACGAAGCACATACAGCCTACAAGAGAACACATGGAGTATTGAAACAATATCCTGCACAAGTTCTTCTTGTGGTGATAGTTCCTCATTGTTTACTACCACTATAGTCGTATTAAACTTCATACAGAATTTTTCAAACCAATCATAACCAAATCTAATAAATCTATCTTTATGGGTTACTATTATGGTTTTAATTTTTTGTTCCATTACTTCATCTAATAATTTGTTCCACTTTTTACGGTTGTAATTAAGACCACTTCCATAATCTTCAATACACTGGTCTACAATAATTCCTTTTGCGTTACAAAACTGTCTTAAAAATGCAACTTGATTTAGTAAATCATCTTTTTGATTTCTTGTAGACACTCTAGCATAAATAACTACATGACGCTTATCATTTTCAGTATTTATACCTTTAAATTGTAGATAATGGTCATAAGTGTAATAGCGTCTATTAGTTGGAGTTCGGTTTGCTTTTAGAGTTCCTTCTCTGTCCCAACGTTGTAATGTCTTAACAGATACGCCTAAAAGTTCAGCAAAATCTTTTGGCTTATAATTTGTGATATTTGATGTATTCATTATAGCACTCTCCTTTGAGTATATTTAAACACATTTAATCACATTTGTTAATTATTTTAGGTTCTTAATATTTCCTCCTTTTTTCTTTTTGTTTATTGTAAGCGTTTCTTTACAATCTGTCAAAATTTAGTTAATTTTTTCCTGATTTTCCGATCAACTGGTAATAAAGAATAAAAGCTATTACAGCTGTAATGATTTCAGCAATCCAGAAAGCATGCCATACACCATGCACTCCAACTGTTTTGCTTAATACAAATGCAGCAGGAATGATCACTACAACATAACGTAAAAATGAAATCAGAAAAGACTGGATACCTTTTCCTAACGCTTCAAACGCACCTGCAGAAACAACAGAAACGGAAGAAGCTATAAATCCTGCACAGATAATACGGAGTGCGATCGCACCTTCTGTCAATGTTTCAGGATTACTTGTAAACATACTCATCAGTGTCTGTGGCATCACAAAACAAATAACCGTTCCAACAGCCATGATTCCAACAACGATTTCAAACGTCATAAGATAAATCTTACGAACACGATCTGATTCCTTTGCTCCATAATTATAACTCATGATCGGACGCATTCCCTGGATCATTCCATTTGCTGTTAGATATAAGAATGTTTGTAATTTGTAATAAACACCAAGCACAACAACATATGTTTGCGAAAATGATGCTAAGATCGCATTTAAAGCAGATACTAAGAAAGATGGCAGTGCCATATTTAAAGTTGCTGGAATTCCGATCGCATATAAACGCTTAACACAAACAGCTTCTAGCTTTAAGTAATCTTTTCTGATTTTTACATGAATTGGGCGTAATATATATACAATCAGATAAAGGATCAATGTACTGCTTTGCCCGATACCTGTTGCAAGTGCTGCACCCTGAATTCCAAGTTTCGGAAAGAATCCAATTCCAAAGATTAAAAGCGGATCTAACACAATATTTACAATGCAGCCAGTCATTAAAGCAATCATAGTGATCACCATATTTCCAACTGCTTGAAAAATCTTTTCAAAGGAAATACTTGCCATAATGATCGTTGAAAACATTAATGCAATTGTCGAATACTGTAATCCCATCCCAATAACAGTTTGATCATTCGTAAACATTGCAAGAAATGATGGCATGATCATTAATCCAACGATCGTAAGCAGAATTCCATGAATGACATTTAAAAATAATCCCTGAGTTGCAGTTTTATCGGCTTCCTTTGCTTTTCCTGCACCAAGAAACATGGCAATGACTGCATTAATTCCAACACCGAATCCAACCGCAATTGAGTTGATCAGATTCTGTACTGGATATACAAGAGATAATGCGGTCATTGCATCTTCACTGATCTTGGCAACGAAAATACTGTCAATGATGTTATACAATGAGTTTACAAACATTGAGATTACCATTGGCAGAGCCATTGATAGTAATAATGGTAAAATTGGTTTTTCTTTCATATACGTCTGATCCATAAAATGATTCCTCCTTAATAACAAAAAAGAGACAATAGACCTGCTGTTTAGTAATCAGAAACAGTAAAATCTATAGTCTCTTATAAGACGATATTAAATTGTATTCGTTGATTTTATCTAGATAAAGTATGCACCAGGCGGGAGTCGAACCCGCGGCCAACAGCTTCGGAGGCTGCCACTCTATCCACTGAGTTACTGGTACACAAGCTATATTATATTACAATAAATATGATGATTTTTCAAGAAATATTTTTATTTTTGGTAATTTTATTAAATTCATGTTATCATAAAAAGAAAACAACGAGGTAACTAACAATGATTGAAATCCGAAAATTTGAACCCGATGATACAGATGCAGCAGTCAAGATCTGGAACGAAGTTGTTGACGACGGCGTTGCCTTTCCTCAGTTAGATGACTTAGATCATGAAAGTGGTCTTGCTTTCTTTGAAGAACAGACATATACCGGGATCGCTGTTGATTCTGATACAAATGAAATTGTCGGACTTTATATTTTACATCCAAATAATGTTGGAAGATGCGGCCATATCTGTAATGCAAGTTATGCGGTTTCTTCTGCTCACAGAGGAAAACAGATTGGTGAATTCTTGGTCACTGACTGTATAAAACGCGCTCCTGAATTTGATTTTAAGATCCTTCAGTTTAATGCAGTTGTTGCAAGTAATAAGGCAGCTTTACATCTATACAAAAAACTTGGATTTATCCAGCTTGGTATCATTCCAAAAGGATTTTTATTAAAAGATGGCACTTATGAAGATATCATTCCTCATTATCTAACTTTGATCCATTCCTGATCTTCTTTTTTCTCAAAGCTGCCATCCCCGATTCCTAATGCAGATTTTGCTAACATATCAGCATAATCATTATATTTATCATTAGAATGCCCTTTCACTTTCACGAACTTGATCTGCACATACTGTTTCATTTCTTCATAAATTCGCTGATACGCCTGTGTTCCTTCTTTTTTCGCTGCCCATTCTCCTGTGCACCATTTCTGGATCCCTTCATAATCATAATGAATCGCCAGCTTTTTATAGCCATTTTCTTTTGCAAAACGCATGGCCGCTTCAGAACCTTTGATCTCGCCTGCTACATTGCGCATGGTTGCTAATTCTTTATCCTCATAAGGATATGCAAAATAACGTTCTATCCCATCATGCATTAATACCATACCATAAGAAAATCTCTTCTGAGAATGATCATAACTTCCATCAACATATGCAACTAATGTATCTTCATCAATCTGCATCAATTCATTTGCATCGGGATTTAAGAATGCTTCTGCTTCTGCCTTTGTCTTAAATCCTTTGTATCTTGCATTTGGGAATCCCATGACCTGTGCTTTACATGCATCCCATGACATATAGATTCCTGGTTTTCTTCCTTTTTTTACTGCGTAAAATTTTCCTGCCATATATTTCCTCTTATTTCTTTAATAGTCTTAATCCTTATATTATTATTTTCTTTGAAAAGAAAAAATCCTGCATTGCAGGATTTTCCCTAACCTTATGATTCTAGTCGTTATCTCTTCCACCAAATAAAATGACCAGACGAAGCAAGCTCAGAAGTGCTGATGCTGCACCTGCTACATATGTCAGTGCAGCTGCTGATAAAACCTTCCTTGTCTGCCCCACTTCATCTTCGTACATGATCCCTGTACTTCCAAGAATTCGTAACGCTCTTGAAGAGGCATTAAATTCCACCGGAAGTGTTACTAATTGAAAGATCACTGCTAATGAAAATAATAAAATTCCAACATTCAATAATGTCTGATTCATTCCAAGGATCACTCCACCTAGAATAAACAACCAGGAAAGATTGGATCCAAGATTCACAGCTGGAACCATAGCCCCACGGATCTTCAATGGTGCATATCCTTGCTGATGCTGTACAGCGTGCCCACACTCATGGGCTGCAACACCGATCGCTGCGATCGAATCAGATCCATAAGTTGCATCTGATAATCTTAATACTTTATTCTTTGGATCATAATGATCTGTAAGATTCCCGCTGACACGTTCTACCGAAACATCGTAAATTCCTGCCTGGTTTAAAATACGTTCAGCAGCCTGAGAACCCGTCAGTCCGCAATGACAACGGACTCTTGAATATCTTCGAAACGTTGAATTCATCTTGGAAGATGCGATCATCGTGATGATCACTCCGATGATGATCAAAATATACGTTGGGTCAAAATAATAACCATAACCGTATGGATACATAAATATCTCCCTTCTTTCTCTGTAACATGTAGATGATTATATCGTTCCTCCTACATGAAATCAAGGCAGTTTAGAAATATTTTATAATCATTTTATTGAATGATTAATTCTTCATATTTTTATAACAAAGAAGCTCTTAATTCGTCTCCTGATTTCGCACTTAAATATGCTGGTGCGATATCAAATACAGTCTTACATCCACTCTGTCCTTCTTTGGAAAGCTTATATGCAGCTCTTGCATATGCAACTAAAACACTTGATGTAAATTCTGGATTAGAATCTAATTTTAAGCTGTACTCAATGATATGTTTGTTTTCTTTTTCCCATCCTGTACATCCACTTCTTAATACAAATCCACCATGAGGGATCTTGCTATGGTCACGATCTAATTCTTCCTGGCTGATGAAATGTACAGTTGTATCATAGTCTGAGAAGTAGTTCGGCATTGTCTTGATCTCTTCTTCAACTTTCTTCGCATCTGCACCTTCTTCAAGTACTACAAAGCATTCTCTTGTATGCTTCTGTCTTGTTGTAAGTTCTGGATCTTCCCCATTACGAACTGCTTCTAAAGCTGCTTCTACAGGAATTGTGTACTGTTTACCATCTTTGACACCTTCCACACGACGGATCGCATCAGAGTGTCCCTGGCTGACTCCTTTTCCCCAGAATGTATAATCTTTTCCTTCTGGAAGGATCGCGTTTGCATACATTCTATTTAAAGAGAACATTCCTGGATCCCAACCTACAGAGATGATTCCAACATGTCCATATTCTTTCGCTGCTTTATCTACATTTGCAAAATGTTCTGGAATTCTTGCGTGTGTATCAAAGCTGTCTACTACGTTAAATAATTTGGCATATTCTGGTGTCTGAACAGGAAGGTCTGTTGCACTTCCTCCACATAACATCAAAACATCAATCTTATCTTTCCACTCTTCTATATCTTTGACATTACATACAGCTGCACCTTCTGTTAAAATGCTGACTGTCGCTGGATCTCTTCTTGTAAATACAGCTGCAAGCTCCAAATCGTCATTCTGTTCGATTGCGCATTCAATTCCGCGTCCAAGGTTACCATAACCCATAATACCAATTCTAATCATTGATTTTCTCCTTTTTGACTTTATTAAACATAGTATATCATTTCTGTGTTTTGCGTTCAATGTATTCTTTTTATGATTTTTTTGCTATAATGATCTTAAAAATTCCCGATGATTCCTGATCCTTCGGGAATATTCTAACAGAAATGAGGAATTTTATCATGTCATTTACCGGCATTTTCAAAGCAAAAAACGGCATTGTCGCTGTCGTTGATTCAAAGGCATCCAGAGTAGAAAACGGGCAATCTTATGAAGACGTTCACAGAAATCCAGAAAAGCTCTTTGTATTCCAAAACGGAATTGCAACAACTTTTGGTGCTAACCAGATCTTAGTCCAGAATCCTTTTGAATTTTCCTCAAAAGTCATTGCCATCGAAGATCTGGTTTATGAATATCTACATTTAAAGAATATCTTAGATGCTTCTTTCTTCCAATCTCTGCTTGTAAAAATGACATCCAACCCAGCCAATACAGAACCTGTAAACTTTCTGGTTGGACGCAAAATCCGTCAAGAAGAATACATCTTAGAACATCATCAAGTACGTTATTGCGCCTACGCACAACGGCTCGCAACCCCAATGGAACATTTCTTTACTGGAGGAGATGAAAAATATCGGGAACACTTTGATAACCTTCCATATCTTTCACAGATCACCTCTGTTGATATATTGCAGAAAACTGTTGCAAAAGAATTGGATGGATTGATTCAATATTATGACCAGCAATCCGAATATAATCCTGTAGGAAAGCCTGTGAAATCTTATGTTTTAAGATAATGCTACTTTATAGTTTTATCTTCGAAAAAGCCTCCGCAAATGCATTATTGATCGGCTCCTGTGCTTCTTTTTGCTGTTTTTTCAAATATCGGTTCACTTCTTTTTTACTCATTCCAGAACCTTGTTTTTCTTTTCTTTGTTTAAATGCAGACAGTTTTTCTTTATACCCGCAAACACATACAAACTTCTGTCCTTCACCTTCTCCGACCATCTCCATTTTCTTGTGGCATACGGGACATCTGGCGTTTGTGACTTTTGAGATCGTCTTTTTATATCCACAGATACGGTCCTGACATACTAGACGTTTTCCGTGTTTTCCATTGACTTCCAATAAAAATTTTCCACATTCCGGGCAGCGGTGTCTTGTAACATTATCATGTCTAAATTTACCATCCGATGTTTTAATATCATTGATCAATGCCTGTGTATAGTCTGAGATTTCTCTCATAAATTTCTGATCATTTTGTTTTCCTTTAGAGATTGCTGTCAGTTTCTTCTCCCAGTCGGCGGTTAACTCTGCTTTTTTTAGATCTTCTGGAACAAGTTCTAACAATTGTTTTCCTTTGGATGTGATATGGATTTCATTTCCTTTTTTCTCAAGAAGATAACTGTTAAATAACTTATCAATGATATCGGCTCTTGTCGCAACCGTTCCAAGTCCTTTTTTATCCATCTGATCGATCAATGTTCCTTCTGTGTAACGCCCTGGTGGATTCGTTGTTCCTTCTGTCATGGAAATCGTTCCAACCGGATATTCTTTTCCTTTGACTGGGATATTTCCTGCTTTGATCGTGTCTTTTGTTTGAGTTTCCTCTTCGTAGAGTTCTCTCCATCCCAGCTGTTTGATATTCTCTGCTTTTGCACGGAAAAGTTCTCCATTTATGTTTGCTTTCACAGAGAGTTGTTCAGAAATTGCTGGTGCTGATAAAACAGCTAAAAATCTTGCAACAACCATATCATAGATTTTTCGTTCATCGGAACTAAAACTTGTCAATGATGCATACTGCTCTGTTGGAATGATCGCATGATGGTCAGATACTTTTTTATCATTGATAAAACGGCTGCTTGCTTTGATTTCTTTTCTTAATAACGTTGCTGCTGCCTTTTTATATGATCCATTCTGACATGCTTTGATCCTGTCTTTTAATGTATCTGTCATGTCATTGGTCAAATATCTGGAATCTGTTCTTGGATATGTCAATACTTTGTGATGCTCATAAAGACTCTGCATGATATTTAATGTCTGTTTTGGTGAAAAGCCGTAACGTTTACTCGCTTCTTTCTGCAAAGTTGTCAGATCATAAAGTTCTGGAGCATAGTTCTTTTTCTCTTTTTTTGAAACCTCCGTGATCACAAGATCATGACCTTTTAATTTCTTACCAAGTTCCTCTGCCCATTTCTTGTCAGAAATTCTCTGATTTCCTTTCTGATTCTCCCATGTGAAATTCATTCCTGTTGCAAAAATCTTATAACCGTAATATTTCTGCGGTTTGAAACTCTTAATTTCCTGCTCTCGGTTCATGATCATTGCCAAAGTTGGGGTCTGCACACGCCCACAAGATAACTGAGCATTGTATTTACATGTCAAAGCTCTTGTCGCATTGATCCCGACTAACCAGTCTGCTTCAGCTCTTGATCTTGCTGCACGGAAGAGATCATCATATTCTTTTCCCGGTTTTAAATGTGCAAAACCATCTTTGATCGCTTTGTCTGTTACCGAAGATATCCACAAACGGTAGATTGGTTTCTTATTTCCAGACATCTGTAAGATCCATCTGGCAACTAATTCTCCTTCTCTTCCTGCATCAGTTGCAATGATCACATCTTTGATATCATTTCGAAGGAGTAATTTCTTTACTGTCTGGAATTGTTTGGATGTCTTCTTTAACACTGTTAATTTCCAATGTTTTGGCATCATTGGAAGGACATCCATATTCCACTCTTTGTATTCCTTTCCATACTGCTCAGGATCCGCCAGAGATACTAAATGCCCTAATGCCCACGTTACAATATGATCATTTCCTTCGATATAACTATGCGTTTCCTTCTTACAACCAAGAACTCTCGCAATATCACGCCCAACCGAAGGCTTTTCTGCTAATACTAATCGTTTCATTTTATTATTTAAACCTTTCTAAAATTGTCATCTCAAATTTATTATCCCGACCATTTTAACATATTTTGTGGTATACTGGAATAAAGATATTTTATCGTATTTTTACAGAATTGAGGTATTTACATATGAAATTAATGATCGCATCCGATATTCACGGATCTGCTTTTTACTGTAAACAATTAATCGAAGCATATAAACAAGAACAGCCTGATAAACTACTTCTTTTAGGAGATTTACTTTATCATGGCCCAAGAAATGACCTTCCTAAAGATTACGCACCAAAACAAGTCATCGAAATGCTAAACGCTATCAGCGACCAATTGATCTGTGTCAGAGGAAACTGCGAAGCCGAAGTCGACCAGATGGTACTAAACTTCCCTGTCCTAAGCGAATCCTGCATCCTATACATCGATGGACAAACCATCTACGCAACCCACGGGCACATAAACTCTCCAGCAAATCCTCCAAAATTACATAAAGGAGATATTCTGTTGACTGGCCATACCCATATCCCAGCCTGGGAAGAATATGATAACTTTTTATATTTAAATCCAGGATCTGTGTCTATTCCAAAAGAAGGATCCGAACATGGGTATATGATTTACGAAGATAAGACGTTTTTATGGAAAACTTTAAAAGGTGATGTGTATCATACACTTTAACTTTTTTGTTTTCTTATCACATATCTTAATGGTATTCTATAACCTTCATGTATATAAAACAAATAAAAAAGAGATGGAATACGAAAACGATTGAATTTCATGGCGGATCAGCGTTTTGCAAAAAATCCGTCATGAAATTCATGTTTCGTATTCTAACTCTTTTTTATTTGTTTTATATACTAGAAGATTATATAGTATCATTTGGATTTCCCATATAAATTCATCCTCTATTTCTTTCTTAACCCTTAATGATATCATCGATCGTGTCAAATGGGATTCCCTCATTTTCCCCGTTGTCTTTATGCACATGTACAATATCATCTTCTTCTAAGCATCTTGCAAATTCAATCTGCATAAAAATACCTTTGATCTCTCTTCCATTTAATGTCTTTACGATCACATGATCATTTTGTGAAACAAAAAGTTCTTCCTCATTCCCAGCTTCATCTTGTTTTACCAATTTCACTCCTGGTAATACATTTGTAAATTCCATAAAAGTTGCTCCTTTATCTTATAATTTTAGAAAAAATTTCATCAATTGTTCTTTAGCTTTGTTATATGGCATATAACGAACTGGAATATCAATCTTATCTGATTTCTTTATGATACTCTTTTCATGCGTAAATGTATCAAAACTTTTCTTCCCATGATAAGACCCCATTCCGCTATTCCCAACTCCTCCAAATCCTAGATATGGAGTTGCCAGATGAATGATCGTATCATTGATACAGCCACCGCCAAAAGACAACTGTGAAAGTACATCTTGTTCTACTTTATCATTTTCTGTAAATAAATACAATGCCAAAGGTTTGTTATGATCTCTGATATACGAAACTGCATCTTCTAATTTGTCATATGTCATTATAGGAAGTAATGGACCAAAAATCTCTTCCTGCATCACCGTGGATTCTTCTTTTACATTCACAAGTATCGTTGGGGCGATCTTTCGAAGTCTTATATCTCCATAACCGCCTTCAACGATCTTTTCATGTTTCATCAATTCCATAATGCGCTGATAATGTCTCGGATTTATCATAGATGAATAATCTTTATTCGACAAAGGATGTTCCCCGATCATTTTATTGATCCAGTATTTTAAGTAGAAGATCAGTTCACTTTCTGCTTTTTTATCTACGAAAATGTAATCTGGCGCAACACAGGTCTGCCCACTGTTTAAAAATTTTCCAAAAACAATTCGTTTTGCTGCCAACTTAATATTGGCGCTTTCTTCTACAATGCATGGACTTTTTCCACCTAATTCCAAAGTCACTGGTGTTAAATGTCTCGATGCTTTTTCCATCACGATCTTTCCAACTCGTTCTCCACCAGTATAGAAAATATGATCAAATGACTGTTCCAGAAGTTTTTCACTGATTTCTACTCCTCCATTGATCACAGCAACGTAATGAGAAGGGAAAACTTCTCCAATCATCTTCTTTAAAAGACTGGCACAATGTGGTGCGTGTTCAGATGGTTTTAAAACACAACAATTTCCTGCTGCGATCGCTCCGATCAGCGGCTGTAAGGATAAAAGAATTGGATAATTCCATGGGGCTATGATCAACACCTTTCCGAGTGGTTCTTTGATCTTATAACTTTGGGATGGAAACTGGGCAAGCGGTGTTTTTACCTGCTCTGTTTTCATCCATTTTTTTAGATGCTTCTTTGCATAAGAAAGTTCACTTTTTACCATGCCAATCTCTGCCATATAGGACTCAAAAGATGATTTCCCTAAATCTTTGTATAATGCATGTTCCATATCTTCTTCATGTTGTTTGATCGCACATTCCAAGCGCAATAATGCTTTCTTTCGAAATTCGTATTTCTTTGTCTTCTGGCTCTGAAAAAAATGTTCTTGTCTTTTTAACATTTGATTGATTTCCATGATAACCTGTCCTTTCTTTCTCTACCTTCACCGCATTTTATCTTAATTTTACCATATATAGTAAACTACCGCCTCTCTTTTTTATTTATTGCCACTTTTTAAGAAATTCGCTATAATAAATTTGTTTTACAATAACCATATCTTTACAACGAAAGACTAACTATTAAAAGTCAAGTCTAAAAATGAACTTTTTTGAATAAAGTACAGAAATGTATTTTAGATATATCTTGAACTCAGTTAGAGTTCTTTGAACCTTGAAAACTGCATGACAAAAAGAGCATCGTTGCTGGTGCTCAAAAAAAGGAGTATTGAATTAGAAAAACTTAAGCAGCTTTGATGTATTGCTGGTTGGTTTTCTCGAGATGGTAAATAACTCGAACCAACTTTTTGACGGCATGAGATATGGCAACATTGTAATGTTTGCCTTCGGCTCGTTTCTTTGCCAGATATTCAGCGAATGTTGGATCCCAGTGACAGACATATTTGGCTGCGTTGTATAAGGCATATCGTAGATATCTGGAACCACGCTTTTCCATGTGGGAGTATGCGCCATCAAGTTGTCCTGACTGGTATGTAGAAGGAGATAATCCGGCATAAGCCAAGATTTTATCAGGAGAATCAAAACGGTTGAAATCGCCGATTTCGGCAATGATCATAGCTCCCATACGGTAATTGATTCCGGGGATGCTAAGAATCGGAGAATTGATTTCATCCATAATGAGTTTGATTTCATGTTCAATTTCATCAATATCAGATGTGAGTTCCCGGATCAGCTTGATGGTATGCTTTAATTCTAATGATTTTGCTGGCATATTTGAACCTATTGAGGTTCTTGCAGCATTTCTAAAAGCAATAGCTGTTTCTTTACCATATCGCCCCTTTGATGATTCAGAAAGCAGATTGGTAAGTCTGGTAAGATGAGCGTCTGCTACTTGTTTAGCACCGGGAAATTCAGAAAGCATTGCGTAAACTGATGCCATATGAAGTGTTGGAACTAACTTTTCTAATTCAGGAAATAAGATACAGACAAGTCTTGAAACGGAAGACTTTAACTTAGCACGTTCTTTTACTTTATCAAAACGGTAACGGGTTAATGACTTTAGTTCTTCGTTGTGATAAGATATGTCTGAGTAGGACTTTAAGTTCACGTCAGACATTAGCATAGAAGCAATCGTGCGGGCATCTACTTTATCCGTTTTCGTCTGTCTAAGGCTTAGACTTTTTCTGTACAGATTAGTATGTAACGGATTGATAACATAGGTGGGCAAACTTTTATCAATGAGATATCCTAAGAGATTGTAACTATAGTGTCCGGTGGCTTCCAGTCCTACTTTTACTTTGGTTATATCTTCCGTAACGGATACAATCTTTTGATAAAGATCATTGAAACCATCCAGGTTGTTAGCAATGGTAAATGCTTTAAATAACACTTCTCCATCAAAGTTAGTGATAAAGCAGTCATGCTTATCTTTTGCAACATCAATTCCTACGTAAATCATAAAAAATCTCCTTTGAAATATATGAATGCTGTTTTAGAACCACAGGGTGCTCCTTGTGATTGTAACCTCGTTCTAAATAAACCGTCATGCGGTATCTAACTGATTAACAAAT
>OIYE01000193.1_pt1 | contig 61123 bp, 66 predicted proteins | sample 1588091 | NCBI WGS metagenome assembly OIYE01 (sample SAMN03283265) | human gut metagenome | biome: human-associated habitat; material: feces | host: Homo sapiens | place: USA | collected 2013 | reverse complement strand
CTGCTCTGGCCGAGAGTTCCGGAGAGGAACCGAGACAGACAGGATAAGGAAATCGTGAGCTTGGGGATCCTGGCCAAAAGGTTTTCCTTTTTTGTTAAGAAGGAGTTTTCTTTTATACAAACAGGAGAGGTACTCTCAAGCTTTATTCTTTCCTGAAGTTTTTTCTTTTCCTTTTATACAAACAGGGAGATGGAATCTCAAGATTGATATTATCTTAAAACTATTTCCTTTAAAAAAAGCAGAGAGAAGAGAAACTCATTTTTTTTATCAAATCTTTCATATTTAAATTGAAGATAAAAAAAGCAAAATGGCGTTAATTGCGTTTTTTGCAAATGAAAGGAGATAAAAAATGAGTAGACATAATGAAATCATACTCTACGGAAAAATGCATAAAGATCCATTGATTCGGTTAACAGATGATGGAGATTTTGTAATGGCGAGATTCTCTTTGGATACGATCATAGGTAATCGTGATATGCAATCTTATGTTGATAAGCTTCGATATCAGCAGCCATGGATCTTAGCAAGAGATTCTGAGATTATTGAAAAGATTTCAGATTATCACAAAAACGACATGATCTATTTAAAAGGGGTATTAACAACTCAGGAAATCATTAAACGTCCAACATGCCCAAATTGTCAATCACCAATTCCAATTGATAAAGCAAATGCAACATATATTACTCCAATTTTTATAAAACGAATGGAGCAAAATGTAACAGATGCACAAGCACTGGAATTGTTAAAAGACAGCTGTGAGATCAGTAATCAAGCAATGATCGTTGGAACCTTATGTCGTGATCCACAAAGTTTTACCAAAAAAGGGAAAACGACAACGAACTATCAATTAGCAGTCAATCGAAAATATTTTATAAAAGATGGAGATCCAATGGTTAAAACAGATTATCCGTGGGTAAGATCCTATGACAAGATCGCTAAAAATGATGCAGAAGCCTTATCAACGAATTCTGAGGTATTAATCGATGGATTTATCAATTCCAGAATACCAACAAGAAAACTGACTTGTGAAGCTTGTGGACATTCTTTTGACTGGAACGATCTACCAGTTCTTGAGATCATCCCATATTCTGTGGAGTATTTAAAAAACTGCAAGAGTTTAGAAGAGATTGATAAAGAAAAGGATGAACTGGCAGAAAATCTTGTGGATCAGATTCTGAAAGAATAATAATTATAAGAAATTCCATTTGTCATATTTACATTGTAAGACAATATGACGAAAGGAGAAAAGATATATGGATTACAAAAAAAGAGAAAATTTTTATACGGTCAAAGAAGTTGTGGAACATAATACCTCAAAAGATATTTTAAAAGAAGAAAAAAGAGACTATCAGTTTGATTTTGGTGGAATTCCAGATATGATCCGGGACCATTCCGGAAAGATCAGCATTATCTCCGATTATGATGTGGACGGAGTCTGTTGTTCACTGATCTTAGATATGATATTAGTTTTTCTTCAAAAGGATTTTGAAGTTTATGTGCCAAGAAGAGAAACCGATGGATATGGATTATCCGAAAAGATCTTGGATAAAGTGTCTGGAACGTTGATCATTACAGTGGATAATGGAATCGTTGCCTTTGATGCTGTAAAGAAAGCAAAAGAACAGGGACGATCTGTGATCATTTTAGATCACCATTTACCTGCAAGAGATACTGATGGCAAGATTATTTATCCTGAAGCGGATCATATTATTGATCTTGAAGCTGATGCAGGAGTTGCAGATTCTGATCATTATTGTGGAGCTGGTGTTGCTTACAAATTATTATGTGAAATGATTCCAGATGAAACGATTCAAAATCATGCGTTAGCATATGCTGCAATTGCAACGATTGCGGATGTTATGCCACTTCGAAAAGATAATCGAAAGATTGTTAAAAATGGATTAGAAATTCTAAATCATATGGATCTGTTACCCCCAGCGCTAAAGGAGTTATTGTACAAGAACTATGCTGACAATGTTACAGAAAGTGATATTGGATTTAAGATAGCTCCTACGATCAATGCAATGGGAAGATTATACAATGATGGTGGACAGGTTTGTTATCAGATCCTAAAAATGCAATCAAATTTAACTCCATGGATCGAGCATATGATCGCAGTTAATAAACAGCGTCAATTAATTACCAAGGAAAAAACAAAGATTGCAAAGGAGATTATTGATGAAATGGATCATATTCCTTTCTGCATCGTTCTTTATCTTGAAAGGATTCCAGAAGGTGTTGTTGGATTGATCGCCGGAAAACTAACAGAGGAATATGGTGTTCCATCCATTGTGTTAACTGATACCGCTAATTCAGACCTTATCAAAGGATCTGGACGAAATGATTTAGACAACATGAATCTTAAAAAGGTATTAGATGATTGTTCTGATCTACTTGTAAAATATGGTGGGCATGAAGCAGCTGCAGGACTTTCTTTAAAGAAGACTGATTTAAAAGCGTTTCAAAAAGCTATGGAGAAAGCCATCGAACCTTATGTAAGAAATCATACAATAGAAAAATGTTATGATCTGGAAATTGAAGATCTGGAGGATCTTCCTTATTACTATAAAGAACTTCGAAAATATGCCCCTTATGGTAATGGGAATCCAGAACCAATCTTTTATATTCCAAATTACAGCATTCTTCCTACGCCGGCAGGATTCTACGAAACATTTGGTGCAGAAGAAGAACATATTCGTTTTTCTGGATACAACGGAAAGGTTGTTGGATTTTATTTTACAGATAAGTATAAAGAAGAAGGCGAACCTAAAAAGATTGATATGATCGGAACCATAGGAGAAAAAGTCTTTTATTTTCATCATAAGAAACAAACATTCCTCCAGATTCAGATGGAAGATTTTTGGAAAAGTAAAAATGTAATCCCCAAAACACATTTAGCTATGAAGATCAAAAACATGGCGGAGAACAGGGAAAGATAATATCTTTCCTTTTTCTTTTGAGAAAGGAGCTAATTATGATAAAGAATTTATGGAAACATATTACATTAACGTGTGGAAATGGACATACAGAAGAAGTCGTTATGGATTTAAAACAAGGACCATTAAGTTTATTTTATGCATGTCCTAAATATTACCCTGAAAATCGGAAAGAAAAAGAACGAGCATGCGCTAATCGTTTAAACTTAGTCGATTTTGAAAAAATGTTAGATCATATGACAGAAAAAATTGAGAAAGGAATGGATCAAGGAATCGAAATTAATTTAACCGGATACCAGTATCGCGATCGAAAAGGAACGCAGTATACAGTATTAAAACATTCCAAAGATGATTTGAAGATTGAAGTATTAAATAGGAGGGCGCTCAAATGAAAACAGCCAATGCAAAAGAAAGCATTAAAATGCTGCTTATGATCTTATTTCCGTTATTTATAGGAATACTTTTATCACATTTCGTATTCCAGATATCCCATGTTTCTGGATGTTCTATGGATCCTACGATCAAAGATGGGAATTATGTATTTGTAAAAAAGTGGTCTCATAATTATCATAGAGGACAGATCATTATTGCAAAAAATGAAGGAATCGAACTGATTAAACGAATTGCTGGTGTTCCTGGAGATACGGTAGAATTTAAAGATAACACACTTTATGTGAATGATGAAGAAGTAAAATTTTATGATTATCATGGGATTAAGGCAAAGAAGTTTGATAAAGTGACTTTAAAGAAAGATCAATATCTGATCATTGGAGATAATTTCAAAAAAAGTTATGATGGAAGATATTTTGGCCCGATCAACAAGAAACAGATTCAGGGGATTGTTCGATGAAAGATGGATGTGTTAAGGCGAGAAAAATACATAAAACTCAATCAAAGAAAGTTGAATTTCAGCCAACAGGGAGAGTTGCAAAATATCCAAAACTGAAAAAGAACATGGATGCAGTGTTTTCAAAAAACAAAAACCTGGACACTTGACATAAATAATTTGCGATGTTAATATTATAATAATGAAATAAACCTCATAACAATAACACGATGTGTTTTGAAATTTATAGAAGAAAAGGTAATATTTCAGTAATTAAACAATAACATGTGATGTATAAGAAGGGGATATTTTATGATATCCTCTTTTTTCTTTATAAAAAAAAGAAAGTATCTACGAAGGATCTGATTTCCCCTTTATAGATACTTTTTTTTGTTAGCTATCGAATTCGATGCGACCTTTCCATTCCTGAATCGAGTTTACTCCAATTCTTGTTGTGTGTGTGAAGCATAGCATAAATTCCATTAAATAATTGGAATCTATCATATCAAGATCCAGTTCTTTTGATTTTGCGCCAAACTCATCTTTATACTGATCGTAAAAAATGGATCCTACGCTTGTATCCAGATAAATTCTTTTGATCATAGATGTTTGACTGTAGAAATGTGACCAGCTTTCCATCTTATAAACAATCGGTTTAATGAGTTGTAGCGGTTCCGAATCTTCTTTCTCCTCTAATAATTCCTGAGAGAGTATATTAAAGATTAAAAACGTTACATGTGTATCCTCCATAGAATCATGAAAAGAAATTCCATCGTCTAAATGAAAATTTTCAGCCACAGTAATCAATTTGTAATTTTTAATTTCTGTTTTGGGAATCCTTTGTTTTGCAATCTGCATCGCATCTACGACTAGATTTGGCTCAAATTCTAATAACTGTCTGGCATATAAGCTTGTTAAAAATTTGCAGTCAAAACTTACATTCCATCCAGTTAGATTGATCTTATATTCTCCAAAAAAATTCTGAATTCTTTGAACCGCTTCCTGCTCTGAAATTCCTTGATTCATTACAGTTTCTGTTGTGATTCCGGTTAAATCCACAATCTTGTCAGGTAATGGAAGATGTCCCTTTCCTGGATTGATGTAAAAATTCATTCGATCAATTTCAACAGGTTTGATCCCTTCAAATCGACCATGAATCATAGATAACTGAATGATCCGATTATCAGATGGACTTAATCCAGTTGTTTCTACATCAAAACAAAAGAAATCTTTATCTTGTGTCATTGCAGTTAAATCCTGCTTTAAGAAATTAAATTTAGAAGACATATTATAATTCTCCTTTCTGATGTAAAAATGCTTTGATCATCGGATACTGAGCTATCCCTTCAGATGAGTTTAACTGCCCAGATTCTGCTTCACTCACCATTTTTAATAACCAGTCTCTTCCACCATTTGCCTGATAAACATATTCGATTGGTTGATTCTTTCCCCATCCAAACTGAATGATAAATTTACTCCAATCTGCAGGTGTATTTGTAAGTTCAGTCATAAAATTACCTGTATTCTGCTGAGAAGTATAATTTGTTGTTTGGATCGGCTGAGAATTATTCATTGATTCCTGCTGTTTTGGCTGATTTTTTTCATAAGTCATCCCTTCCAAATCCTCTGCACTGGAATAGATCTTTCCAACTTTTCCCTCAACCGTAGGTAAATCCAGATAGCGGATCAGTGCTGCATCGATCGCTCTGTTTTTTGCAATTCGAATATAGTTTTTCATTCCGATCGGGTCATTTTTCATAAGAGATCGGTCGCTTTCTCCGGTATTAAATACAACTCTTCCGGCGGTATCTTCAATCTTGCATAGGAAAGATGCAACGGTGTCAGATACATAGATCGTTTCTAAAGAGTAGCGTACACTTACCTTGAGATTTCTCATATATGCAGGTAGCTGGTCAAATAAAAAATGTTCCAAAGACGCATGTGTAATGATTAAAACTTTTTCTTTTCGTTCATTGTATGCTTCGTACATCTGAACTGGAATATCTGTATTCAGATAATTACTTCGTATCATCGTATTCATAACTGTTCTCCTTTCGTCTTTTCAAGTTACATCTTAAATATGAGATTTTTTAAACAAGATAGTGGACTTGACAAAGTTTTATATCAATGATATCTTTTAAAGAAAAAAGAACATATGTTCGTCTTAAATATCACATTTTTTTATATGTGAAAATTATTTTGCACGAAATCTCTCATATTTTAATTGATACTAAAAATGACGAATAGAGAGAAATGATCATTGAAGTGACGAGCAATGGTCGAATAGGAGGAAAAAATGAATTATTCTGGAAAAAACAATTATAAAGATTTCTTGGAGTTTTTACATGTAAATTATGAGGGAATACAGGAGTATGAAGTATTCACAAATGATCTTTCTGTATTATCTTATCTTGGAGAAGAAGAAAATCAATTAATTTTTGCAATGATCAATGGAGAAAATGTTTTTGATGAACAATGTCGTATTCATGGAGTACGAGTTCCAGTAGACGAATTGAAGGCAGAAAATCCAGAGGTGATTGATGAAGTGAAAAAAGAACAGTATGTGCTGCGAGATAATGTTGCAGAGATTGCATTATGGCCAACAGCAGATCTTATGATCACTTTTTCGCAATTATTGGGAATCAAAGGAAAATTCTTCTTTGAACCAGGATTTGCAAGAAATGTCGTTTTAGCAAAGGAATTTGCAAAACCGATCAATCTTCGTTTTATCACAAAAAGAAAAAATAATCGTGTTTTCTTGTATGGCGTTGCAGGAGATTATTACACAAAAGAAGATGAGAATCTGATCCCTGATCTTTTGGCTGAATGTGAAAAACGATATGGGAAAATGTCTGGTTGTGAATGGGAAATGAGTGATCAATTGATCAAAATCTTTTGCCAGTTTCGAGGACTTCCAACTGTGAATGGATATGAACTTGGAGTGTTTATTCAAACATCAAATGTAATGACAAGTAGTTTTCGCTGTAAATTTGTATTGAAAAAGGGATCGATCATGATTCCGTTAGATGGTGTTGTAAAGAAGCATACCAAAAAGTTGATCGGTCAGGATATTGCAGAAGAATTGTTTGCGAAAGAAGAATGTTTTGACATTGCTAGAAAGAATCTAAAAGAAAACTATACAAAAGATGTTCTGAAAAGTGCAAAAGATTCTAAAATTTACAACATTCTTGGCAAGAAACGATTAAAACAGATCTTCCCATCATGGAAAGGTGGCATTGAACGTTCAAAAGATGAAATGATCCGTGAATCTGAAAGAATGCTAGAATCTATGAGCTTGAAAACTGATCTGCATGAAAGAGCCTGTCAGTTGCTTGGGTATATCTTAATGAATGAATAAGAATATCGAAAATTAACTATAATCATAATGACAGGAGAAAATAAAATATGATCATTTATCAAGGTGCCGATAACTATTTTATGTATGTGATGATAATGGAGTTAAGAAGCAGTGACAATAATCATTGTGTTGCTTCAGCTTATGGCTTATTTCCTGATGGAAATAGTTATCGATATATGACAATTCCGATTCATTTTATCAATAACAAGTTCAATCGAATGGTTGATAAGATGAGAAATGCAAATATTCGTCCGGGATGTAAAATCTTTATTAAGGCAAGTATGCATGATCAAAAGATTTATGTAAATCAATTTCTATTCCAAGGACAGATGAAGTTTTATAAAGATGAGAAACATAATCTTCCAGAACGAAATCTTTATGTTGGAAAAGTAACGAAAATCAAACAGTTTAAGAATGGAGTTGCTTGTTTACATATGCCGATCAATGAAAAAGAGACAAAATGGATGAGTCTTATGGTGTATGATGATGTGATTTCCAAAGAACAGTTGCAACGAATGCAGCCAATTCGATTGCCAGATGGTACAAATCAATATCAACCTGCTGTCATTCTCGCAGGAGAAGAGAAAATGTATCATGATTATCCTCAAAGCAGAATCCTACGCTGCTATAATTAAGGTCCTATTTGGGCCTTTTTTATATGTGGTTTTTTATTTTTTTCTATATCTCTCATATTTTATATGTAACAAAATGACGAACAGAGAAAAGGAGAAATATATGATTTTTACAAAAATCGGAATTGAGAATTATCGTGCGATCGACCATTTAGAATATGAGCCACAGAATCGTATCGCATGCCTGTCTGGACCAAACGGAAGAGGAAAGAGTAGTTTCTTTTCCGCATTATATACAGGATTGACAGGAAATATTGATAAAACGAATGTTCAAAATGGGAAAGAATATGCAGAAATTCAAATTGAGACGTTGGATAGAGATCAAAACATGGTTTCTATTTTACGTAAGATCCCAAGACAAAAACCCAATCAATTAAAGATCAACGGGAAAACAACAAAAATCGCAGATGGAAATCAGTTTATTTCAAGTATTATGAATATGCCCATTTCTGATTTTCAGATCGTAACATCTTCTGATGTTATGACACACTTAAAACCGAGAGAATTTAGTGATTTCCTTGTAAAGTATATTCCAGAAAAACTGAATCTGGATCAGTTGTTAAAGTTTGATCCAACATTAGTAGAAGCTGAAAAAAATCTGTTAAGGGCACAAGTAAAAGATCAAAATGAGATTACCATTCCAGACATCAAAAACATATATAAGCAGTTTCGTGATCTGGATCTTTCCACCAAAAGAGAAATCGAACGTTTAGAAGCGTTGATCCAGACTTATATGCAGGAGCATCATGGTGCTACAACTCGAACACAGGAAGTAATTCAGGCAGATCTGAGTAAGACCAGTAATCTTGAAGCACAGTATATTGCTGCAGAAAAAAGAAAAAAAACGAATCAGCAATTATTACAAATTATTCAAAGTTTACAAACAGAATTACAGGGAAAGAAACTAGTAGAGTTAAAGTATAAGTCTCAGGATATCTATCATTATGTTCAACAGCTATATAATTATAAACGTCCTATGGAAAGTCAGTTAAGAATCAATGATAATACGATTCAGAAAATGAATCAGTATATTGCTTCTATGCAGAAAAGTCAGTGTCCTCTACATCAGGATATTGTCTGCCAGACAGATAAATCAGCAGTCATTCGAGAAATGCAGAACACCATACAGTCTCTGCAACAGAATAATCTGGAAATTAAAGCAAATATTGAAAAGGCGACAAAGACGATCACAGATTATGAGGCATATTATCAAAAATTATTAGAGGCTGAAAAATATAACCAAGAACTGGCTTTAAAGCAAAATCAATTAGAAGAACATAAGAAAGTTTATCAAGCTTCAGTTCAGGAAACAAATGGTCCTAAAATCTCTAAAAATTATGACTTTAAGGCAAAAAAAGATGCACTCATGATGGAATTTCAAGAGCGTTTAAAATATGAGCAACACCTTCAAAGTCAAAATAATCTGAAAAAACAAAAAGAGCTCCATGAATATTACCAGAAACTGATCAAATTCCTTGCAATGGATGGAATCGCAATTGAAAAGATCACAGAATATTATCTAAATCTGTTTAATCAGACAATCGCAGCACGTATTCAGTTATTAAATATTGATTTAAATATACAGTTCGTGTTAGATGATGGGATTTCTTATCGTGTATATAAACAGGGAACCAATGAATGTTTAGAATATGAACAGTTATCAACTGGAGAAAAGAAGATCATCGCTTTTTTAATCCTTGATCTATTAAATATTCTTTCAGGAGCAAGATTGATGTTTTTAGATGATCTAAATGATCTGGATGTACAGACATTTGAACATTTTATTCAGATGATCACAAATCCGGAATTTCAGAAGTACTATGATCATATCTTTATTGGCACCGTTCTTAATTCAGATTTTCGCAATGTATTAAGTAATTATCAAAATTGTATTGATTTTATTTATTGATGCAAAAGGAGGGCAGTTGCCCTCTTTTTTAATGCTCATTTTTTAAATCAAATCTCTCATATTTGTAATGAAAGGAAATATTTCCAAAATAAATTTAAGAAAGGAGAAAAGTAGTATCAGCTACTCATTTTTAATTATGAAGAATGAATTTGTACTTCAAGGATTTATTGTCTTTGAAAATCTGGCAGAAACTCGCGGAAACATTATGATTAAGCCGGGAGGCTTTCAGGATACGGTAGATGCACCGATGGTATTACTTACTGGGAATGTATTTCAGCAATACAAAGATGGACAATTCCGAAAAGGATTGTATGTAAAAGCAACGATTAAGATTCAATCCTATGTCAATGATGTGAGAAATGAAGACGGGTCTACAGGAAAGAGATACCATCAGGAATCTTTTGTTCAAACACTGGAGAGAGTTGATCCGATCCCTGGAGATTTTGATGAACTATCAAGATTTCCAAACCCGATCAACCGTGGGGTCTTAGAAGGAGAACTGGTTAATATTTATAGATTATCTGGAAATATCGTTCGTATGACGATTTTAACTATTATAGATGATCGAAGAAGCTATGTTACTTGTTATCGTAATATGCCAAATGCGCAGCGTGTCGTTGATAAATTAAGAGTTGGTGATCAGCTTCATCTGGAATGCTATCTGACAAATCAACAAAAAGAACATGATGGAAAGATAGTGCATTATCAGGATGTCATGATCGATCGTATCACGATCATGTAATCATAAGAAAAAGTTCCTTATTTTTGGAGCTTTTTTTTATATGTGAAAATTTTTTCTTTTGAAATCTTTCATATTTATATTGAAAAGAAAAATCAAATCAAATTTTATATAAAGGAGAAAGCGTATGATTAACACGATTGATTTTAAAACGAAAACGTTATACATCCCTCGGAAAAACGTTGGCGTAAAAAAAGCTTGGGGTATCGCAATTGATATTGGATATTCCAGTGTCAAAGTATTTTGCGAAAATGCAGCTGCTTGTATTCCAAGCTTTGCAAAAAAATTAGAAGGACCTTTGCTTAGTATCGGATCAGTCAGCAAAACAAGAATCTTATATGAAGATTTAGAAACAGGAGAAAGCTGGATCGTAGGAGAAATGGCACAGGAAATGGCAGATGAGCATGATAGCGAGTCTGAATTATATGGAAGGAAAAGATATTTTTCTCCAATGTTTAAAGTGATCACAAGATGCGGATTAGCTATGGGAATGTTTGATAATCAGTATGGCGGTCCATCAGGACGTCCGATCAAAATTCAAACTGGATTGCCACCAAAATATATGACAGACAAAGAAGACCTGATGGAATCTATGTCTGGAAAACATCATTTTCGTATGAAAGTCGGAGAAGATCCATGGAAAGAATTTGATTTTCAGATCACAAAACAGGATATTGCGATCATGCCACAGCCAATGGGAACTTTATTCAGCGTATCTTTTGATCGAAATGGTCGTCAGGTTCCAGAAGCAAAGAAACTATGGAGCTCAAATCTCATCATTTTTGATCCTGGATTTGGAACATGTGATACATTTTATATCAAAAATCAGACAATTGAAGACCAAAGTACCTTCAATGAACTGAGCATGAAAGAAATCTTAAACAAAACAAGAAAAAAAATTCAGGAACAATATAATGAAGACATCCCGATTGCTTCCATGCAGTCAAATCTAAAAACTGGGAATATACGTATCAAGAGTCGAAAAAATGGAAGACCAATTTCAAAAGATGTTCCCTTCGCAAATCTTTTGGAAGAATCTTGCAATGAAGTATGTAATGAAGCTTTAGACAAGTTGTGTTCCGTTTACAATGCTTTATTTAACTGTGATTATCTGATCCCAACAGGTGGATTATCTGCTGTATGGAAACCAGATATCATTCAGTATTTCTCAGGATTAGAGACATTGAAGATCATTCCAGGAACACAGAACGACAATCTTCCTAGCATTTTTAATAATGTAAGAGGGTATTATATGAATTTGATTGGGACATTGAGACAAATGGGATATTAAAGGATGGTGATCTGATATGCGAATAACGATACGTCTTTATAAACGATATGATATCGATCTATTGTCGTTATATCACAATTCGGAATTTAAATTTAAAGAGTCCTTTAAAAGTGCTGTTCGTAATTACATTCGTGGAACTCCACAAAAAATAAAGATTCCAGAACCTCAGGATGATACATTTAGTTATGAAACAATTCAGTTTCAACTAAATTTTCATCCAAAAGAGGATCAAGATGTGATCATGTGGATTCGGAATATAAAAGCTGGTTATAAAAACAGTATTTTAAAGAATATGTTTCGAAATTCTTTATGTGGAATTTATTATTATTATACGATGAATGTTCATCGGGCTGATGAGATGCTAACTTTAAATCAAAAAAGTGCAGAAGCGGCAACCAATGACGATAAAAAAGATCAGAATATTATTGTTGATGATAAAAGAGACAATAAAATTAAGGAAGTCCATAAAGAAGAACAAGAAAAAAGAGACGTTAATGACAAGCTTGATGATGAAACTAAAAATAGTGAAGACGATCATTCAGAAGAGATAAAAGAAGAATATAAAGATAAAACATCGAATTCTGATATAAAATCCAAAGTAACAATTCCTATTTCAAACACAGAAGATCAAAAAATCAAAGAAAATGAACCAGAAGAGGTTGACGAAGTTCAGAAAGAACCTGAATTTACGGAACCTCTGGATAACGAAAAAAGTAATGAGACAGTTGATATCGATGATTCATACGATGAAGATGAAAATGACAGTATCTTTGCCATTGCAGGGAAAATGATGCAAGGCTTTTAACAGAAAGGGTGAATCATGTGATTACAGAATTCAACAAAACAAAAGAATACAATAAGAACTTAAAAGAAAAAGTAGAAGAGATCAAGAGGATATGCAATAACCTGGATATTCCATGTTTTTTAACATTTTGCGTGAAAAACAATGAAATGGAAACTGTTTATCAAACAGAATATCTAAGTCCTGGACAAAAGCAGCAGTATTTAAAAAATAATCGTTTTGCCGATTATGTAAACATTATCAATGGATTTACAACAACTCCATACAAAGAAGAAGATATCTTCAACTCTTTTCCAACAATGGAATTATGACATACAAAGCTGACTCTCATTCGAGTCAGTTTTTTTATATGTGAAAATTTATTTTTATTTTTTCTCTCATATTTGAATTAGAACAGAGAAAGATAGGAGAGATAATATGATCACATTTCATGGGATTTATCATAAAACAATACGAAGAAATTTTGAAAATGGAAAGACCTTATTTGCAATAAAACCAACAGAAACTGTGGAATATGTAAATAAATATGGAGACGTGACATGTTATGCGAATATGCATCCAATCATGAAACAAACACCTGTGGAGATTAAAGGAGAAATCGTACAATCTCGTAGGGGACCATATATTCTTGTTCAATCCATTACAGAAACGTTTGACGATCGAAATGCATTGATCTCTTATTTATGTTCTGACTATTTCAAAGGAATTGGGGAAGTTACAGCAAAAGCGTTATATGATGCCTTTCCAGGGACACTAAATAATGTTTTGTGTAGAGATGATGCATTTAATGAGATTAAGAGCAAAAAAATACCAAAGTTAAATGACGATAAAATAAAGATTTTGATCGAAACAGCACAGAAAACACAAATGGTAAGAAAGACCTATTTCTTTATTGCAAGATTACATGCAGATCTGATCTGCGCTGAAAAACTCATTGACAAATATGGATTTTCAGGAATTGATAAATTAAAAGAATCTCCTTATCATGTGGGCTATGAGATCGATCTTCCGTTTGAGATTTGTGAAGCTTTGGCCAAAAAAACAGGGATCATTGCATATGAGAAATTAAGAGTAGAAGCTTTGATCTATGAAGTGCTGAGACGAAATGAAGATCGTGGAAACACAAAAATGCATGCAAAAGAACTTATCGAACAAGTCAATCAATTATCAGAAAAATCTATTTATGAATGCACGATTCCATATCTGACTATCTGGCTCATAGTACAGGAAATGAAGGGAATCAAGGTAGATCATGAATATGTTTATCAGAAAAAAACTTGGGATGCAGAAAGCAATATTGTCTTTCATATGAAACGTTTAGATCAAACGAGTAAACAGATGTTTCAGAAAATTCCTGATCTTCCAAGTGAATTTATACCATCAGAATCACAAAAAAGAGCAGAAAATATAGTTTTACGCTCTGGAGTAAAATTATTGATCGGTGGCCCAGGGACAGGAAAATCAACGACAATCAAACGTTTACTGGAATATTATCAGACTTCTGAACATGAATTAAAAGTCTCTTTATGTGCCCCTACCGGACGTGCTGCACAACGTATCACAGAAATTACAGGAAGACCAGCACAGACAATTCACAAATTGATCGATTATAAGATCATCGCTGGTGAAAAGGTATGTAAAAATCAATCGGATCCAATCGAAGCTGATATCATTATCATTGATGAATTTTCTATGGTAGATGTTTTCATTTTTTCTGATCTGTTATCAGCAGTCAGATCAGGATGCACTGTTATCTTATGCGGAGATGAGGATCAGTTGCCAAGTGTAGGCGCGGGAAATTTATTACATGATATCAAAGAAAGCAATCTTTTTGAAACATATGTTCTTGATCATGTATTTCGACAAAAAGAAGAATCCTCTATCTCACAGAATATTCAAAAGATCCGAAAAGGGCAGACAGATCTTGTTCATGATAAACATTTTAAAATTTATAATATCCCAACAACAGAAAGCTTTGATCATGCAGTAAAATTTATGATCAAAGAATACTGTCAAAAGGGATCTCAGATTATATCAATGGTAAAAAAGAATGATTATGGAACACAAAGGATCAATCATGATTTTCAGCATTCTTTAAATTACGATTCTCAAGAAGTTATCGAATACAAGCATCAGATATTTCATGTAAATGATCAGATCATGATGATTCATAACAACTATGATCTTGATTATTTCAATGGGGATATGGGAATCGTTCGAAAAATTGAGAATGAAACATTAACGATCGAGCTGGAAGGAAAAAAAGAAATTTTGGAGATCACTGCATCAAATCTGGATGATGTACAGCTATCTTATGCGATCACAATTCATAAATCACAAGGGTCGGAGTATAAAAGTGGAAGTATTATCATGCCAGCAGCACCATCTGTCATGTTGAGTAGAAATTTATTTTTAACTGCTGTATCACGTTTTAAAGAAGATGTAACGATCTACAGTCAAAATCATTCTTGGTATACAGCGATCCTTAATATTTATAAACAAAAACGGATTACTGGATTAGCAGAAAAATTAAAAAAGCAATTTGCTTAGAAAGGAAAACAGAATTATGAACATTACATTTGAAGCATATGACAAAATCGTAGAAAGAGGAAAAGAATACGCTTATGATATGATACAGATCGATAAATTAGATGATTTTGAAAGAATGTTAAATGAAGAATATGGAATTGAATTTTTGATCTGTTTGATGGAACATGGGGAATTTAAAACCGTGAAAGAACAGGAAGTGAAAAAACATATCAATGAAATCTTAAAGAAAAATCTGAATTTTGTAGATGAGGAAAATTTGGAAAAAGAAGGATAAGAAAAAAGGGGACCTCACCGGATTCCCTTTTTGTAAATATTCGAAAATCTGTAATAATGATACAGTAGTTCATCTTTTTGATCTTCAGATAATGATTCATGCAGAAAATCAACATTATATTCAAACAGATCTTTGCAAACCTGAGATAATCGATATTTTCTCAAAGCAACAGCACCTCCGCGTGATGAGAAAAATCGATACATATCTTCAATACTTGTAAACGTAAGATATTGTGTGATCATATAATGAAAACATAATTTGGCACGATATAATCCATCTGCTCCTGCAAGAAATTGTTTTGGAAATCGTTTCATATCGCCTTTTAAAACGCGTTTATAGACTCTGAGGATCAGATCTTTTTCATTATATTTTATTTGTTTTGGATACAACTTTACGGCCAGATAAAATAGGTCACGGTCTTCTTCAATCTGAATTACGCTTGGAAACGTAATGTATTTTAGTAATGCTTCTAATTTCAACATTTTTAAAATACGATGCGTCATATGATCTCTTACTTCATATGGATTCCATCTCAGATATGTTTGAATCGCATATCTCATGATATATAACGCTTTTCGTTCATTTTCATAGTCACCGCGATTAAAAAGAAATGGGTTTACAGATGGTTTGTTCTCAGTTAATACATTTTCGTATTCAAAAATTAATTCTCTGCTATACATAATTTTTCTCCCTTATTAATTTAAAAAATAACTCTACATTAAATATGAGATTTTTGAAGGGAAAAAGTTGTGATTTGCAACATTATTTTTATACAAAGTGTATAACGTTATTTTTTTTTAAATCTCGCATACTTAAAGTAGAAATAAAAAGGAGGAAAATTATGAGTAGAGTAGCAGAACAAACGTTAAATTATACTATCCGTTTTGCAAATGCTTTATTTGCTGACACTGCAGAATTCTTAAAGTATCTGGAAGAACATTCAAAAGATGCAAAAGAATATGAAGTCATCAAAAGCTTGTATGAGGCATATGCCAATAAATCAGATGATGTTTATATGGTTCCTGTGAAAGATATTGCGATCAATGATCTGAAACAAGAGTTTGAAAAATTAGGAATCCCTAATATTCAAAATACAATTCCTGATAAAGATCTAAACTTTTTTATCGTAAGAAAAGATGATCTGGCACTTGTGAATTACGCAATTGAAAAGACAATGGAACGAGGGCGAGTGATCAATGAAGTGAATTTTGGAGTTATGGCAAAAGACAATCTGCAAAATGAAGATGGCCGCCCACTATATTCCTATAAAGGATTAGATGAGATTCAGAAAAAAGGAATACTCGAAGAAGCAAAGAACAGAGGATTTACAATATCTTCTCAATATCATGAGGATTCTAAAACTTATGATATTTATTTTAAAGAAAAAGACCGAGACAAGGTGCGCGATGCTTACAGTCATATAAGGACAATGGAACTTGGAAAGACTGGGGAACGATATGTCAATGAAATGGAGCGTTCTCTTGATAATATGCGTCACATTCTAAAAGAATCCAGTCGTCCATTAAAGGTTGGAGAAGAACGGGATTTTTATATCGTATCCCCCAATAATATCCATCGAAACATTCATGTACAGGATCAGGAATTTGAACATTTAAGCGAAGCTCCGAATCGCAAACGTGTTTTAAGACATTTTGAAGGAAAAGGAAAAGAATTAGAGCGCCAGTTGTATCGAGAGATCGCTACGATGAAAAATCCGATCATCATCCCTAAAAAAGAATGGGAAGAAACAAGAAATGATCCTGAAAAAAGAAAAACATTGATCAGAGAAAAACAGGAATCTTATCGTTATAGTTCTTATGAAGATCGTCAAATGGCTCAAAAAGAACGAGATCTAAGAATGCTGATCGAACAAAAAATGTCTCTTGATAATGGGGATCAGATTGAAAATGTATCTAGCTTTTACAATGGGGAAGTTGGAATTCATGAATTTTTTGCTCATGAGATTGTAAACCGCACACATGAGGAAGAAATTGATCAAGATGTTCAAGACAATGAAAAACGATTCAACTTAGAAAGTTTAAAAGAAAGTGAACGTGAACAGCTTAGGGAATATGGAGAATCCATCTTAGCAACTTACAAAGATCTTGCAGAGCCGGAACAGTATTATCCAGACAGAGAAATGGTAATGAATTCTTTAGATGAATTACTTAAAAATGCACAGGCTCAACAGATTGATCATGAAGTTACAAAGTCAATCGAAGAAGAATTATTCAGATAATGCAAGAAATAGGTCCATATGGGCCTATTTTTTTGTACGTAAAATACAGTGTATATAGCGTTGGAGTCCGCATAAAATGGGCGTTTTCAAAAAAATTGTTTATATTTTTTGGAAGCTTTCAGCTCCATTTTTTTCTTTCAAAAACATCATATTTGAAATGAGAAGGCATTCTCAGAAATATGAAGAAAGGAGCGTGGAAGTTTGAACGCAAAAAAAAGTGACAGATCTTTTTACATCTGTGCCGGAATTGTTGCGTATTTAGCAATCTTTTTATTAAGTGTCCACATGAGTATCGTGTCTCCAAAAGTTCCAGATGATAACATCCTTACGATTTTTCAACTAGCATTGGATCGCTTAACATCAAAACCTTTGGACATCTTCCCAATTACATCAAACAGCTTTCAGTATTTAGGAAGTTTGACATTTCTCTTTGTAATTGCGATTGCAGCGGCTTATGTAAATGAAGAACGAAACCGCCATTTTGATTCTAGCAAGACAAACGGATCATCAAAATGGAATACCGATTTTCAGAAATACAATAATAAATATCGCTATTATCCTAAAAAAACAAAGAAAAAAGACGATGACACAAAAAAGAAGATCGATATGAACATGATCATGAATCAAGATGTTTTTCTAAGCATGGATACAAGAAAAACCCTAAGAAATAACAATGTGATCATTTTTGGTGGTTCTGGTACAGGTAAATCACGATTTGTTGTAAAACCAAACATTTTACAGGAAAACTGTAGCTTTGTAGTTACTGACCCATCTGGAGAAATTCTGGAAAGCACTGGTAAGTTTTTGGAAAAAGAAGGTTACAAAGTCAAAGTCTTTAATCTTGTTCAGATGGAAAAATCACACTGTTATAATCCATTTTCTTATATCAGAGATGAAGCAGGTGTTATGTCTTTGGTCAACTGTCTGATCCAAAACACAAATCAAGATAAAGGAAAAGGTGGAGATCCATTCTGGGAAAAATCAGAAACAGCATTATTAATGGCGTTGATTTATTATCTTGTATCAGAGCGTCCGAAGAAAGAACAGAATTTCGCTTCAGTTATGAAAATGCTTCGATCTGCTCAGATCAATGAAATGGATCCAAATGCACAATCTAGTTTAGATATCATCTTTGAAAGTTTGGAGAAAAAAGATCCAAATCATATCGCTGTAAAACAATGGAAAGTATTTAAGACAGCAGGAGCAAAGACAGCGAAAAGTATCTTGATTTCTGCAGCAGTTCGTTTATCAGCATTCAACATTGAAGCAGTGGAAAATCTTACACGAAAAGATGATCTGGAATTAGGAAAAATCGGGGATGAAAAAACAGCATTATTTGTTATTATTCCAACAGCAGATGACACTTTCAATTTCTTGGTAAGTTTAATGTATTCTCAGTTATTTGAAACATTATATTTCCATGCAGAAAACGAATGTGACGGAAAAAGATTAACACATCATGTAAGATTTATACTGGACGAATTTGCAAATATTGGAAAAATCCCCCAGTTTCCTCAAAAGTTAGCGACAATGCGTAAATATGAGATCAGCTGTACCATTATCCTGCAAAGTATATCTCAGCTGAAAGGAATGTATCAAGATGATTTCTCCGGAATCATAGGTAACTGTGATACAACCATATTCCTTGGAGGAAAAGACTCTGAGACAAATAAACAGGTAAGTGATGATCTTGGAGATGCAACGATCGTTATCCGTAACATGAGCCATAGCAGAGGAGCAAAGGGAAGTTCCAGTTTATCATTCAATCGGTCTGCTCGTAAGTTAATGGATCCAGCGGAAATACAGAAAATGGATAACTCCGACTGTATTGTCATGGTTCGTGGATTGCAGCCTTTTAAAGGTCACAAATATGATTATACAAAGCATCCAAATTATAAATATACTGGTGATGCAAAAAAAGAAAATCGATATGTTATCACATTTGACAATTCTAAAGAAATGGATCATGCAAAATATCGTTCCATTGATATGGAAAAGGCAGCAGAAAAGAGTGCTGCTTATGCAGAAGGATTAGAAGACCCTTCTAAGAAGCCAATAGGATCTCCTAAAACGGCAAAAGAGGTCCATGATATGTTAGGTGATGCAAAATCAGAGATTGTAGATGCAACTCCTAATACTGTAAAAGAAAATGCTGTAAGCGACATCGAAAAAGATGAAAATGGAACAGAAGTTTGGGATTTTGTTTAAAAAAAGTAATCCTCTCCTATGAGGAATTGTAGGAGAGGTAAATCTTATATGTAAAAAAAGGAGAACTATATGTTAGGTCAATTAAAAAGAAAGCAGTTTAACAAAAAATTTAAAGATGAGGAAAATCCAAGAAACAACTTTATCTTAAGTGAACATCTAGCTATCTGTAATGATGCAAATATAAAATGCAGAAATCATAATGTATTGGCAATAACAATGAATGATGCGGATCAAATTATACAGAAAAATATATTGCAGGCGAACCAAAACTATATCATATTTGATTCATATCGCTATTTATATGAGTCCACGAAAATGGAACTAGAAAAAGAAGGGTATCTAACAAAAATTATAGATTTTAATCATCCGGAACAAAGCGATCAATGTAATATTTTTGAATATATTCACAATGCAGAGGATATTGAATACCTTACCTCTATTATACTGGATGATATCTTATATAATGCGGATTATAAGTCGAATGTCGTGCAGTCAAAAAGCATAATGACTTCCATATTAAGGATAATTTTATATTATCTAGGATATGAATGTCTGACGAAACGACGTAATATTATGACGATTATTGAGTTACTAAAGCAATTACACCCAGATAATAAAGATGGACGTAGAAGAATGGAATTTAAATTTGAAATGGTTTATGACAAAGAGATTAAAGTATTGATCTTAAAGGAATGGAACTCTATCAAAGACAATTATTCTTATGAAGAACAAAAACAGGCATTTGTAAATCTTGCAGTATATTCTAATTTCATCATAAATTGCAAAGAATTTCAGATGTTAACTTGTGATAATAATCTGCATCTTAATGAAATGGAAAATAGAAAAATGGCAATTTTTATTGAAATAGGACGAGCTGAGATCTTTCAAGAATATATGAAATCATTATTTCATTTCATGCTGAAAGAAATATTTGCAGAAGGAAAAGAGCAAACATATCCTGTACAGATTGTTTTTTGGAATGAAACATTCCTGGGAGATTACATTGGAAATTTGTCTGAGAAATTCATGAATATGGATCGATATAATATAAGATATTTTTGTGTTGTGCAAAGTCATGATCGGCTTAGATTTTTGTTTTCAAAAAGTAAAGAAGATCATAATGTGCTTAAAACCAATGATATAGATGAAGAAACTTTGAATTTCTTCAATATAGTCATATTCAACAAAAACTCTTATGTCGATAAACTTCTTACAGATGAAGCAATGTCGTCTGATTTGAAAGAATATGAGAAAATCATTTCTAATTTTACAGGAAAGAAATATGCGAAAAAAGAAATCAAACAGTTACGCAAAATTTCTAAAGATCAATGTGCGGTTTTGGTACGTGGAGAGCGGATGGTTGTAGATGATATCATAAAATAAAAAATGAAAAAAGTTTTGGATTTTAGTTTCGTTTAAAAAAAAATCGAAGAATATATAAGTAGAAGGGTAAAAAGACCTTCGAAAGAAACTATTTTTTAATTTTGAAAGGAGACTATTATGCTTAAAAAGTCAAACGAAACAACAATCAAACAATTTAATAAAAAATTCTGTGATCAAAAGAATCCAGAAAAGAATTTGCTACTGAGTAAGAACATTGCTATGACACATGATTTTTCGATTACAAAGCGACACAATAATGTATTAGCACTTGGAGTCGGAAGCATCAAAGAAGGTATTCCTTCAATCATTACTGAAAATATGAGAAATTCAGATCAAAATTTCATTGTGCTAGATGAGAATCATTAGATCTTAAATGAAACAAAAGATATGCTCGTGCAAAGAGGATATCAGATCAAAGAATATCCTGAGGAAATGAAAGAAAATGAGAAAATGGCTTTCTTCATTCAAGCAGACAATAAAAATGCAGATCAGTTCATGCCCGAGATTTTGCAGTTATCAATGAGCTGCCGTGAAGAAAATAAGCAAAAGAAACATAGGATTAATGTCATTCTTCCTATGGAACTGATAAAAAAATACAAACTCAATTTCTTTGCAGCACATCAGTCAGCCTATTACATCTTACATAAATATGGTATCGACTGCATTTGCACGACAGATTTTGTAGAGGACGCTTTTTCATTGTTCGATGGTAGCAGCATTTCTTTGCAGTTAACACATGATTTCTTTGATCAGTATGTTTTCTTTGGAGGAAAAGTACTGAGGAAAGATATTCAGAGAGAGACAGCAGAATACGAACTCTTGCTTCATTGTGATATGAAAGAAAAACAGATTGTTACGAAAGACTGTTTTTGTTAAAAACACTTCCAGTAGGAAAATGTGCAGTCATTGTGTGCAAACAGGATTTCATGATTGACGATGTTCTGTAAAGTGCAATTCCTATTACATAAGAATGGGTGGACAGAAATGTCTGCCTATTTTTTTTGTCAAAAATCTCATATTTATAATGAATGGTAAGATATTCAAACAAGGCATAGGAGGGTTTGAAATGAATATGATTCTTACAATCTTGAAACTAATAATAATCCCATATTTTTTATATTGTCTATATACAGTATTTATATTCTTTTTAACATTAATTCTTAGCATTATTGTTATGTTCATTGATTTAGAAGATGATAAAAAAAATAGAATGAACAATATAAAAAACGGGAGAGAAAGGAGTATAAAATAAAAATGCTAAATAAGATTAAACACAAAATTGATAAACAAAAAGAGAAACGTTTTTGGAAGAAATATAACAAAAAATATGTTAACCCTACGCAATGGCAATATGTAAGGAGCAATGATAGAAACACAGTACTTAGTAAAAATGTTAAATTTTCAAAGGATTGGAACAAAACACTTCGTGCGAATCATGTCTGTGTATTTGGTGGAAGTCTGAAAGAACAAGAAGATTCTATTATTCTTCCTAATATTCAAATTGGATTTAATAGCTATGTGATACTTGATCCATTCGGAAGAATATATGGACAAAAGAAAGCTGTATTAGAACAAGCAGACTATAATATCTTAGTTCGAGATTTAAAGAAAGACGATATTGAGTTAACTAATGAAGATCGAAAACAGTATCGAATGATCGGGAATGCTCCTAGTGCATTATTTATTTTTCCAAGTAACGACTCTGCAAAAAATAATCAAATTGGAGAACTGATTTCTGATATTTTTGATCTTCTGGAAGAATTTGACTGTGATATGAAAAAGTGCGGAAGAACACATACGGAAATAAACTTTATCATCCCTCAGATTGAAAAGATCGGGATGATCCCAAAATTGGAACTCATGTTTTCTGTCATGCATCTAAGTGATATGCAATGTATCTTTACAATCAATGATATTGCAAAATACAAAGAAAATAATATGGAAGTAGGAATTTCTGGATTTACGGCAAGTATGGCGTTTTGTGATCTAACAGTATTCCTAAGTGGAAAAGAAACAAAAACAATAATTGATAATCAGAAAGAAGACATGAAAATAGTATTAAAAAGTTGCTTTCAGCTTTTTCGCAAAAGAGAAAAGAAATATCCAAATTTAATAAAAGAAGTAATGGATATGGCATATAAATTAAAAGAAGATCAATGTTTGGTTTGTATCCGATTGGTTAAAAATATCATCGATTACAAATACAAAGAATAATACAAAATAGGAATAGGCAGCAATTACACTGCTTATTTTTTTTGCCCAGAGAAGTCGCCAATATTTTTTCTCAAAAATCTCATATTTAAAGTGAGGGTTGAAAAGAAGTTTTACTGATAAGTTTTAAAAGACTTAGAAAAGCTTTTTTGAGATCCATAACAACATATAGAAAATTTTTGAGAAAGGAGAAACATGTTAATGGAAAAGAAACGATTATCATTAGACACAATGAAAGAGCAGGTAATGGAGAAAATGTATCCAGTTCTTTGCTCAACAGGAGTCATTTTTAGTGGAATGGTTGGAAATGTTTGTTATGCAGATACTACAACAGGAGTCATGAATAAAATTAAAGACTTGGTATATAAAATTTTTAAATATATCGGCTTTATTCTTGTTATTTGGGGCGTTGGACAATTAATTCTTGCTTTCAAAAATGAAGATTCTGATAGTAAATCTAGAGCAATTATGAGTATTGTAGCTGGCGCTGCATTATTTGGATTTGAGACGCTCGCTAATAGCTTGGACTTAAAATTATAAAGGAGAAAATATGGAAAATGTAAAGGACTGTAAGAATAAGTTTTTTTTCTTTCTTTTCAGTATATCTCCTTTATTTACGACAGTTATGGCTGGATCAAAACAAGCTGTAAGTGAAGTGAACAATCTTATTAATAAACTATATACGCCAATTAAGTGTGCAGGGTTTCTAATTACAATTTATGCTGTAGGAATGCTGATATTAGATATGCGTTCTGAAAATTTTGATGCAGTTAGTAAACGTATCATGCAAGTTTGTATTGGCATTGTTTTATATGGACTAAAAAGCTTCATGAGTTAGAAAGGAAGTAAGAAAAGTGGGACAACAGAAAATAAAGAAAATTCTTTTTCTTTTCTCTTTCTTCTTCCTTTTCTCTTTGATCACTCAGCCATTCAGCAATGTTCAGGCGGCGACAAAGAAAAGTTCCTTTTCAACAGAAACATCTGGGAATAAGACAAGTTTAAAAGGGACAGGAGCGACACCAGATAGTCCGGGATCAAACCTAACAACGACTGCGGTAAAACAGCCAACGACTGCAGCACCTGGATCAAATACTGGTGGAAATTCTACAGGAACAAATTCATCGTCTTCAGCTACAACTGCAGCAAAAAAAGATGATAAAACAAAAGTAAGTGATGATGGAAAAACATACCCCTCAGAGATTGATAAACCCTTAGAAAAAGTTTGCTATGATATGGTTCGTGACACATTAAATGTAACACTTGGAAAAGAAATGAAACAGGTTATAGCTGGAAAAACTACAGGGAATATGATGGAAAGTATGAAATCTGTTTACACTGGTATTGTGTCCCCTGTAGGAGAAGCATTAATTGTCTTGTTTTTCTTAATCGAATTAATCGATAAAACGACAAAGGATAATTTTTCTTTAGAGCATTTCTTTAAATTAATGTTAAAAGTTGTAATTGCTAAATTATTGATTGAAAATGGGTGGGACATTTTAACTAGTTGTATCAATATCGGAAGTAGTCTTGCAACTGCTATTACTTCTGATCCAAAAGGATTATCATCTACAGTGTTAGATGATTATGCAAAGGATATTCAAGATGAAAATACGATTGGTAACTTAGGTATGATCATACAATGGTTTCTGCCTTGGGTTTTTGCTTGGATTTCAAAACTCATATGTATAGTTATCTGTTGGGGACGAGTGATTGAATTAGGAGTAAGGGCTGTAACAGCACCGATTTCCATGGCAGATATTTTTCAAGATGGAACACACTCTGGTGGTTTCCGATATTTAAGAAAGTTCTTAGCAGTTTGTTTGCAAGCAGCTGTCATTATGGTAATTATACAGGTTGCAGGAATTATTCAAAATCTGATTATTGGCGGTGGCACAGTTACAATGTTTAAAGCTGTTGTTGTTGGATTAAGTACCTGTATGATGGTTGTTCGAAGTCAGCAATTTGCAAGTGATCTTGTTGGGGCATAGAAGGGAGAAAAATTATGATTGAGATTGAAGTTAATCAAGATATTCGAGAATATAAGACAAAATTGATCGGGCCATTTACAACAAGGCAAGTCATTTGTTTAATTTTAGGTGGAACAACGGTTATTGGCGCATATAATCTTTTGCAACCTTATCTAACATCAGATACAACTACGTTTGTTTGTATGATTCTGGCAGTTCCATTTATTTTAATGAGCGGTATATTTGAACCCCATGGAATGAAAATGGAAGATTTCCTAAGAGCATCTTTTGTTTCACTGGTATTATCACCAACGGTCCGGAAATATGAGCTAGAAAATTCATACAATAAGCAATTGATGGAAGAGCGAAAAAAGAAAAAGAAGAAGAAAAGAAAGAAATCAAAAATAAAAGCATATAAATAATGCTTTAAAGACGGGTAAGGAGTATCTTATCTGTCTTTTTTTTGCATAAAAAATCCAAATTTATACCATCCATTTTTTTTCTTAAAAAATTCATATTTGATATGAGGAGGTTTTTACTATGTTTAATAAAAAAGAAAAGAAAAAAGAGCCAAAGAAACAGGCAAAAAACAGTAAACAAGCACAGAATAAAAAAAATAAGAAAAAGAAAACAAAAGTACCAAAAACTGTGCAACAAACAATTCCTTATATCTATGCTTATCAGAATGGAATCTTTGAGATTGAAGAAGGCGTATTTTCAAAATCATATGCATTAGAAGATATTAATTTTAAGATCGCTAGCCAGGAAGATCAGAATCAGATCTTTATTGCGTTTGGGGATTTCCTGAATTCTTTCAACAATAATGCTTCTTTACAGATTACGATCTTTAACAGAGATATTGATATGGAAGAGTTTAAAGAAAAGATTCTTATGAACTTAAAGGGGGAAGCGCTAGATGAATATCGAGAAGAATATAACGATATGCTTCTTGAGAAGATCACAGAAGGAAGAAATAATCTCCGAAGAGATAAATATCTGACGGTTTCCATTGAAGCAGATGATATTGATGCCGCTGTTTCTGTATTTAATCGTATGGATGCAGAGATCAAATCAGGAATTAAGAAGATCACTGGAAGGAAAGACACGAAGGCTTTATCATTGATGGAACGATTAGCAATCCTTTATGAGATCATCAATGATGAAAGTAAAGATATTCCGTTTTATCAGAAAGCAAACCTTGGAAAATCTGAAGCAGAGTCCATTAATTATAAATGGATGAAGAAACAGAAATTAACAACAAAAGATCTGATATGTCCGTCATACATGAAATTTCATAAAGATCATGTAGATTTAGGAAATCGCATTGGAAAATTGTATTACATTAAGAGTCTTCCTACATTCTTAACAACAGATATGCTTGCTGATGTCTGTGATATTCCATGTAATGCAGTGACTTCTATCATTTATCAGCCACTACGTCAGGATAAGAGCATGAAAATGGTTCGTAATCAAATGACAAATATCAACGCAAATATTGTGGAATCACAGAAAAAAGCAAATCGAAGCGGATATTCTCAGGATCTGATCTCTCCAAGCTTAAAGAAAGCAAAGGATGATACAGAAAAACTGATTCAGGATATGACAAGTCGAAATCAGAAAATGTTTAGTGTAACGATCGTGATCATGTTGCTTGCGGATAATGAAGAAGAAATGGATAAATATGAGGAAACATTAAAGACAATTGTTTCTAAACATTTATGCCCGATCAGTAATTTTAGCTATGCACAGGAATCAGCATTTTCGACAGTCCTTCCATTATGCAATAATAAAGTATTTACGGACCGACTGTTAACAACAGAATGTGCGTCAATCTTTATTCCTTTCGTCACAGAGGAAATGGTTCAACCGGGTGGATTATACTATGGTATCAATACGGTTACGAATAACCTGATCCTTTATAATCGTTTAAAGAGCAAGAATGCCAATGGCGTTATCTTAGGTACGCCAGGTGCAGGTAAATCATTTGCAGCAAAACAGGAGATCACAAATGTTTTCCTGAATACGAATGATGAGATCCTGATTATCGATCCAGAGGGCGAGTATAGCCCATTAGCAAAACTGTTTGGCGGAGAAGTGATCAAGATTTCATCTGGTTCAAAAGTTCACATCAATCCATTAGATATGGATATGAACTATGCTGATGAAGGAGATGATCCGGTTACATTAAAGTCAGACTTCATTTCCTCTCTGTTTGAAACAATCAGCCGCGCAAGATTTGGATTGTCTCCAAATGAAGTAAGTATCATCGACCGTTGTACGAAGAACATTTATAAAGATTATGTAGAGCATATGCAGACATATCAGGGTGGAACATGTGATCGAAAAGCATCCCCTGTTTTAGAGGATTTATATGAGGAGCTAATGAAACAGCCGGATCCAGAAGCTCAGTCTTTAGCGACATCTCTGGAATTATATGCGATCGGTTCTCAGGATATCTTTGCGAAGCGTACCAATGTTAACCTTGAAAACAGATTTATTGTTTATGATATTAAAGATATCGGATCAAGTATGAAGAATATGGGATTGCAGGTATGTTTAAATGATGTCTGGAATCGTGTTATTCAGAACAAAGCAAAAGGAAAACGTACATGGTTCTATGTGGATGAGATGCATATCTTGACTCAAACAGATACGTCTGCAAAATTCTTACAATCTATCTATAAGAGAGCTCGTAAGTGGGGTGGAATTCCAACTGGAATGACTCAGAACGTGGAAGACTTATTAAAATCTGCAGAAGCAAGAACGATCTTAAATAACTGTGACTTTGTTTTAATGTTAAATCAAGCACCACTGGATCGTAATGAATTAGCAGCAATGTATAACATTTCTGACGCGCAATGTGAATATATCACAAATGCTGATTCAGGACAGGGCATTTTATACACTGGAAAAACAATTGTGCCATTTACAAATAAATTCCCAACGAATACAAAATTGTATAAAGCAATGACAACGAAAGTAGGAGAAGTATCTCTAACTTCTTAATTACTTAGAAAGGAGAAAATCTTTTGAACGATACAATTACAATTGAAGAATTTCTAGATCATATGCAATTCTCAGAAAATCGCAAAAAGGCTGCGAGTGCAGTCAATGTAAATTATGAGCATTGGATGGAAGATCATGCAGAACGTGTGACGGAAATGACAATCTTTGGACCAGAGATCCGTTATAAAACAAATCTTGGTCATTCATACATCCAGTTAAAGTTCATTGATGAGAAAAATGCTGATTATCGCAGGTTGTCTTATTTTTTGTCAAAATACGAAGCTGATATGGATGATTATGCAGCGAATGAAGAAAGAAAAGATTTTCCAGCACTGATCATTACAATCGTCCCTACATATTATGAAGGGCGCTATTATATGACATGTGTAAATCTTTTAATGTTCCGTACTTATAAGGATGATACAGGGGCATATATCGAATTGCTGTTTGAAAACAAATCTTTCACGATCAACGAAACAGATCAGATCGATCTTTCCGCGATCAATCAGCAGATCAAAAAAGAAGAAGAAGCAAAAGCATACTTTGAACAGAAATACTGGGAAGAAAAAGAGTATGAAAAAGAACGTGAAGAAAAACGTGCAGAACTTCGTAAAAAGAAACAAAGGGAGAGAGGCAGATAAGCCTTTCTCTTTTCCATTTATGCAGTGTTTCGAATCGTCATATTTACTATATAACAAACAGACGAAAGGAGAAAAAAATATGTTTTATGAATCTGATTTAAAATATATTGCAAAAGAAATTGCAGCATTACAGAAAAACTACGATATCTGCGCCAAATTTGTGATCGGAGAGCAAGGGGAGGGATATGTATGTCTTGGAGTATCTGATCGATACAAAGAAAAATATTTTGTCCCTAATCCAAAATTAATTCCTAAAATTCTGTGTGATCAAGCTTTTTATCCAGGATATGTTTATCCATATCAGACAATCTTCCAAGTCAGTGAGGATAATTACTTAAAAGACTTTCTCAACATCGCACAAACAGCAAGAAGGCTGGAGGGAATTAAACATGCTTACAAATGGTATGATGACACAAGGATTCCAGAACGTATTGATCCGGAAAATGCAAATGATATTTTAGATGTATATGAGAAATACATTAATAATTGGTTTCCAGATGATAAAATTAAATTTCAAGCATTATTGGTAACCTTTATTAAAAAGACACAGGAAAAAGTTACATCAAAATGGAAGAATTATAAACAAACAGTTCAGTATGATATGACAAATGGAAAATTAAAAAACCGTATAAAATTCTTATTTCATGAGAATTTAGCCCATGTATCTTCGAAATATATTCATGAAAGATTTGATGATGTAGAGCACATTTATGTGAAGGATAGTGATTACCAAAAGATTGAGCGATGGTTTTCAGTAAATCCAGTACGATTTGTGTATTCTGCAGACAAGATCTTTCATGATTATAAACAGGATATGTTTAAAAAACAAAAAAACAATCCATGGGAATTGAATGAACAAAATGAGGATATTTGGAGAATTTCTATTCCAAGTGTTATGAAGATGAAATACGATGAAGTTTATAATCGGATCTATTGTGATGGAGCTGTGTTTGAAAATAGCTCTACAATGTTTGAAACAGCGCCAATTTATGTATGTCAGTTACCAAAATCACAATGGAGCTACTGGCAGCAATGTGCAGAGATAGAAAATATTATTTACAGTATCGATTATGAGCATCATTTTTCAGGAGTCGATTTCGATAGTATTCCAATCATTGTATATGAAAAGGATTATGAAAGGATCAATTATATCTTAAAGAGGATCGTTGATGTGTATTTAGAATCACACATTGAAATTCCAGAAAAGGATCAATTCTCGATTGATGGATTTGTGTTCCGAAATGGGCAAAAATTGTCAGAAGAAGAGTCTAAGATCATTCAAAGACATTTCAGAAAGGTAGGTAAGTAATTGAAGCAATTGATAAAAAAACTTATAATGATTATGTTTTGTATGTGTTTTACATTATCTCCCGTAAGTGTATCAGCTAATAAAAAAGTTGGGATGACTGGAGGAGACGTTGATGAATTGAGGCACGATGAAAATGAATATGCTGATGTTATATTTAAGGGGCAAGTAAAAGGAGAGACAGATAAACAATTCTTTTATATCACCGCAGTAAATCAAAAAACATCAGAACGTTTTTCATTTAATTTTTCTAAAAGAAACAAATATGTTGCAAAAGGAAAACTTCCGATTGGCGATTATGAAATTGAAGAAGGTGGAGCAGACAATGATTGGACAGGAAACTTTTCTCCAGAAAATATAAAATTTTCAATCACAGATCGCTCTGCTGCTAAAGTTGTCGATGTCGTTTTTGGAGCATTGAAAGATGATTCTGAAAGCAAGGAAGATCGTGAAAAGATTTATCAAGTTCAGCAAGATGTAAAAAAAGAAAAGAAACAACAGAATCATAAGAAAAGTAGTGTTGTTAATAAAACAGACAAAACATCAGAGCGTAATTTTTGGATTACTTTTGCGATAGGATTTATTTTAGCAATTGGTATCTTAACATTTGTTATAAGATTTATTAAAAAATTTAGATAGTCAAAAAAAAAGATGAGGTTATGAAAAATCTCATCTTTTCTTTTTATTGTCTTTTCTACCGTAAAAACGTGGATCATAAGCACGGATTACTTTTCCATATAAACACTGTGCACTCTGGATCACTGTTCCGTTTACAGCTCCTGCGATTGGTCTATCCATAAGTTTCTCCTTTCTCCTATATTTATCTTGTTATTATAAATATGAGAGATTTTCTGGAAAATAATTTTCACATATAAAAAAGGAGCGTCGTCACGCTCCCATCTTCTTTTCCTCTTTACAATAAAGACATTCCGTCTTGTTTATATTATATCATGATTACAAAATATGTCAATAGAATGATTCATCTTTTTGATTCATTTTAAAAAAATATAGTAGTCATGGATTCAATATTTTTTCTCATTTCTTTCATATTTAATATGAGGATTTTTTTTTAATCCTTAGAAAAATAGAAGAAAGGAGTGATCATTTTGGAATTAATCGGACGGAAGAAATTCCAGGAAATATCAGGCTTATCAGATGAAGAATATGAGCTGCTGATCAAAAATGCTTATATAAGCCCATACAGTGAGGAAGATAATAAATCTTATTTCTTTGAAAATGAAGCTGAATTTACAAAAGCAAAAAAAGATGAATGGCTTAGAGAAGCGAGAGACATGGAAGAGTGGGCAAAAGAGAATCCAGAATTGGACGCTTTTCAACAAGAAGAAGAAATCGACAATGATAATTTTGATTCTGATTATATAGAACTTGATCGTGACAGAGAAGTCTATGAAGAGTATGAGACTCGTCAATATGGTGACACACAAAAAGTTGTTACAAATGATGATGTTACAGAAGATGATCTGCAAACGATTTATGATGTTTTGGGATTAAGCATGGATCCTGATCAAGAAGATATCAAAGATCCTGCCAATCAGAAAAAGAACAAAAACACAAAAAATCATCTGAAAAAACATCGGCAGCATATTACTCAAACAGCAATGGAAGAATCACTTGATCCCAATAAAGGAACAAGGATCTATAAGGATGGAAATGATTTTGAAAGCTCGATTGAGAAAAATTATGGTTCATATAGTCATGAATCAAAATCTGTCGATTCAAGTTATCCTGAATATACGTATTCAAATCAAACTTTTGAAGGATATCACAGGCGACAAACAAATATTTCTACAGATATTTCTCATCAGCCGGATTATGATCAGAAGTCGCAAATATTTCAAAAATTACATGATCAGATTTATCAACAAAATCAATCGCAGCTGAATTATTCTGGATCAATGCAGAATGGAAACTCTTATCAGAGTTTTATAGAAAAGAATCAACATTCTGCTATTCAAAACTATCAATCAGAAGGACATCGTATTTCTGGTATTGATTATAGTCGAAAAGAAAACTATGAAAAAGAAAAACAAAAGCAATATGATGCTAATCAGAAGGCATATAAGCCAGGAATGGTCAGTGACTTCGAATCAAAATTCAATGGATCAAGCAAGCATTATCAAAGCCCTAAAAATTCATCGAATATTTCTCATTCCAGTAATTCTCTAGAAAGGACGTCTAACAAGCCGTCTGATAGAGGCAGAGTGAATCCATCAATACCACCACGTATTGGCAATGAAAGGATGAAGCAGATTCAACAAGAATCACGTAATCCGAATGTTTTAAGGCCAAATGGTCCAAGCCCATTAAGTTATGGACAAAATAAACAAAATAACCAAGTTGAATATACGAAAATTTATGGTGGAGCCCGTCACAACTCAAGAATCCGTGCAGATCTTGGAAGTACGATCATCCATGGAACGCAAATTGAACAGACAGATGCTTATCAAGCATATCGTAAAATGAAAGTTTATGGAGGGGCTCTTACAGGCGGAGCATTTTTTGGATATAGTGCAAAAAGAGCTCAGGCATTTGAAATCAGAAATATGCAGCAAGCTGGATTTACCAGGCAAAAACTTTCACAGATCATGCAGGATCAACACATCTTAAGTAAAACTATGGCAGAATCCTTAAATAAGGGTTTGAACGCTCAGAACATCAGGGTAATGATGAATGGAAGCAGACAGACAATTTTATCAAAATATCGAATTGATATTGATAAACTAAGCGATGCTCAGTTAAGTGCCTTTATCAGTATTCTGAAAAATAGTGATAAAGATCTTGTGCAAGCAACTGGATATTTTCGAAAGATCTTAAGCAAAGAATCTCGTAGAATCAAGATGAAGAGAGGCCGCAAGATAGCTCGTAAGAATTTACGACAGGAATTACTGCATGGAATTGACGCATATGATGCTGCGGTTCTCTTTGCAAAATCATTCCGCGGTGCAAAAAATGCTGTATATATTGTCCAACGTTCTTCACGATTTGTTGGTAGACAAGCTTTACGTGCATCAAGATATACTAGTAAACAGACTTTGAAAGTCACTGGAAAATTTGCATCCGAATCTACGAAAAGAAAGATCGCACAAAAGCAGATTGCATCACGCAAAAAGCTGAAAGCCAAAAATAAAAGAAAATTAGAACGGCAAAATCTTCGAGCACAAAAAAAACTGAAACGTTTTGAAAAGATCAATAACATAAAACAGGCCCCTAAGAGAGCAGCAGGAAAGGCCTTTGAAAAAGTATTTAAGAAAAATTATTCTGAAACATTGGTCGGTAAAGTTACTGGAAAAATCAATGGCGTTTTTGATCGTATTTTTAATGTTTTTGATAAGATCAATGAAATGATCGGCATGATCATCAAAAGAGTTCTCATATTTGTCGGAGGCGTATTACTGCTTGTTCTTGTTTTACAGCTTGTTATGGCTGCATCTGCAGCAATTACAACAACAGTACAGTCATTATTTGAAACAAGTAAAGGTGCAGATGTCTCTGAAAAAGATGTTATGAAATCCGCAGGTGGAGAGATATTGACCGCACTAACGAACAAAGATGAGAAATGGTTGGATGATGATGTCTATGGACTAGGAGGGAAAAAACCGGCAGAAATCAAAGGTAAAAAAATTTATGGTGGAACCGATCCGAAAACTGGAAAGAAGATTGAAATTACAGAATTTGGAGTAAAAGGAGAAGAGATTCCTGGAGTAAGTATCAATTTTTATAATGGAGATGCGTATACAGATATCACAGGAAAAACGCCAAATCCTATTATTGAAGGAAATGATGCGTCTTCAAAATTAAAAAATAGTTCAATTGTTAAAGCACAAAGTTCGTCAGTTTCTATTAAAAAAGCAGCAAACAAAAACAATAATACATCGAAAGATTCCGAGAATACCTATAAAGGCGATAAGATTGTGTATGCAAGTAAAGGAACAGAAAAAGATGGCATCCCAAAAAAACTTGTAGGAAAATATAATACAACAGGATATTGTGCTGGATGTAATGATCCAAAAGGTAGTCGTGCAACATCAACAGGTGTCGCTGCAACCCCTGGAGTGACACTGGCAGTAACAAAAGCCGATCAGGCAGCAACTGGTGGTGGTTATGGGTCCGTATATTTTATTAATGGACATTACTATATTTTACAGGATCTATGTGGTACAGAAGGGAATTTTGATATCTATGTTTCAAATTCCAATTCCTGTGCGCATGATTTAGAATCAAAAGTAACAGCAAAAAATGTATCTGTTTATCGTGTAACGTCAAAAGCTTCTAAACCTGAAACTATTAAAATCAAAGGAAAGACATATACAGGTGTCCATATCACAGATGGCTCTGAGAAAAAATGGCTTCTATTTGATGGAGAAATTGATATTATTAATGGTTCAGGAGTTAGTGGAGCCTCTGGATCTGAACTTCCTATGTCAAATGCAAAAGCAATCTTATGTATGGGAACTGTTTATTTTGATCAGGGCGGAGACAGAGATGATCGATTACTGAAAGCTTATTGTCTTGATTTATGGAATGCTTCTCATAAAGTAAAAGCAGAAGTTAGTGAAATTTATCAATGTCAAGGTTGTAAAGAAGTAAAAAATTATAAATGCAATGATGAAAAAATCAAAAATGCAAAAGGTCCAAATGGAAGAAGCTATGGATTGCTTGATGGAATCAAAGTCCAAAAAGATTCTTATGGAGATGAAGGATGCAAAAAATATTATTGTAACCAAGATAAGAATTCATGGCAAAAATATAAGTATAAAGCATCTGGATGTAAAGGAACCGAAAATAAGCGTGGAAAAGAAACTGATGCAGAATTAACATTAGCAGAAATCAGTAAATATCCAAAATCTAAAAAAGATGAAGAAATAAAGAATGGTTCAGGAAAGATCAATCAGAAAGAAATTGTAGAAGTATCAGCAGAAGAAAAAGCAAAAGCAACTGCTGATCCAACATACAAAGCAAAATGTAAGATTGTTGAAACTTATACAGAGTCTAAGTGTCCGGGACATTATGGATGCGATGGAAAGCATTCTAAAAAATATTGCCCAGGGCATGTAAATCTTAATGTAAATGCATGTATCGTTGGAATTGATAAGGATGAAGCAGTTCAACTATATCAGATCGATCCAGGAGATAATGATAGCAAGGTTAAAGAATATAATAAAATTTCCAAAGAATTAAATGGAGAAACAATCAAATGGAAACATTGGATTGAAAATAACCGGGATATGGTAGAAATGTTTTTTGATGATAACTGGAAAGATACTTATGGTATTGATATAGATTCTTTAGAACAGCAGATCACAGGAGTTTCTTCTTATGATGCATCAGGAACAATGAGTTCTGCGGATCAGAAGAAAATTTTAGATCAGCTACCAACGAATCTTTCTGAAAAACGAAGAAAGATCATAGAAACAGCATTAAGTGCAGTTGGAAAAATTCCTTATCATTTTGGTGATTCAGCTAGTTATCCTGGACTTGAGAAAAACCATTTTGGAACAAAAGCTGCTCCTGATGAAAAAGGTAGAAGCAGAAAAGGGCTTGATTGTTCACACTTTGTTGACTGGGTTTATTGGACTGCAGTTGGAAATAACCTGGGAAATGGGAGCACAGAAACACTGAAAGCAAAAGGAAAAGCGACTAATACCTTAAAACCTGGAGACATCATGGTTCATTTTGGATCGATAAATCATACTGGAATCTTTATTGGTTACACCAAAAATAATCAAATGATTTATATTCATGAATCATCAGGAAAAGGAAATGTAGCTGTTTCAACAGGGGGATACTTTAATAAATCTGGAAATGTAACTTGGAGAAATATGGATCAATATCTAAAATAACAAAAAGAAAAGACCTTCAAAATTGAGGGTCTTTTTTTTATTTTTGTAATTCTTTTTTCGCTTCATCAAGAATCTGATCCAGACTCTTTTCTGGTTCTTTTCTGGTACGTTTTGTCTTTTCTTTTTCAAATCTTAGAATTTCACGCATTCCTTCAAATACATTGTTTGAAAAATCTTGATCAGGATAACTTTTTAAACCTTGATTTAAATGATTCATTGTGTCAATTTTCTTTAATACAGTATTCTTGTCTTCTCCAAAACGATGCTCAATCTCTCGAATCAATTCCTGTGTTTTTTTGATACTATTTGCAAGTTCAAGATTTTCTTGTAGTGTCTGGGTATTCTTTTCTATGATCTCTCGATCTTTCTTTTGTAGCTCATTCAGATGTTGATAGTTTGATTCCTGAAAAACTTTTTGAGCTCGTTCATAATAATCTTTTGTACTTTCGTGTTTTTTTGGCTGTGGCAACTCTTTTATTTTTTGTTTGTTAACAGCAGTATAGAATTCTTTAATATCTGTGTGCTTTGCCAAGCTGCCTTTCATCCCACGCGTTAATCCTAATTTCTCCATTCGATCACCATAGCTGTTTTGTAGATTCGCCATTCGTTCTCTGCCATTTAAAAAATGTGCAGCTGATAATCGTTCATTAACCATTGGGATTACAACAGCATGTATATGAGGTGTCGTTTCATCCATATGTAAAACAGCAGAAACAACATTGTCTTTTCCGAAGTAAGATTGTAACCATTCAACATTTTCTTTTTTCCATTGCTCAAAATCAAAATCTTTGGGAATATCTTTTGAACTAAAAGTCATCATTACTTCAATTCCTCTCACAGCATCTTTCCGGATCTTATGTGTTTGGTAATATGCTGAATCTAAAACTCTTTTGTTATATTCTTTTATATAATCGCTTCCTGGTTCTAATTTGATCAATTCCTCATTTAAATATGATTTCATAGGATCTGCATTTGGAACTCGTCCGCCAATCCTAAAATTGTGTTCTAACTTTCGACTAAAAGCACCAAGATCTTTTATCTTTTCTGTCGAAACAAATGAATAACATGTTCCCATTTTTCTCATCCTTTCTTGTAATTTTTTATTTAATGTGTATACGTTTTCTTAACAAAGCGTAATAAGTTACGCTTTCTTTTAAAGAAGAAGAATCTATCACAAATATGATGGATAAGATGAAAGATAATTTTATCATTTTTTAAAAAAGTATTTCCATTAAAACAGGCAGTTGTTTTTATTTAAAAAGACAGTTTCATCATTCTGCTTTCTCATAATAAGACCATCTCATTCTTTTAATAAAACCAATCTCTCTCAAACAAATAACCATCTTAGCATTATCCCTGCTGCCCCAGTTTTCATTAAAAAAGACAGCTTTCCTAACAAATAATCTCCTGATCTGATCTTCATAAATAAAATTGCATCAATAATATGATGAAATAACAGCCCCTGTTTACTTTAAAGGAAAAAGATGCATCGGATATGTGATGCAAAAGGAGATATAATGAATCAATAAGATGAGTCGTGTTTCCATTAAGATAGGAAGAAATGCACCATAATACTGATGCAGAATTCCACAAAAATGAATCAAATAGATGATGCAAAAAAAAGGTCACTTACCCCTGCTTGTTTCAAAGGAAAGGAAAAGAATGCATCAGAAAGATGATGCAGATTACGATGAATCAGTATGGCCAACCCCTCTTTTTTCTTTGAAAGAAGCAGAAATGCATCAATAAGATGATGCAAAATACCGTTTTCTTTTAAAGGAAGAGCATATCAGGAAGAAATTGATATAAAAAAGAATCAGAATAGTGATGCAGTTCTTGTGAGCTGAAAGAAAGACTGCTGCCACCATCTCCATCAGCATCATAAAAGTGAGTCATAAACGGCAGCAGAAGTAGGTGAATCCTTTTCTGGCTCCTGTTTTCATTAAAAGAAAAAGAGTAATGAATCAACAAGGTGATGAGTGCGTAAAAAAGAATAGAATCCGTAAGGATTCTGCTGCCGAGAATTGGAATGAATCATAATAATGATGCATCATGCGGCAGCAGTGATCAATACCCGATCTCATGATGCAATGCATTCCCTTTTTTTTTAAAATAAACACCGCCCCCTCTCCTTTGAAAAAAGAAGAATGTGAAAGGAATCAACAAGATGAGTCGTAATGAGAAATAAATATAACAACCTGAAAGAGTTGCATCACAGGATGGATCAAAAGTTAAAATGAACCAGAAAAGTGATGCACGTTTTCTTTAAAAGAAAAAGGAACCTCATGATGCAAAAAATGAAGATCAAATATCTCATATTTGTATTAGAGAAAGTTTTTATTAAAAAAAGAAGTTGGAGGTAGTTTATGAAACTAAAAAGAATTGTGATCGCCGTGATGGCGATGGTAATGATGTTGTGCAGTACAGTCATGGCAGCAGAGGGTGGAAAATTGGATATTAAGTTAACTGATACAGATCTGCTGCCCAGATCAGTCAAAATACAGATCATTGATACAAACACAGAACAGAAGTATGAAGTCAATCTGAAACGAACCAATGGGTATCATCAGAAAATTTCTTTGCCAGCAAGTGATTATCGCATTGACGGAACAGAGACAAAAGATTATGTATTGGATGATACAAGTTTTGATATAGCTGTTGGAGAGACAACAAAAATAAGTCTTGATAGCCAGTCTACACAGGGAAGATCATTTTCCGATGGAGTGATCAAAATGATCCGAAAGAATAAGACAAATATCTTGTTGTTGGCAATCGTAGCGATCGGAATGGCTGTCGTAAAGAAAAAAGAAGATGACATCAAAGGATAAGAAGGTCCCGGAAGTGATCCGGGATTTTTTTGTATTTGAAAAAGTACAATGTTTTTTTCTTTGGATGGAATAAATCTCTCATATTCATAATGTAAGATGATAATAGTTGTTTTAGAAAAGGAGAAAAGTTATGAAGTATTATTACAACGCACAAATTACAGAAATTGCTTGCTGAGGTTTATCGTTTTATATAAGTTATGACATTCCTTCATCTCTCATATTTAAAGAAAAAGAGACGAAGGGAGAAAACGATATGATCAAAAGAGTGTTTAAAATCATCCTGATCGCATCCGCCATTATTTTATTTCTTGATACCATGCAGAATAAACTTGCAGTTAATGCAGCTCTAAGAGAAGCGAAAGTCACAGAGGTATTAAATGGAAATACGATCAAAGTGTGGATGGATAAAGAAGGATATGAGGAAACTGTTCAACTGATTGGGATCGATCCAAAAAACGGGGCACAGGAATACGTGCATTCTTATTTTGAAGAAAATGGGAATACTGTATACTTGCAGTCAGACAAAAATGACGTTGGTGGAAAAAAGCATAAGAAGTTAAGATATGTCTGGGTAGAGAAACCGAAAAAGATAAATTCAATGATGTCGGTTCGGTATTCTATGTTGAATGCCATGATGATCGAAGATGGATATGCTACACCAAAAGAAGAATATGGAAATGTCAAATATCAGGAAGATTTCCAAAATATTTATGAACAGGCATTTTGTGATGAATAATGATCAGAAAGACTTGGCTAATTAAGGCTGAGTCTTTTTTGTGCCATTTTTTTTATATGTGAATAATTTTTTTTACCAAATCTCTCATATTTAAATTAGAAGATATTATGCGAGAAAGGAGGAAAATTATGTCAGTTGAGGAAGAATACAAATTCAGTGGAAAACCAATCTATCAGACATTCCACAATCAGGATTATTACATCTATAAATTTGAAATTGCAAATAAGGAGAAAGAGGTTGTATCCATCAAAGGGAATATTGGACAATTAGAACGTAATCGTACTTATATTGTCCATGCAGATCAAAAACAGGTTCATCCCAAATATGGAGCTTCATATTCAGTGAAAGCAATTTATATGGATAAACCTCATGGAGCTGATGAAACAAGAGCATTCCTCCAGGAAATCTTATCTGATCGACAAGCATATAATTTATGCGATGCATATCCAGATATCATTGATCGGATCTTACAAAACAAGAATGTCAATCTGTCAAAGATCAAAGGCGTTGGAAAAAAGACATGGGGGAAAATTGAAAAGAAGATCAAGGAGAACTTCATCTTTTTTGATATTGTCAATGAGCTGGATGGAATGTTTGATTTTAAGATGATCAAGAAACTGTTTGACCAGTATCATTCGAAAGAAATGATTTTTCAAAAACTTTCTGAGGACCCATATCGTTGTCTTTGTGAGATTTCCCGTATTGGATTTAAAAGAGCAGATGAGCTTTTATTAAAGGCAGAAGAGTATTTTTCATCCAAAGGAAAGAAGGCACCGATCAAGTTTTATGAAGAAGACCTAAGATATAGTGAAGGACGCTGCAAAGCATGCATTGATTACCTATTGCAGAAGAATGAGGATGATGGCAGCAGTCGGATGAAGATCAGTTCTTTAAAAAAAGCTGTCATTGACCTAATCCCAGAGTGTGCAGATTATTTTCAGGTATCCATTGAAGATGACCGCATATTTTTCTGCTATACAGACAAGGATCAAGAACATTACATCACAAGAACAAGGATGGCTTACATGGAAGCCTATATTGCAAAGAAGATTCATATTTATTTAGAAAGCCGCCCAATCCTGTCCCGCCGATGGAAAGAGATCAATCCGGAAGATTATAAGGTTGGAGATGGATTTATGCGATCTAAAAAACAGTTATCTTTATTAAAGACTTTAAAGAACAATAACATCATCATCTTAAATGGACCTGCCGGAACTGGTAAAAGTGCAACCATTACAGAAGTTATTGAAGTAGCAAAAGACCTGAAACTTTCTGTTGAGTTAATGGCTCCAACCGGAAGAGCTGCAAAAGTTCAGGAAGAGTATACTGGATTACCTGCATCAACCATACATCGTGGGCTATGTTATACAAAAACAGGAGAAGTAGGCAAATTTGAAAGAGAATCCATTGATTCTGATCTTTTGATCATTGATGAAATGTCTATGACAGATATTTATCTAACCTATCATATCATGAAACGATTAGATTTTCGAAAATGTAAAGTAATCATTGTAGGAGATGATGCACAGCTGCCTTCAGTAGGAACAGGAAATATGCTGCATGATCTCTTAAAATCCAAAGATATCCCTAAGATCACATTAGATACCGTATATCGATATGATGACAATGGAATCATGAAGGCTGCAACAGACATGCGAAAAGGAAAGGAATTTTTACCATCTGATCTACAGGAAAATGATGTTTTTACTCTGGGAGATGATAACAATTATGTTTTCTACCAGACAAGTGACGATGTATTACTAGCCAAGACTCTGTGTTTATATAAGGCATTATTAGAACAAGGGCGCGATCCAGAGGACATTCAGGTCTTAACCGCATATAATAGTGGAAAATTTGGCGTTGATACATTAAATCGCTATTTCCAATGGTATGCAAACCCATGGAAGGAAGATGATGATGTGATCAAGTGTGAAGATTGGTATTACCATGTCGGAGATTTTGTCATGAACATTAAGAACATTTATAATCCATGTGATGAAGATGGACATATTTTAATAAATGAAATGATCGCAAATGGTGACAGCGGGTATATCACAAGGATTGAAAAGAAAGATTTTTGGATTGATTTTAACGGAAGAACCTACAAAATGAATCAGGGCGCATTAGAAAATATGAAGCTATCTTATGCGATTACTTATCACAAAAGTCAGGGTAGCAGCATTCAAACACCGATCATCATTACCCCTGCATCTCATCAGTACATGTTAAATTCGAATCTGATGTATGTAGGTGCCAGTCGAGCAAAGGAAAAATTATATCATATCGGAGCAGCAGAAGTTGTGAATCGATGTGTTCATAAACACAGTAACTGGACAAGAAGCACAAATTTCAAATACATGTTCAATTGCGAAGAGGAATTTTTAGAGCAATTATTGAATAAGTTTACATTAAACGAAAAAGTGGCATAGCAGATGTTTATGCCATTTTTTTTATATGTGAAAAATAAAAAATGAATTTTCTATCATATTTATAGTAAAAGAAGAAGGAGAAAAGGGAAAGAAAATGAAAATTTGTTTTATAGCATTTAAAATTGGGTTTATTATTACACTTTTTGGAATACTTTCTGGATTTTATCATTTTTACAAAAACGAAAATTATGACGGATATCCAAGAGAAATCATGATTGAGGCTCTTGGAACAGCAATCATGACTTTCTCAATCCTATTAAGTGCAATGTAGACTCAAAAAGTCAACGAATGAACCTGAAAGGAAATGTAATATGAAAACAATCAGTGTAATAGCTTGTAAGGGAAATGATGAAATTGCTGGAATGACTCGTAAAGAATTGTATTTTGAAATTGTGAATCGTCTTACAGTAGATTACAAAATGAGGACTGGCGATCTTATGAAGCTTTATGTTGCAGAGCCAACTATGGAATTACATACGATCATTACAATTTGCAGACGTATGGGAATTAAGGTCATTTGCTATTTTTATGATAAAGATACAGGAAAATACATTTCGCCAAAAATCATTTCCTATCATCATGATGAAACTACAGGCAAATATATTCCACAAATTATAACGGAGGAATGACTATGGATAAATTACACAAACCCCTCTTTCAGAATCTTTACGGACCAGAAACAGAAAATCCAACAAATGAATCAGAAATAAAAAGAGAAGAAATCATTGATCTGATCAAAGAAAGTCTTTCCTTGTTAAATAAAGCAAGAACAATGGCAAGGATCAATGATGATGTTCAGATACAGGATGACATTACAAAAGCTTTAAACATTTTCTTTCAAAGAAAAGGATTTCAGCAGACAAATCATCCAGGCAGAAATTTGTTTGAAGATTACTCAGATAAGGAATTATTTGAATTTTATGATTTTGAAGAAAAGGGGGATCCTTATAAAATTTGTCCGGAGTTAGATAAGATCTATTGCAAATATGGATCATTCAGGAGATGTTATGAGGATCTAAGATTAGAAATTGCAAACCGATGGTATCAGCAAAAGATCAATACAAAGGAGAAATAAGTATGACAACGATTAAAGTTTACAGGAACAAAAGAAATCCAAACAAGTATATTGAAGTGCATAATGATGGCCATTATCATAATTCCCTAAAACAGTACATGTTTTGGAGTAAGAATCCTGATGGAACTGTTTTATCTGATCCGATCAAAAATATAACAGGAGACAGAAAATTGCATCGTTGGAGAAAGGAAAATCTAAATGTTTTGTTAGAAGATTATGAACTGGTAGAAGGATAAGAAAGGAGATCGCAGTATGAAGGAGCTAAATACAAGCGAATTAGTTAATAAGGAAATGTGGTTCCACTCTCTTGATGAATTCATGGTAGAGCAAGGTTACTATTCTGTACTTGGTGATGATGACGTAATATCTGACATCAAACAAAATAAGAGTGTCGTATATACAGATACAATATCAAACGAATGTAAAGTAAAAATAGATTTCGATATTGTGATAAATAATGGAGATGACGAAGCTGAAGAAGCTTTTATCTTAAAGATCAATGAAATTAAAATATATTAGAAGAAAGGGAATATCTGATATGGAAGAAAGATATACAGAATTGTTTCAAAATGTATATGGTGCTAAGAACGAGCATCCTTTGAATAAAATAGAAGAAAAACGAGAAGAGATCAAAGATATTGTAAAAGAAGGTCTTGGAATGTTAAATAAAGCAAGAGAGATGGCTTTTGGAATCGATGAGACTGAGATGCAGGATGATATTACGAATGCGTTAAACATCTTTTTGGCAGCAGAAGAAAAGCAGCAGGAATTACCACCAGGTAAAAATCTATTTGTTGATTGCACGGACAAAGAACTTTTGATGTTTTATGATGCATTCGAAACAAAAACAGGATTTGAGTGTCTTCCAAAATTAAATCATATTCGATCTCAATATGCATCATTCAGGCGATGTTACATGGATCTGAATTTCGAGATCAGTAAGCGATGGTATACAGAAAAGAAAGAAGAATTTGAAAGATAAGGAGAAAATAGAATGTCAGAAAAACGGAAAAAACCAACAGAACGCCAGAAAAATTGCTCATATTCTTTTCCATATATGGGAGAAAATTTTGATGAAGTTTACTGCAGTAAAAAGGTGGAAGATGATCTTGTAACTGTTAGCGCAGAAGAATGTGAATCCTGTATACAATTTAAAAATAAACATATTCAGTATCCAATTGAAGTTAACAAAATTAAATATGAGCCATTTGAATCATGGAATCGATACGAACCAGGAACACCAGTTCGTATTATGCCATGTGCGAAAGAATACAAGGAAAAAACATATCTGGGTATGTATTTAGGAAATCTTCCGACACAAAATTACGTTTCTTATGAAAGGAAAAACAAACAATTAGATATCTGCACTATGAATAATCCTGCGATCTATGTATTTGAATTGAAGAAGATCATTTATGGATGCGAGAGCTACTGGAGTGTGATCAGTGATCCGAATGATTTTGAAGATATTACAAAAGAAACGCTCGATAATGTATGGTATGTGCAACTACTAAAAGAATTCTACGGAGATAAAGAAAACGAAAAAGAAGGAAAAGAAAAATGCAATCCCAAAGAGAAGATATGAGAGAAATACTAGAAAAAGCAGTTATCATTGAATCTGCAAAAACGGATTCTGGATTTAAATACACTTATGCAAGTAAAGAAGCTTACAAAACAGTTTTCATAAGAAATGATCTTTTCTATTGTATTCGTGGGTTGACGGACCCGCACAATAGCTGCGAAAAAGAATATCGATATTCATTACAAGAAATAGATAAAGTATTGGATTTTATGTTTCTGGAAAAAGAACTTGAAGAAAAAGATCCAAAATTGGCTGATTTTTTTGAAAAAGAACAGCTTGATAAAGAAGCAAATGTTAAAATGTTGAATTCATTATTAAAAGATATTGAAGAAAAACGAAAAGAAATATCTGAAGATTTACAAAAACATAAGTTATGTGATGATCGTTTATTATATTCAGGACAATTGAAAGGATACAATGTGTTAAAAAATCATATTATTCAAATTAAGAAGAATTTATAAAAAGAGAGCAGGCTTTAAAAGTAAACAGAGCCTGTTTCTTTTATATGTTTTTTATATGTGAAAATTTTTTCTCTGAAAATATCTCATATTTGTAGTAGAAAAGGAAAAAAGGAGAAAGAGAAAATGCTAGTAGAATTAACATATGCCTGCAAGATGGGATGTTCTCACTGTATGTCTGATTGTAAACCAGATGGAGAGCACATGTCCTTACAGGTATTAGAAGATACATTAAAATTCATGGTCAAACATCAGATTTTAACCTGGAATTTCTCAGGCGGAGAATTGTTCGAGCATCCACAGATCTTGGAAGTTTTAAAAATGATTGAAGATTACTGGATAAAATTTAAGATCAAATGTCCACTTACATTTGCCACAAATGGCAGAGAGTTGGTCCGAAATAAAGAAATCTATCATGCCGTTGAGAACTTACAGAAGAAGTATGGAAAACGCAGCATCATTATTCAGGTTACAGATGATGAAAGATATTATCCGGATCCGTTATCTCAAAAAGAAAAATATTGGTTATCCAAATTAAATGCGATCATTGATGCGGTTCCATCTGATCCATCAGACAAATCCAAAATACTGTATCCACAAGGAAGAGCTTTAATAAATCATCCGGATGCTAATTGGAATACGATCGCACCAAAGTGCAGTAATTGTATCCTGATCGCCAAACAGATATTCTCAGGAAAATTCAGTGATCTGGTAGATACGCTATCCGTGCATGGAAGATTTTGTACTCCAGTCATTGCTCCAAATGGAGATATCAAAGTAGGAGAATCAGCTTTATGTCCATCTGTTGCATCTATCTATGATTCAGATAAAGAAATCATGAAAAAGATCAGAAAAACAAAATGTCATCAATGCAAGATCGCCTGGAAGCGATTAAAAGAAAACAATCTTATGGCGTATCAAATGTTAAATAGCTAAAAAAGGAGGAATCTATGAATCAGTATTACATTCTCATAGGAATCATTTATATGATCCCGTTCTTAATCATGATCGGAATCATCTACTTCATCATTTACTTCTTTTCACGTTAGTCAGTCTTTTGGGTATGGTGTATTTTTCCTATCAATAAAAATAGTCATTTATGTTAAGAAAGGAGTTACTTATGAAAAAAGAAAATAAGAAATATCCAATGTTAAATATCTTGGATAACAAAAGACATCGTATCAAACATTCTCATCAAAGAATTACAAAAGGTTTTGCTGATTGCGACACATTCAATATCGATACATATCTCAGCCAGTTGATCCCTGCAATGCTAAAAGACTTCAAAGAAAACAAGCATAGTTATCCTGTTTTTTATAAAGAAGATGGCGAAACAATGTTACCAGAAGAAGAATCCTGCAAAAAATGGAATGAGATTCTGGATCGTATGATTTTTTTATGGAATGAGCTGGATAATGAATTATGCAGTAAGAAAAATCCATATGAAGAAGAATTCATGAAAGCTTTTGAAAAATACAACGAAATATATGGGTTTCTTGGAGAAGGATTAATGTCAGAGGAAGAAAAGAAAAAAGCTGAAAATACATCATCTGTAAAGGTACATTTCATGAACGAAGTTCCAGAATACAAAGAGATCCATGATAAATACATGAAAGAACAAAAGAAGATCGAAGAATATCAGGTGCAATGTAAGGATGAGGCATTTGATCTTATGAAGCAGTATTTTTATGATCTCTGGGACTAGAAAGGGAAAGAAAATGGCGTGGTACGCAGAATTAAAAAGACGACAATGGTATTGCATTAATGCATTTAATGCGATCAGTTTATACATTAAATATCTAAACGAAACATGGTGGAATTCATTAACAGAAGAACAGAAGCAGCATTATCATGAGTTAGAAGAGAGAAAGAAGATCAGAGATCGAGAAAAGCTCAATTTGTATTTATCTTTTATAAAATCAGCCTGTCTGGCAACACATGCAGAGGAAGCTATGGATCGTATCAGTGATGTCGAAAAGATCATGAGGAGACTATAAGGAGAGAATTATGAACAAAAAGATTAAGATAACAGCAATTCAAGAACCTGCAATACGATATATTACAACAGATGGAGAAAAATTTGAAGATCCAATAAGAGCTGAAGATCACCAATATGACATTGATACAAAAAATGAAAGAAAAAAATGCTACGAAAAATATGGAATCATGACGAATATGGATATATTAGCTCCATCAGATCAGATAGTAAAAGAATGTCCTGAGATACTTTTCTATCTGGTTCCTGGTTTTGAATTAGATTATCATGATTTTGTAATATTAAAAGCAAATACAATTGATGAAGTGGATGAGATTTTTGCAGCTTTTAAGAAAGAAATGAATGAAGCAAAAAAGAATTCATTGTTGGAATCCTTTGTAATAAATGGAACATTCCCTTGTACATTTGTCTTCTGCCGTGATTGTTCTACGATGAAATTCAGTTGGCTTCGTTTGGAAAAAGGAATCGAAAAAATGGGAAAAGCGGTCATCGATGCAAAACAAAAGCTTTCGTTGAATATTTAAAAGAGGTCTTCGGATCTCTTTTTTTATATATGGATTTTATCTTCCTTCTCATCTGACATATTTAATACGTAAATATAAATGACGATTTAGAGAAAGAAAAGGAGAAAATTTTATGGTTACAAACAAGAAAATCAAAGTAGTGGATGATGTAATTGAAGTTCCTGCGAAAAAGTATATTACAACAGATGGTATGGAGTTTATCGACGGTAATGCAGCTGATATACATCAAGCACAGTTAGACTTGGGCGAAAAGGCAAAATTATGTTTTGAAAAATATGGGATTTACACAACGGATGATGTATTGATCGAAGAAGATGCTTTAAATGGCAATGAAAAAATCACAAAAGATGATTATCTTTTTACACGTGTTTTACATACAGATATGATCGATATTGACGAAATGTATATCTTACAGGCAAATGATGAAAATGCTCAAAGAAAAATTCTTAATCTCTTTTGTTCCTATTTAAGGAATGTTAAGGATGATTGCTTTTTTAAAGAAGCCAGTGATTATGCGTTTCCTCATACGATCGTTTTCTGTAGAGACTATGACTCTGGAATGTATATTGCATTGTGCGCAGAAAGAGAATTCGATCTGGTTGAAAAAGCTATGGAGCATGGAAGAAAAGTTTTAAATATGACAAAGTAAGGAGAAAGAATATGAGTTTAGAACAGATCAAAAGAGATTTAGAAAAAGATATAGTGAAGAATAAATCAAAACTGGAAACATGGAAAAGAGTTACATACTTAACAAAAAAAGATGGATCACCATATAAAATTATGGCTAAAAATTTTGAAAATGCAAAGTATGGAACCCGCTTTAATACTTTTTATTTAGAGATTTCCTGCGAGTGTAATAACAATCAATATAAGGTATATGATGATATTTTTTGTGGAAACAAATTCCAAGAATATACTCTGGAAAAGATTAAAGAAAAGGTGATAGAAAGGATTGAATACTTAAAGAATAAGATTAAGTCTCAAGAGTATCAATTAATGATCATTGATAGCATATATGAAGAATTTGAACAATCATATCACGATATGTGTACCCGCTTAAAAGATGCCTGTGGAACAAATCAGTATGGATACATTAACAGTATAGGAAATGCAATCTATCAAGACATTGTAGGATCAGATATCTTTTAAGAAAGGATTTTATCTAATGAAAAGACCATACAAAGCAATGGATGTTGCAAAGTACATTATTACGAAATGTACACGAGATGAACATCCCATTAGTAATCTGCAACTGCAGAAGATATTGTATATTTTGCAAAAAGAATACTTGCAACGTGATCAGAAATGTTTGTTCTTCGATGATTTTGAAGCATGGGCGTTTGGCCCGAATATTCCAAACGTGTATTACTATTTTTGTGGATTTGGTTCTATGCCGATTCAGGCAGAATACGATATCAAATTAGATCTTAAAGATACAAAGATCGTAGATCCGGTCGTTGAAAGAAAAAGAAATCTAAAACCATGGGATTTATTACCAGAAACACAAAATGGGGCTTGGAATATTGTATACCAAAAAGGAGAACAGAATGTTATTCCATTAAGTCTTATAAAACAGTTAGAAATCAATTAAAGGAGAAAAATTATGAATTTTGAAAAATACAGAAAAGCAGATACGATCAAATTACATGGAATTTATGGAGACATCTATCAAGAAAGTGAAAATGGAGAGCTTATTGATTCAATGCGTAGTAAGGACGCAGATTGGTTAACTGGAAAATCTGTTTTCGCTAAATCAGAAAGTTTTGACTTTGAAAAGTTTGTTCTTCAAGAACTTAATCAGCATTTTATAAACAAATTAAAACCTGAAGCTATTTGTATTCGCGATAAGAATCTTTCTTTTTATAAACAGGAAGATGCAGAAGGAATGGAAGATCCGAAAGGCGAATATTTCGTGTCTTATGCAGTTGCTGTTAGTATTAACGGCCAGTACATAGATGAAGAAGATTTATATGAGATATTTCCGAATTTTCAATATTAAAAAACACAGCCCCAAGGATTTTTCTCTGGGGTTAATAAAAGGAGAAAGATTATGATTAATAAAAACGAACTAAAAGCAAGATTAAAACAGGGAGAACATCTAGAAGATATTTTTAATTTTACCGATGGTCAGGAATGTTTGATCTACAAAGGAAAATTTGAAAAGTCTGATAATATCATCTATATTCCAGACATTTATCTCAATGAATTAGAGACAGATACTGTTGTGGAAGATGAAGAAGATTTAAATAATATCTTGAAAAATTGCTATACAGGAAATGATTTCTTAAAAGAATGCAATGGATGTGAAAAAGCAGCCAGAGCCTTATTTGGATTTGTTAACTGGCAGCACCCAAACATTCAGGATTTTGTGGACCTTTATGATGATGAAGAAGATGAGTTCTTCAAGGAATTTGGAATTCATTTTGAAGATGTGTGCAGTGAAAAGGAAAAAACTATGACGAAATATAAGGTAGAAAAATATTTAGAAAAATTAACAAATGGAACAAGTTTTTGGTTTCATGTAGGGATAGCAAGCGATGAATCAGAAATCGGATTAGATATTCACGGAGAAAATCCGGAAAATGAAGATTGGCAATGGTATTTTCCTATTAAAAATTCAGATGATAAAAAAGATTTACTTGAGGCGATAAAGAAAGAGATTGAAGATGCAGTAGATTGCTTCGACATCGAAGAAAATGTATATCGCATGCTTGAAGCAAAAAGAAATGGATTTCAAGGTGTTCCTAATGTTGTTAATCTTGTCGCGAATGAACAATACAAAGAAAAAGCATTGCGTGAATTCTATCAGAGATTAGACAACTGGAAAGATGAAATTGATTTAAAAAATCCAGAGTCCAAAAAGATCGCGAATATCTTGTTCAACATGCATTTAGATCTGGATTATGATTCCTGTATTGACGATTACAAAGAAGAACTTGATATGCTAAGTCAGACAATTGACAAATTATCTGAAGGCAATGACCCATTATTCTATGTTTTGCAGACGATTGCAGGGCAGCATGAAGATGAAGAAAATTTGTTAGTTGACGGTGATGGAGATTTTGTAGAGAGATAAATATTTTAATTTAAAAGGAGAAAACTCATGAATAGAAAAGAAATCGATGAAATTGAAAGCTTCTTAAAACAATTATCAGAAGAAACAGATTTTGAATTCGAACTCAAACTGATAAAGGATTGGACAGAACTTCATATAATTGTAGACTATAAACGCCCAGAATTTGGACCATCAGGATGGCGTCTTATGATAACGAATTATAGACATACTGATTGCAGTAATTTATTTAATAAGATCAAAGAAGCGGTAAAAGATGCTGCAACCGTAGATGAAGACATGGATGTTTTATCTGAAGAATTAGAAAATATTCAGATAGGCGACGTATTTACAAAGATGCTGTTCAAAGAGGTCATTCAATTAAATGAGAATCTTATGAATAATGAGTCCTGCAATTTGAATGCAGGTCCAGATGCCGTATTGCAGCAGATCATGAGAGACAAAGCAGAAAATTTTAAATATTCTTCAAATGAACTATTCGAAATTTACAAAAAAACAGTCGATGAAGAAGCATTTGAACAGATGTTTAAATTGTTTACTGGAATTACGTTTTATGAGTATCTAAAGAAATGTAAAGAAGCTATAGATCAACAGAACACAGGATTGATATTGTAAAGGAGAATAATATGGATTATACAAAATGGGATACAATAGAAAATTGGAAATTAACGAATAGAGGAGAAAAAGAAGTTGAAGCATTCATTAGAAAATGTAAAGCAAAACGCAAAGAGATCATGGATGCTGGAATTGATACTGCTTGTCATACACATATTCCAACAAAAGCACTCATCTTAGCAGACATCAATTGTGGAGAAGATCTTGCAGAAGATGGATATAGAAGTGTATGGGGCGTCACAGATAATTATGACCTGTCAATTTTTTTGGAATATGACGTTGATATTGTAGAAGAATAAAGGAGAAAAAAGATATGACGATATTGGAAAAAATTGTTAAAGTTGCAAAATTAGAAGAAGCAGCAGAAAACTGCACAGATCAGAATTGTAATAGTATCATGGAAATTCTATTACGTAAAGCAAATAGAGATAATAACGTGGCTGCAACATTGATGAATATTTATCTGGAATGTAATGACAAGGAATCATTTAACAAAGTACTCTCAGCCATCATTGGAATGACGTTTGATGAATTTCTGGGATTCTGCATTGAAGACCTTGAAGTTGAAATTAACACAGATGGAAAAGATAATATCATCGATAACTGGTTGGAGATAACAAAATAGAAAATCAAAGATAGGAGAAAAATGAATTATCACAAAAGAGGCTATAATGGCCTCTTTTTTTATCATATTTAAGATGTAAGACTTAAGAAGGGAGGAATGACAGGAAATGATATATCGAGTGGTAAGAACTGTATTAAAACAGAAGAAAGACCCCGGATTATATGAATATCTGGATCATCATATGCACTTATCAAACAATCTCTATAATGCGACATTGTTCCGGATCCGGCAGAACTTTACTTCTCGGAAGAAAGAACATCCGACAGAGAATGAGCTGGAAGTACAGCGTGAGATCGAAGAAACGTTAGAGCTGTGTCCACACCTGAAACGTCCGAAATCTGTTCTGAGTTATAAGTTTCTGGAACGGATGATGCGTGTGATGGATAATCCTGACTTCTTTGCAGGACTTCCATCCCAGACGGCAGAAGAATGTCAGAAAGCAGCGGTCCATGATTTTCGCAGTTGGTTAGCTTCTTTGAGAAAATATAAGAAGCATCCGGAAAAGTATCTGGGAAAACCGAAAATGCCACATTATAAGAAGAAGCGTTCGATCTCCACGATCACTTTTTCCAATCAAGGCTGCAAGATCAAAGAAGGAGATATCCTGCGGTTCGCTCTTACAAACGAAACGATCCATCTGCCGTATCGACCGGAAGGACGATTAAAGGAAGTAAAAGTGAAGCCGTATTACGGAGATCTGCTATTGGCATGCACGTTTGAATGCCCAGATCCGGAAGAAAAAGTGAAGGGATCCGGGGTCTGTGCCATTGATCTTGGTGTTGAGAACATCGCAGCCATCGTGAGCAGCAAGGGAGATTGCTGGCTGTACAAAGGCGGTGTGCTCAAAGAAAAGAACCAGTGGTATAACAAACAGATGGCAAGGCTTCGGTCGATCGCAATGAAAGGACATGACACGAAAGAAGCAGCAAAGATGGGATTGTTGAACACAAAACAGATGCGAAGATTGCATCAGAAGAGAGATCTGTTCTTCCACGATGCGATGCACAAGATCAGTTCCAGAATCGTTCAGGAATGTATGTCTCACGGGATCACTACGATCGTGATCGGGGTCAATGAACGATGGAAACAGAGTGTTGAGCTTGGAAAGAATACACAGTCCTTTGTCCAGATGCCATTCTATCAGCTGCGAAAGATGATCGAGTACAAGGCAGAGCGTGTCGGGATCGAAGTGATCAGTCAGGAAGAAAGCTATACGTCAAAAGCGGATCTGACTGCAGGAGATCATATTCCAACGTATGGAGTGGATGATGAAAAGGCAAAGTTTTCCGGAACAAGAGTCAAACGTGGACTCTATCAGAATAAGGAAGGGAACCTATTCAATGCAGATCTGATCGGCGCAGGAAATATCTTAAGAAAGAAATTTCCAGAGACTTTCTCAAAGATCACGGACTTTTCTTTCTTGCAGAATATCAAAGTTATACAAGTATTCTCGTAAAAGAGATAGGGGTTGCGTGAGCCAGCCTCAGTTGGTACGGACAGCGAGGTGTTTTTTTTTCGAAATATTTCGTCAGAGATGGGTAACTGTCACGACTACTGGAAACCCCTTCCATAGGGATTATGTACCGCATGGGAGTGGTAGTTCATGAACCAATAGGATATGAAGAAACACATCCTTTTCATCCAATACCACCCCAAGCAAGTTTTCTGCAGGTCATACAGTATCATCCCATAATCTCAACATTTTGTGCAATCTGCGGAATAATATTTTTTCTGTATGTTGCATATAACGTGATAAAGACTATCGAAATGCATGTTAGCGGAAAAGAGAAGGATGCCAGATTGTTAATGCATCATTGTATCAATGCCTTAATAAATCTAAAAAATGTAAATATAAAAGATTTGAAGGAAGAGAAAGGAAGGAAGAGAAAGCGATGATTGGCGAAGTTAATGTATATCTGACAAACCCAGGTGACCTTAATCCTGAAAAAGTGATTGACTATTATTCAGATTCTGATTTTGAATACAATCTTCGTATCGGAGATTACTGTAAAGTTGTATTAGATAGAGAGGAGCCAACTCATTGGATATCTGGTATCATAATTGAGATCAACGAAGAAGAAAATTCTTTTTCAATAATAGATTCTGATGGTAATATCATTAAAATTGAGTGTGATCATATTCATAATATATGTTCTAAAGAAGAATTACAAAATCTAATGAAAGGGAAGAGTATAAAATGATTTTGCAAGAAAAAATTAAAAATACCAGTTTGCTGAATAAAGAATTATCCAACGAAGAAGTCAAATCAATTGTTGAACCAGCAAGAGAATCAGTCAATGCAAAAACAGCATTGTTTTCAATTCGTCCGGAATATGTAGAAAAGATTTTCAATGGAACCAAAAAGTTCGAATATCGAAAACAGCCAAACAGAATTCCAATTAGCAAAATACTGATATATGAGACAGCTCCAATCATGAAAATTGTGGGAGAAGCAGAAGTTGAAAAAGTTCTTGTGGATACACCAGAAGTGATCTGGGAAAAGACCAAAGAATATCCTGGAATAAACAAAAAGTTTTATGATCAGTATTTTCGAAAGCGAGATACTGCAGTTGCTTACCAATTGAAAAATGTGATCAAATTCGATATTCCAAAAGAATTAAGCGATTTTGGGATTAAAAGAGCCCCACAATCATTCTGCTATCTGCCATGAAATCTTATATGTGAAAATAATTTTGTTTGAATTCTTTCATATTTATATTGAAGATGAAAACTATATTCGAAGAAAGGAAAATATATGGCAGGATTAGATAATAACATGCTTTCAGTTATTGAATGTTTGGCGAAAAATAAAATACAGGATGCGAAAAATGCAGCGATCGTATGCTGCAAAAATGATACAACAAAAAAGAACGCAGCGAATCTTAATTACTATCAAAAACTTTTAGAAAATGGAAACTCAACATTTATGGAACTTCCTCCAAATCTTCAAGCCTATATGTCATTAGAAGATGTTTCCGGATTTCGTGAAGATCGATATTATGTTGGAGAAAAACAACAGAAACTGTATGATCAGATTCTTGTAGGAACAAAAGTATCAGATAGACTAATGGAATATGGCATTTCCTATCATAATAGTACGCTTCTATATGGGGTTCCTGGAACAGGAAAAACTGAATTTGCAAGATATGTTGCATATAAATTGGGGCTTCCATATGCATATTTGAACTTTTCTAATCTGATTGATTCATATATGGGAAAAACGGCACAAAATTTATCAAGAATTTTCGATTATTGCAAAGGAATGAAATGTGTATTGATGTTGGATGAGATTGATTGTATAGGACAAGCTAGGCAACATAATTCCGGCCCAGATGCAGAAATGGGACGAATTGTCATATCTCTGATGCAATGTCTGGATAATCTTGTACATGGACAGATTGTAATTGCTGCAACAAACAGAGAAGACATTCTTGATAAAGCATTAAAACGAAGATTTCGTAACAAAGTGGAATTTACAAAATTCAATGAGAATGAAGAGCTTAAAATGATTGAAAAATTTGTAGAAAGCATTGATCTTATGGAAATGGATCAGGAGCTAATCGAATATACAAAGGGTAATCATACACAATCTGAGACAATGGATTTTCTTGTGGAAAAGTTGATTCAAAAGGTAAGCAAGGAAGTGATCTAAATGCCTCAGAAAATAACATCCTTAGAACAGATTTATCAAATGTTAGATTTGTTTTATGCAAATAAACATTTGTACGAAAAATACGTAATTTCAGAAGAAAAAAGGAACAGGAACTGAGAGGAGAGTAATACCTTCTCTCTTTTTTATATGTGATTTTTCTTTCTCATAAAATCTATCATATTTGTAACAACAAGGAGGTTATTCATATGAGATATATTGGAAATACATTGAAGAGAAGAATGGATATGTTAGAAATCAATGCTGCTACTTTGGCAGAGATGACTTTTATGGATGAATGCCTGATCAGAAATATCATCAATAATAAAATCCCATATGAGAAGATTGATAAATTTGATATGGCATTAATTTGTAATCTTCTTCATTGCGATGAGCAATACTTTGCACATCCAAACATACATAATGATTTTCTTGATAGAGTATTCGACAAAGAAAAAGATTCGAATACGTCCATGAAAGTAAAAATAAAAATTCGGGATTTTTTGAGTGATTTCATGTTTGTGAATGAAGTATTGTCAGATGAGCAGAAGAAGAATTTTATATGTGAGAAATAAAAATTGTAAAATCCATCATATTTATATTAAACGAACGCGAAAGGAAAGAAAAAATGAAAGAAGCATACCCTGTTTTTCTAACAGAAGATACAAAAGGAAATGGATTCTTGGTGTATGTCCCAGGACTTGAAATCCATACAGAAGGAACTGATCTATATGATGCGATTCAAATGGCAAGAGATGCAATTTCTTTAAAAGTGGCAGATCTGGAATTGGATAAAAAAGAAATTCCTATTCCAATGACTTATGAAGAAGGGTTCATCGAGGTTTTTAAAGAATATGGTGATGGTGATTTAAAGGGAATCATGATCTATGTTGATATTAATACGGAATCTTATCTAATCCGGTTGAAAAATAAGTCTGTTAGAAAAGACTGTACAATTCCTGCTTGGATGGACGATGAGGTTAAAAAATATGGAATTAGCTGTTCAAAAGTGCTGCAAAATGCATTGGCCATGAAAATTGCAGGAGAACGTGAGAAAGATAATATAGGAGATATCAGGAATGAAAATAAAAAGCGGTAGAAAAATGGATATAAAATTTAGTTCAAAATTAGAAAATATATATCTAAATGAGGAACATATAATTTGCTGATCGGAGCCATTGTACTATATGGCTTGTTGATAAATCTTATTACATGTGCGTTTTTCGGAGATTATGTAGCAAAGACTCCAGTAAAAGTATTGTTAATTGGATATCTGATTATCGCAATTATAGGGATTGCTGTATTGACATTTTGTAAGTCGATAATTTTGAAATTCATAGGCTACAATATGTTGATAATTCCGTGTGGTGCAACATTATCTACAACCTTAAATGATTATGTTGGAAAATCTGATATTGTATTAGAAACATTGATCATTACAACGATTATTACTGTTTGCATGGTCGTTCTTAGCTCTATTTTTCCTAAATTTTTTCTGGGAATTGGAAGAATGCTTTTTGTTGCATTGTTAGGCATTATCATTGCGTATATTGTATGCTTTTTTGCAGACTTAAATTCTGGAATTGTAACATGGATTTCAGCGATCGTATTTTCTTTATATATCGGACATGATTTTGTAGCTGCGCAGCGTGTATCTCATACGGTAGCAAATGCGATTATTTTTGGTGCAGATATCTATTTGGATCTGATCAATCTTTTTGTTGATCTCTTGGCAATCTTAAAAGACAATGATTGAAAAATACCAAAAACAGATTAGTTGTTCAATCGCTAGTCTGTTTTTTTTGTTAATATCAGCCAGTTCTATCATTTAAAATCTTATATATGAAAAATATCTTTTGAAAAATCTCGCATATTTAAATAAAGAAGAAAATGTAAATGTTTCATCTTGGGATAGAAGGAGAATGGAGAAATGACAGAAACACCGAAAGAAAAAATTGAAGAGCTGATTGAATATTACAAAGAATATGAAGACAGTCTACAGACAGAAAAATGTTTACAAGAATTATTAGCATATAAAGAAACCGTAACAGGAATTGCAAGAATGCTGGGCGTTACTCAGTACGATATCTCAAATAAGGATGCAGAACTATTAGACGTAAATCTTAATGATGATGCTATCAAAAATGCACTAGATAGATACAGAGCTGCTGATAATACTTATTTGAATAAAGTAACAATAATGGCATTAAATGAGCTATTACTGTATAGACAGACAAAATTAACGCCCGATAAAGTAAAAAAAATGAAAAAAGAACTTGATTATTACAAAAGAGAGTTTTGTTACATAAAAGAACAGTATGACCAATTGCTGCATGACATGGATGAAGTCAATTAACTCATGACTAAAGTCACGAGCTTGCAGAAGTTTTGTGAATTAGTTAGTGCGTTAATGAGCAGAAACAAGATGTCAGCGATCTTCTTTGGAAAGTGGACACTCTGGGATTCTCTAGTCCCAGACCTTGTCAAGCTGACACCAAGTTTAAGAAGACCAAAAATTCGTCATGTACAGGCTTACCACCGAGGCGGGGATCCCGTTGATCCCTGAGAGACTACATGACACCAAAAAAAAGAAAGGAGGCATCAAGGATGTCAGAATATATTTATGTCTTAGGCATGGATGGAGATCCACAGATGCCTACAAAACGAAAGAGACATGTCGAAAAACTGTTACAGGCAGGAAGAGCACGCGTCTTCCGGCAGATCCCTTTTACGATACAGTTAACTTATGAAAACAAACCAGTCTTGCAGCCAGTCACGATCGCAGAAGATCCTGGACGTTCTAATATTGGAATGGCCGTGGTATCTCTGAGTGGAGAACTATTATCCGCAGCGGTTGTGCAAACGAGAAATAAAGAGATCGTTAAACTGATGGAAAAACGAAAGCAGCATCGCAGAGCTTCCAGAAATGGAGAACGAAAGGCAAGACAGCGACTAGCCAAGAAATGTCATACGATGATCAAGACTGGATTCCTGATGCGAAAACTTCCGATGTATGGAAAAGATAAACGAGTACGATGCAATGTGATCAAGAACACAGAAGCCAAGTTTTGCAATCGAAAACGAGAAGATGGATGGCTGACACCAAGTGCGGAACATCTGGTGCGGACACACATCAATCTGATCCATAAAATGCAGAAATTCCTGCCGATCACCGATGTCGCGATCGAGATCAACCGGTTCGCTTTTCTATCTCTGGAAGATCCGAGCATCAGTGGTGTCGATTTCCAGAATGGACCGTTAAAGGGTTATGATGACTTGAACGTAGCCATTGAAGATCTGCAGGATGGGCACTGTTTAATGTGTAACAGTCCGATCGAGCACCGGCATCATATCGTACCACGGAGTATGCAAGGGTCCAACACGATCGGAAACATCGCAGGATTATGCTGCAAATGTCATGAGAGAGTCCATAAAGATGCAAGATTTGAGGACCGTCTGAAGAAAAAGAAAGCTGGGCTGAACAAACGTTATGCAGCGGTCAGTGTCTTAAATCAGGCGATTCCATTTATCTGCAAACGACTGGAACAGGAATTCGGGAAGGAACATGTTCATTACTGTTCTGGACGAGATACCTCCATGGTCCGAAGATCCCTTGGATATCATAAGACAAAAGAAGAGCAGCTGCATGAGGTCGATGCCTGGTGTATCGCAGTTCTTGCTTTACAGCATGTCCCAGAGAAAGCCCCAGAGTTCGATCATGTGCATGAGATCCTGCAATTCCGCAGACAGGATCGCAGCCGGATCAAAGCTCAGACCTCTCGTGCATACTATCATGAAGGAAAGAAAATTGCCAAGAACCGCAAAAAAGCGGAAGGACAAAAGGACGATTCTCTTCAGGGATGGAGAAAACGACAGGTTGAGAGATATGGAGAAGAACAGACCAGAAAAATGATCAGTCAGTTAAAAGTCAAGAAAAGTATCCGGCGTTACAATCGTCTGGATCGTCTCATGCCAGGAGCTGTCTTTTATTATCAAGGCGTTCGATATGTCATGCGTGGACAGCATAGCAATGGACAATATCTTCAGGCGGTTGGAATGAGAGACAAGGATTTCCCTGCAAAGAAATGCAAGATCGTTGTTCACAATCAGGGTCTGGTCTTTGTGTCATAAAAATCTCTGCGTTCTCCTCTCACGACTAAAGTCACGAGTCTCCGAACGCAGTATTAATAAATAGTCCAGCGGTGTGATGTCAAGAGATAAATAACACAAAAAACATATATTTTTGTATATATCTCATGAAGACAAAAAACATCCACCTAAGCCCTGTCGTTCAAATTTTTAAAAATGAACAGGGCGTAGCTCATCAGCAAGTAGATGGAATCTACTTTGCTGGACAGTATAGGCGATTGTCTTTCAGCAGTCGAAAGACTAAGCGCACAAATTTACGGGCAGTTAATGCGAGTGCACGTTTGTGTTGGCATCTGTTTACCTCTTTATATTTGAGGCGGTAGAAGTCGCTGTATTCCTTGTCGCATCTTACAAGAGAAAATGCAGCTTCACACAGATAGTACTTTAAAAATCGGTTGCCGGATGGAATGAGCCGTGTAACTTCGGACTCGAAGCCACCGGACTGGTGTTGCTTCCAGGCAAGTCCTGCATATTTAGCAAGAGCAGCCTGACTGTTAAAACGATTGATATCGCCGATTTCAGCCATGATTCCGGCTGAATAAACAGGTCCGATACCCGGAATGGATATCAATACGTTTGGCAAGAGTTCCATTTGGGCTTTAATAGCTTTATCGAACTCTTTTATTTGAGATTCCAATGCCTTCATGGAGGTTATGGATATGGAAAGCACCTGATTGACAGAATCATTTACCGTTTTTGGTAAACGGTAAGAACTGCGGGCAGCTTTCTGTATGGCTTTGGCTACTGCATCAGGATCAGGAAAACGATTCTTTCCTTTTTCAATGATAAAGTCAGTAAGCTCATGTAAGTCCATATTTGCCAGTGCTTCTGCGGATTCAAATTCATCGTAGACAGCAAGGGCGGTAGTGCTGAAGGTATCGCTGAAGACCTTCTCCTGCGTCATCGTAGAATACTTCTTGAACAGCACATTCATAAATCGCTGCTTTTCTTTTACCAGATTTTGAACAGCGAAGAAACGTGCCCGAGTGAGGTTCTGGAGAGCTTTGTAACGATAGTCTCCCATATATACCTCTTTGTTGATTCTACCGAAACGCAGGCAGTCGGCAATAACAAAAGAGTCCACATAATCATTCTTTGGAAGGTCATTATAAGCGTCATGAAACTTTTTGACCTGCTTAGGATTGAGGACATGAATCTTTCTGTTAAACGGCGCCAGAGTGGCATCTTCTCTTAAGAAGTACACGAGATTGTCTCCATAAACAGAGGTTGCTTCAAGACCGATTA
>OIYE01000181.1_pt1 | contig 63778 bp, 69 predicted proteins | sample 1588091 | NCBI WGS metagenome assembly OIYE01 (sample SAMN03283265) | human gut metagenome | biome: human-associated habitat; material: feces | host: Homo sapiens | place: USA | collected 2013 | reverse complement strand
ACTACTTTCGGCAGTGTCAGATACGGGATTTTCTCAATCGCTTTTCTTTTCATGCCGTCCGCCTACTTTCCCAGATAATATTCTGTTATGATCTGGCGTGCCGTCGCTATTCCTGGGATGCCGAGTGTGCAACGGTTGGCAGTGACGCCTGCTGCCTTTAAAATTTCTTTGTCTACCGGATGCTGATTGCCAAACGACCATTTCAGCAGTGCAGCGATGCAGCCGTTTAAGCTCTTGCCTTTCTTCCGGACTGCCGCCGCCATGTCCAGACTTTCCCCACAGCGGATCATGATGTAGGACAGCCAGTCCTCCATGATCTCTGCCGGCTTTAACTCGGCGGACTCCACTTTCAATTTTCCCAGCGCCGCCGACAGCACAGAACATAACTCCGGTGTCACGCCGTCAATAAAGTCCTGCGCGTCCTCCCGATCCAGACCGTTTTCCTGTGCTATCGTAAGAATCGCATCCGTGTCGCCCTCTGCTTTCTGCCCATCAGCTGCAGCGTTGATTTCCTCCGCACTGTCAAATTCCCCGAATTTTTCGTAAAGCATTTTTGCCTCCTTCTGCGGGCTCGCCCCGCCCATCGTATTTTTCAGCTTTCCAGCGTTGTTTTCATCGTCTTAGTACGCTCAACCTTTATATTCCCTTTTGAAGTTTTGGAGATTTTTGCCTTGTTCTTCCGTTTCGTGTCCAGCGTGACCGAATTGATCTCCCCGCGGTGCACCGCCGGAAGCGCTTTCTGCAGGATTTCTTCCACCTCCGGCATATCCTTCTGGAACAGGTCGGAAATATTCCGCTCCGCATCCGACACGACCTTTTCCTGCTCCTGCGCATTCATCGCCTGCTCACAGGTACATCGCTTTGTCGCAAGCGTGTTCTTTTCCTCTTCTGTCAGGGTTTTACTATCTTCTACCTCGATCTGGTTAACCTGACCGCAATACATACAGATCCCGGTTTCACTTTTCATTTTCCTTTTGCTCCTTTCCATTCCCGCTGCATCTGGGACTGCATCCAACTCTTATAGCTGTGTTCTTTCCCGTCTTCTACGGTTATTTCCTGTCCTTCCATCCTTCCAGACAGCTGTTCCCAGGCTTCCCGGTGGCTGACCGGCTTTCCTTTTGCGTTCTTCCAGCCTGATGCCTGCCACTGCCTTATCCAGTCATTCTGCAGGGTGCTCCGAACTGCGTTGCATTCAGTAATTACTATAACGGAGCAGTTTTTCCGCAACCGTCCCATTGCCTCACATAACGCCCGGATCACAAGTCCATTTTCGTTCTCACAGCCCTCCCCAGATCCGAAGCGTGTTTCCGGCTTACCGTTCCGGATCGCTTCCATCAGGTACATGTACTTCCCGCCCCGTGCCCGCGGACCGTGAATATCTGTTTCTATGTAGATTTTTACCTTCGGTGACATCGGCGTTCCCTCCTTTCCTCCTCCGGTCGGATCTTCAAAAGCGTGTACGACCGGCATTTGTGCCCTGTTATCGGGTTTTTCCCTTCCCGGACGGAATCCTTGTCCAGGTAATAGCCTTTCGGCACCCTGATTTCTTTCCAGGTTTTCCAATGCAGATAGATTTTCTTCTCTGCTTCCGGGAGCGGCATATTCCGTGACAGAGAAAAATCGGACTCCTGCAGGCGCGGATCGGTTTTCGGCGTCTTCGTGATGTATGCCGCCAGCTTCTGGAATCCGCCAGCCTCATACATTAGCTGATTCACGACTTTCCCGTGTTGCCATGCCTTTTTCAGAATCAGGTCCGTGTCCTCAATACGGTTAATTACTATATGGACGTGCCACGCGCCCCTGGTCCCGACCTCAATATTTCTGATCCATCGAAGCTCCTTCCCTCGCTTTTTATATTCCCGACGGATGATCTTTATAGCCTCGGCGAAATCCGTCTTTGCCGACGCCATATCCGGCGGTCGTTCTTCTACCCGGTATGTCAAGGTAGAGAAATAATCGTTTTCATCGAAATACTCCATCAGCCTGATCCTGGCTTTCTTCTCTTTCTGCCACTGGTTCTGTTTTTCTACCTGCTCCGGCGTCGGGGCTTTCCGCTTTTCCCGCTTCTCTCCCGGCGCACCATACCGCGCCGAATGATATTCGCTTACGACATCCCCGTGCCGCGTCCGTATCACCACTTTTGTATATGCCATCTCCGGTTTCCCTGCCCTATCCTTAATAGTTTTATCAAGCTCGAAATGCGGTTGTTTTCCGCATTTTTCTTGCTTTTTTTATTCCGGAGTGGTATCCTATATCTAGGTTTATTGATCGCCACTTCGGCGGCTGGCATGTGTTGGAGCACATGCCTTTTCTTTGCCCTTTTTTATCCTGTCTCCTGTCCTTTTATCGCCACCATGTAATAGGCTTTCTGGACAAGCTCATGCGAGAACAATCCGTTTTCCGTCAAATGCCCCGAATCGTCCCGTTTTCCAAACAATTCCTCTTTTGTATGCTCCGGCAGCTCCAGCGCAACTGCGATATTCAGCGCCGTGTCATACCGATTCTTCGCTTTCGCGTATTCCTTATGTTCCATCAGCGTCCGGAACTCTGCCGCCAGGGCATTCAGCTTTCCGGCCACTTCCTTCTCGTTTAACATGTCATTCCTTTCAGACGATTTCCTCGTACTTTCTACGCGCCCTGTCCCGGCGTCTCTGTTTTTCTTTTTCCTCGCGCTCCCAGTTCATAATCCCCAGCGCAAAAGCGATGCTTGAGCTAAGCAGCATTGCCGACGGCAGCCACATCAGGCCGAATTCGTACAGGATGAGTGCGATCGGGATCATCGCTGCTCCGATTGCCATATATACGTCTGACCAGTCAATTCTTTTTTTCATTTTTCCTCACTTTCCAGAAAAGTAGTGATCGCCGCACCGAAACAGCGGTGTCCCATACCTTCCATAACCTCCAGCGGTAAAATATAAAATATTTTGCATCTATCTCGGCAATGTCTTTTATTGTTATGTTCGTAATTTTTTAATCACATATCGTAAAGAAAATCATAGCCAATACTCCCGCAAAAGCTGAGAGTATTAACACATCTCCCATTCTTGCGGTATCCATACTCCACGCCAGAATAAATAATATCAGCCAAGCCGCAGCCGCTATTATACCCAACATTCCTAAAACATCTTTTTCGTCCATTTTCTTATCCCTACTTTCCGGAAAAGTAGTGATCGCCGCACTGAAACAGCGGTGTCCCATACCTTCCATAACCTCCAGCGGTAAAATAATAGATATCCTTTCTGGACCTGTGTTCCAATTCCAGCTTTACCGCCAGATAGCTACTGTCTGCCGCCGCCCATACCCGCTCAATCGCCCCATTTTCCCAGGACGTGAACTGATGCTTCTGGGTAATCACTGCCGTAATGTCGTCCGGCCAGTCCGGATCTTCCACGCGATTTAAAACAACTGCTGCCACCAGCCGCTTTCCTTCCAGAGCCTGGTTGCCGGCTTCCGCCTCCACGCAGAGTGCCAGCAGCTCCAGGCTGTCCCAGTATTCCTCTTCGGCGATTTCTTCCTGTGTCTCGCATGGAAGTTCCGCCGCGTATACGTTCTGTCCTACTGATGCAATGGATACCGCCAGCAGGACTGCTGCCAATCCTTTATTCTTCAACGTTTTATCCTCTTTTCACTTTGTCTTCTTTAACCGCGTATTAAACCAGTCCTTTGGAGATCATTTTCATGACCTCCTCTTTTGTTTTACCGCGGCTTTTGCCCTGCAGGCGGCGCTTGTATTCATCCAGCTGTCCTCTGTAGATGTAATATTCTGCCCGTCCTTTCCCCTCCCGCTTTACGGCATAGCCGATCGGCAAACGATCCTGCCGCAGGAGATACTGCATCACCACGATGTCCATGTTCAGTTCTTTCGCCGCATCCTTACATTTCACACGCTCCATCACTGGATCCGGCTTCGCTGCTAACAAACAATCCAGATCACTCTGCTGCTCTTCCAGCTGTTTTCTCATCCGCTCTTCATGCCGAGCTGCCACAATATCCGTGACCCTCTGGATGCTCTGGGCAAGTCCGTTTTCATTTTTCTTGTAACGGTTACAAAACTCTTCCTCACTGTATCCGTCCTGCAGATAAAATTCTTCGATGATGCCGTACTGGTATTCGCTTATATAGATTCCGGTAAGCTCTTCAAATCTCTGTTTTGTCATCTTTCTTCTCCTTTTCACCGAATTCAATCGCAATACGACCAACTACAAAACGGGCATCCTGTGATAAAGGTGCTTCCTGCCTTTTCAACACTGATTCCGTTTATCCATTTATGGCTCATTGATCTTACTGTTTTACCTTTTTCCCCATAAATGTCTTGATTGCATTTCCAGCAATACTGTTCCGGTGCAAAATGCGGAAGATTATTTTTTTTACAATTCTTCCATTTTTAAGCGTTCAATCGTATCAACCTCTGCCAAAAGTTTTCCATCCAAGTCCCAGTATTGAGTCACTTCTCTTACTGGGTCTTGTTTTGTTCCAAAACCTCTATCTGCTTTGGTTTCAATTACCTGAATTACTCTGGCACTCCTTGTGCCATCCAGTATTTTTCGAGGCATTTGTTCAGCCGTCTTACACATCTTCTCTCCTCTTCATACATCTGTAATACCTCCTTTGCGCTTAATCCGAATCGCTGTTTGATGCGTTTCGCAACAAATTTGGCAAAAAAAATTTAATAATATTCTCTGTATCAGGTCTAATTTCTAATGCGCGTACCAATACCTCCACATCATCTGAATCAATCGGCGAATATCCATTAAGCTTATTATTCAGTGAATCAACGCTCATTCCCGTCTCTTCACTTAACGATCTGTACGTTTTACCTCGACTTCTAATCAGCCCCTTGAGGTCATAAAGCACAGGATATTTTTTCTTCTTTTTCAATCTATCACCTTCTTTCTTTGCTGCGTTTCGTAACATCTTGAATATAGCACCGTATTTTTCGTCTGTCAATACGTTTCGTAACGTTTTTATTTATTTTCATATTATTGTTATTGCTTTTCGTAACACAATATGATATATTCAGCTTAGAAAGGTGGTGCGCAATGACAAAAAAGACTGTAAATAAAGAGAAATTTGGAAACAGACTGACCCAGCTCATGGAAGAGTACAATGAAACTACTTATTCTATGGCAGAAAGATTTTCTTTAAGCTCTCCTACTATTTCCAGATACATGAGCGGACAGATGGCTGCTAAAGTTACCACCATTCAACTTATGGCAAGCTATTTTCAAGTGAATCCTATCTGGCTTATGGGTTTTGATGTTCCTAAACATGAAAAGGTATCAATCACATCTACCCCCATTCCTGATCATAAATCAGCAATAATGACCTACTATAACCAATTAAATGCCATCGGTAAAGAAACTGCCGCTGAACATGTCAGGCTTCTTACTTTAGATAAAAAATACACCAATCAGGCTATCCAGCCTTTTTCTTCTGCAGCTACTGCCCCAAAAACCGAAGCTGCGCACGCAAGGTCTGATATCCAGCAGACTACGGATGGTCAGGCGCACGATGATGATATTATGAATAACGATTCCGAATGGGAGTGAACCTTTGTTATACGAAGATTTGTTAATAGAAGCTGATATGTCCAACCTCATTGTAAAAGAAAAGCCTCTCATAAATAATGATGGACTTATCAGTGGAAATCGCATTGCTATCCGAAAAAATATAGCAACAACCACAGAGAAAGCCTGTGTCTTGGCCGAGGAACTTGGGCATCATTACACGACTACCGGTAATATCCTTGACCAGCAGAATGTTGTGAACGCAAAACAAGAACTGCATGCTAGGACATGGGCATATAATGAATGTATCGGTCTTATCGGTATCGTCAAAGCCTTTGAATCTGGCTGTAAATCTCTTTATGAAATGGCTGATTATCTGAATGTGACAGAAGATTTTCTGAAAGATGCTCTGGAATCCTTCCGACGCAAGTATGGAATCTATACAGAAATAGACAACTATTTTATTTTCTTTGAACCATATATTTCCGTCATGAGAAAATACACTTAAATAATCTCTTTATCCGAATCAGAACAGCGCTTTGCATGTACGCATGAGCTCGGCCATGTCCCGCTTCATCCGGATGCAAACACACCGTTTTTGACAAAATATACTTATCTGTCCGTTGATAAATACGAGATCGAAGCGAACAAATTTGCTTTAGAACTTCTGATTCCAGACGAATTGCTTTCTCATTTAAAACCTATAGATACTGATTATCTATACAGATCACAAGAGTGGTTATGTAAATATATCAACTCATAGCTTAATTTATTCAGATTCTAAATGAATCTACTTTGTATTGTCGGAGGTTACTATGTTTGGAAGATCCAAAAAACTGTATAATACCATCGATGCTCTTCAATCCCATAATCAAGAGCTGATAGATGAAATAAATTCTCTTAAAAATACTATTGCGACTTTGCAAACTTCCTTGTGCCAAAAGAACGCTGAATTAGAAAAAAGCCAAAAAATTTTATATTCTATTCCAACAGATGATAACGGAAATCCTCTTTGTGACCGCTATTTGTATGTTGCTAGACACAATAATGATACCTTGTTGCAACAATGGAATTTATGGGAAAACTCTTTGCATCAAGAAGATCAGCAGTTGCAAAGACAAAAACGCGCTAAAGCAGCAAACTATACCCCTCTTTCTCTCAATCCTATAGATGGATCCGGAACATTCAGAGGGTCATCCTGCGATTACACCACCACTCTTTGCGATTGTAGTTGTACGGATTTCTATCGTCGTCATCTACCTTGCAAACATATGTATCGTCTTGCCTATGAATTTGACCTATTTTTTATGGACGGGGTTTCAAAACTCCCTGAAGGAATGCATGCTATCACTATGGCCGATTTTAAAGAGCGTTTTCGTTCTGTGCCCAAAAGCTATTACGAAACTGTTTACAATATATTTTCTGAAGACGAAGCCGTTGTGCTTGAAAAATCTTTGTCCCTAAAAAGGTTACTGGATTTACAACTAATACAACCAAGCTCAAACACCCGTGCTTTTTTAGATTCTTTTACCAAGGATCAGTTATTGTACTATCTTCCACCTAATCACAAAAAGAGCATGCGAAAAGCAGCTCTAGTTGAAGAAATAGAAAATGAACATCCGGAAGTTATTGAAGAATTGCAAAGAACCTCAATCGCTGTCGAACCATCCGTCTCTCTTTTACATATAAAAGATGAAATCGAAGCTTATCTATCCCGCTTAGATTTTTAACAAGAAACGAGCTGTCTAACTTTACTCAAGAACAGAGTTACAATATGAAATCAGCAGCCGAATATCACTTGTTAAAAATTCTATCCAGACAAACCAGTCCATATCATTGGAAAGGTTGTAGAATTAAGACGGAAATTTTAAACAGGCGCACAACTTGAAACTGGTGATAAATTGTCGCCAGTTGGAAATGCGCACCATATTTTATCCACGCAATATCCACAGTTATACATTTTTTCTTGACACCGATATATTCCTACAGTATGGTCATTTTGGAATGTACTCTGGTGTCCTTCGGTACCGGGGTCTTTTTATTATAAAAGAATGCTTAACTATGGCTGATCACGAAAGGAGGTCTTGTCTATGCCTTTACCGAAACAGCACACATACACATCTGAAGACTACTGGAACTTACCAGACGGGCAGCGTGCGGAGCTGATCGACGGGCAGCTCTACAACATGGCTCCGCCCAGCCGGATACACCAGCGGCTCGTATCCCAGTTTACCCGTGTAATCGGTCAGTACATCGCCGATCATCACGGCTCCTGTCAGGTCTATCCTGCCCCATTTGCTGTCAATTTGGACGCAGACGATAACGACTGGGTTGAACCGGATATCTCCGTTATCTGCGACCACCGCAAGCTCACAGACAGAGGGTGCAGCGGCGCGCCGGATCTTATGATCGAGGTGGTTTCGCCCTCCAGCAGCCGGATGGACTATATCATCAAATTAAACCTCTATATGGCTGCCGGTGTGCGGGAATACTGGATTGTTGATCCGCTCCGCCAGCGCACCATCGTTTACCGCCTCGAATCCGGAGATGCACCGACCATCTTCGCTTTCAGCCAACCAGTTTCTGTCGGTATTTTCCCGGATCTTGAGATCTGCATAGCAGATCTGATTTAATCGTAAGAAAAGTTCTGTTGTTGCCAATTATGAAGTAGGGTACAATTTGTACCCTACTTCCCCTCCCATCTGCTGATGGGAAAAAGCACCGATAAATTGTAGATACAAACAGAAAAAGCCCCGGTGCTACTAACACCGGGACCATGCTATAATCTTGACTTTTACTGCTGAGGGACATAAAATACTAATGTAATGACGTCATTACCAGTATTAACATGTACCCTTGGCAGTAATCCTCCCACAATACGGGAAGTGACAAACCCACGGGTACTTTTTATTATCGATTGCAAAGGAGGGATTTAATCAATGTATACAGCACTGGATGTTTCCCGTTATGTTATTACACAGTGTTCACAAGCAGAAAAACCTATCAGCAATCTGAAATTACAAAAGGTACTCTATTTTTTATGGGCTGATTTCTACCGTGAAACAAAAAAATATCTGTTTTTTGATGATATTTGCGCATGGCAGCTCGGTCCCGTTGTTCCTGATGTTTATTATCAGTATTGTTCCTATGGCGGTCGCCCTATTTATTCTTTCTATAGCTCCGCCCTTGAGCCGCAGGATGCATTGCTGCTAAGCAACCTTATTTCCAACTATATGGATATCCCGGCAAGTGCTCTGGTAAATCGGACGCACGCCATTGGTTCTGCATGGGATTTGACCTATCAAAACGGCGTTGGGAACAGAAAGGTTATTCCTTTCCCGTTAATTATTTCAAAGGAAGTGGGTGCCTGATGCTTGCAAAGGAGAAGGCGAGACGCCAGCATGAACTAACTGAAAATATTTACCACCTGTCCAAAGCTTTGCTGGAAACAGATGAGGAAAAGGAAGAAGTAGCCTCCAAGCTCCGTTTATTGTATCAAGGTGGATTCCGGCATAATTACTCCGACTTTTTCCCGATCATACTTGAGATTGCCCGACAGGACAATGATTACAGCATTGACTACCTGTCCGAGAATCTCGAGTCCCTGCGTGTATTCGTTGAAAACGATTACGTCAGCAATAACAAACGCTATACCGGTCTTTATCCAATCCTTGAAAAATTGTGTGACCACCTCAATCTCGAGATCAGCCGGTGGAGCTATTATTCTCAGAATGAGCATAGGATCGAGGATATTTCTTCCAAAACGGATTCCATGACCAAAAGCCTGGCATCCGCCCAGGAATCCCTTGAGGCAGCCTCTAAGCAGGCTTCTTCCATGCAAACTGAGGTCATCTCTGTTTTAAGCATATTCGCCGGTATCGCATTTGTTTTTTCCGGAGGTATGAGCTTCCTCGGAAGCGCTATTACATCGATAAACAATGCCACCAACTACGAACTTGTTGTTTTGGTTATCCTGCTTTGCGGTCTCGTGATGTTCAATACGATTTTTCTCATGATGTATCTGGTTGGACGGATCACGAACCGAAATATTTTCACCCACTGTAAAACCAGTGATTGTACCTGTCAAAAGCAATGCGGTGGTCTTTCGAAAATACGCAAACGACTGCCATATGTATTTTATTTCAATCTGTTCAGCATACTCGGTGTCTTAATTGATTGTGTCATATGGTACTTGGATATCAGAAATTTGTTCTTTTTATAAATGAAAAAGCCCCGGTGCTACCAACACCGGGACAATTCCAGAAACTATGCAGGCCAGATGGCCGGTATAATCTCCAAATGCAAAGAAATTATACCACACATGCCTGCACCTGCATAGGTGTATTTTTTATACCCTTTTTTAACCTTTTATAGAAAGTGAGGGATATTATGAAGCTACCTAACGGTTATGGCAGTGTCGTTAAGCTCTCCGGAAAGCGTCGCGCCCCGTTCGCTGTCCGTATCTCCTACATCGAAGAAACACCGGACGGCATCATCCGACGGCGCCAGAAGTATCTTGCATATTTCCAGAAGCGGGAATCTGCCCTGCAGTACCTCGCAGAGTATAACAACGGCGGCGTTGTCCCGGAACATTTAAAATATGCAGACGTACCGACCTTTGCTGAGTTATATGCAAAGTGGAAGGTCTACAAAAAGTCCCTGAAGAAAAAGCTTGCGAACGAAACCTGGCGGAATTACGAGATCGCGTTTAGCCATCTTGCTCCAATCCACCAGATGAAGATCATCAACATCAGGGCATCTGACCTGCAGGACTGCCTGAATGCCCGCAACCATCAGAGCAAGGCGACCATCGGGAACATGCGCGCTGTCCTGAAGGGCGTTTACGGATACGCTGTCGCAAACGATTTTGTTGAACAGGATCTGACACAGTATCTGTCCTTTGAGTACACGCAAAACACGACTTCCATCCACTCTCGTTTCTCGGACGAAGAAATCGACCTGCTCTGGAAGAACCTGTACGTCGTAAATAATGTTGATATCGTCCTGATATACATTTATACCGGCATGCGCCCTACAGAGCTGCTGGAGGTGCTTACAGAGAATGTGCACCTCGATCAGAAGTACATGGTCGGCGGTCTGAAAACCGAAAATGGATACGACCGTCTGATCCCTCTCTGTGACAAGGTGCTGCCTCTGATCCGGAACCGATACAATCCAGACAAAAAATATCTGATCAACAATAAATTTGGAAATCACTACACCTATAAGACCTACCAGAACGCAAACTGGAACACCGTCATGAATAAGCTCGGGCTGCAGCATCTGCCTCACGACTGCCGCTACACCTTCGCCGCGCTGGCGGACAAGGCCGACATGAATAATGTCTGCCTGAAAATCATTATCGGGCATGCCATCTCCGATCAAGAAATGAAAAATTTCAAGGTTTCCTCCGGGCTGGACATCACGAAAGGAGTTTACACCCAGAAGACAATGGCGGAGCTGCTGACGGAAGTGAATAAGCTGTAGAAATGAAGTGCGCAGCCACAAAATATACAAAATTTCCAAAAGGAGAACATCTTTCTTGCAAAAAATAAAGGCACCTATTATTAGGTGCCTTTACGCCAAATACATGGCTACTGGCTTCCGTACGCCAGCTTTACCGTACTATTATTATACACGGTAGCCTTAGAAATGCAATCCAAAAGCTCGCTGATTGTCAGTGTTTCATCCTTCTGTAAAGTCTCCATAAATCCTTTTCCCCCGCCCTGCTTCTTTGAAATATGAATAAATGCTGTCTCTTCCTATTTCTCCATTCGTTTCTTTCACCTGGATCCACGGCTGTTCCTCATGTGTTCTTCTGACCAGTTCCCAGGCATCATATTTCAGTAATCCGTCCAATACCCGATCTATTATGATTCGGTCCTTTTCTGGTATATCATCTGCATAGAAAGGAATATCATCAAAGTCAAACTTACCATTTTTATATACTATTTTTCTCACAGATTCTTGTTTCGGTATATGTTCTCCGCGATACTTTGAATATTCATAGTACACGTTTTCCACCACTGGACCATGAAGCCACGCAACAATCTTATCTGAAAAGCAAGGTTCTTTTCCCTCACTTAAAAGCAAAAAAGCTGCCTGCACATAGTAAAGTAATTTCTGCAGTTTTAAATTGGTTATATCAGGGCCTTTTTCGTTCGCATAATTGACAATGTATTTCGATATCTCAATTGCTTTATTCATAGTCTGATTCCCCCGTAACTGTATGAAAGACTGCACGTCAGTATAATCTCCCTATAGGATACTTTTAATCATATGCACTGACCTCTTTTCTGTCAATCAAGGGCATCTCTTTCTTGCTCCCGTGCCTGCTGCCTATATCCATTTTTATCATATCGACTGGTCTTCCGGCTCTCCTGCTGCCCGCAAATCCTTGTCGCTCACCTGTCTCTCACCTGTCGCTCACTTGTCTCTCACCGCACTGCAGGGAGCATCTTTTTGAACCATTGTCAGAAAATTCTGTAAAAAAAGAAATCCCGCAGATTCAACATCTGCGGGACTTTTTCGTACTTATTAAACAATACCCTGGGCGTTCATCGCATCTACGACTTTCTCGAAGCCTGCAATGTTTGCGCCTACAACATAATTTCCTGCTTTGCCATATTTCTTGGCTGCATCATCCATGTTGTGGAAGATGTTGATCATGATCTGCTGCAGCTTTGCATCTACTTCCTCGAATGTCCAGCTCAAACGTTCGCTGTTCTGGCTCATCTCCAGTGCACTGGTAGCTACGCCGCCTGCGTTTGCTGCCTTGCCGGGAACGAATAAAACGCCATTTTCCTGCAGATACTGGGTAGCTTCCAGAGTGGTAGGCATGTTAGCACCCTCGCAGACAGCGATCACACCATTTGCAACCAGTGCCTTCGCATCCTCTAACTGCAGCTCATTCTGAGTCGCACAGGGAAGTGCGATATCAGCTTTCACACTCCATACGCCCTTGCCCTCATGATATTCCGCGTTCGGACGATACTTGGTGTACTCAGAAAGTCTTGCACGTTTCACTTCCTTGATCTCTTTTAATGCTTCCAGATCAACACCTTCCGGATCATAGATCCAGCCGGTGGAATCTGTGGCAGTAACAGGCTTTGCACCCAGCTGATATGCTTTTTCAATTGCATAGATCGCAACGTTTCCGGCACCGGAAACAATTGCAGTCTTTCCTGCGAGTTCAATGCCATTTTCCTTCAGCATTTCACGGGTCATGTACAGCAGACCATAGCCGGTTGCTTCTTTTCTAGCAAGAGAGCCGCCGTAGGTAAGGCCTTTTCCGGTCAGCACACCTTCATACAGACCGCGGATTCTCTTGTACTGTCCATATAAATATCCGATCTCTCGGCCACCTACACCGATATCACCGGCAGGAACGTCTGTGTCTGCACCGATATGACGATACAGCTCTGTCATAAAGCTCTGGCAAAATGCCATGATCTCACGATCAGATTTGCCCTTCGGATCAAAATCGCTGCCGCCCTTACCGCCGCCGATCGGAAGACCTGTCAGCGAATTTTTAAATACCTGTTCAAAGCCCAGGAATTTGATAATACCAAGATTTACGGAAGGATGGAAACGCAGTCCGCCCTTGTAGGGTCCGATTGCACTGTTAAACTGTACGCGAAAACCAGTGTTTACCTGAACCTGTCCCTTATCGTCTACCCAGGGAACGCGGAACATAATCTGTCTTTCCGGATTCGTCAGTCTCTCCAGGAGCGCGTTTTTACGAAATTCTTCTTCGTTTGCCTCTACAACGACGCGCAGAGACTCCAGTACTTCTTTTACTGCCTGATGGAATTCGGGCTGAACAGGGTTTTTCTCAACAACCTGCGCAATCACCTCATCAACATATGACATAAATCTTTCCTCCTTGTCCAGTTGTTCAGTTTCGAAGCTATTATATACTTATTGTTTTTTCAATGCAAGCACTTTATCACATTAAACTAAAAAATTTCCGAAATTTTTTGAACTGCTTTTGCGTTAAAGATACCTTTTCAGCTCTCGGATATTGTTTTCCTCAAAATCCAGCAGCTCCCCGGCAAGCTCCAGCGCTTGTCCATCCGCTTTTTCATTCCGGTTCATCGCTTTCCAGAGACTGGTCATCCCCATGCTGCTGCCGCGGATCAGCATTTCCGCCATATGGCTCGTAGTGGCATTAAACAGCGTGTTCCCATGAATGGACGCAGTCAGCATCAGCTGCTTTACCTTGTTGACTGGGTCCGGCGTCTGGTTTTTCGAAAACAGCACCGCCCTCGCGCGGTCGTGAAGTTCCCCATATTTAAAGGATTCCCGCGCCAGCATCAGCGCCATCGAATTGTCGTACACCTTCGGGTTAATGACCTCCAGAGCATGCATCCCCATTTCCGCATTCTTCTGAACCTCCCGAAGCAGTTCAATATCGTCATTTTTCATATCCGGTATTCCTCCCTTTTTCTGTCCCGAAAACAGGATAGCATCATTTCCTGTAACGTAAAAACCGGAAGTGTATCTCACTGTCAGAAACACTTCCGGTCTTAGCGTTCCCAAAAATCGGGAAAGAATACCGTTTTTCTTATTTTAAAACTTTTAAAACTTCGGTCTTTACATAGCCGGTTTCGCCGTTATATTTGACTCTAGTCCAGCCGTCCGCCTGCTGCATCACAATTTCCAACGTTTCGCCTGGAAATGCGGTTCCGATCTTGTCCGCAGTTTCGCTGCAGGCCTTCCGGATGTTGATTGTCTGTGCGATCTTGATCTTGCCGGATGCAGGCAAATCCGAGGACGTCGATGTTGTAGCTGCAGAAGACTCTGCCGTCTGTGCAGCTTCGGAAGCGGAAGACTCTGCCTGAGCCTCCTGTGTTTCTTCCACGTCCTTTAAATACTCCGATTTGATATAGCCTTCTTTGCCGTTATATTCGACCTTAGACCAGCCATTTTCCTTCTTCTCCAGCAGTTTCAGCACTTCGCCGACTGCCACCTTGCCAAGGCGCTCTGCCTGTTCACTATCGGAGGAACGCACATTGACAACGTCTGTCGCTTCTACCTTTGTTACAGTGGTCTGAGCTTCTGCTGCCGCCTCTGCAGGCTGCGTCTCCTCTTCAGAAGCCGTCTCAGCCTCTGCCAAAGCTTCACCGACCTCTACCTGCAGATCTTCTTTTAGCTGCGCCAGATAATTGTTGAGTGTATCGTCCTGCATAACCGCTTCATTAAAGACAACCTGTACCCGATTCATCAGGTCAATGACGTCGTCCTGCGCGGAAATATCTTCCAGATACTGATTGACCGAATCCTCCACATCGCCTTCATAAATATACAGGCTTCCGTCCTCTCTGGGATAAACCAAATACGGGCTGATGCCGGGCACTGCAGTTTCCAGGTCTTTAAACTTGATTTCATAATAAGCATAGACCAAATAAGAACCGTCTACCGGGCCTGTCTTTGTATAGCAGACCACGTTCTGGTACGCTTCAATATGCTCGCTCATCTTCTGCAGATAGATCTGCGTCTCCTGATCGTAGGTATTGACGATGGAATTGATCGTATCCATGTCACCGGCAGCAGCCGCATTATAATATTCGGTAATCAGCTGCGTTACTTCCGGCACGGTATTTTCTTCCAGCGGCATCTGCAGCGTTGTCTCCGTTTCCGCTGTCTCTGTCGTCGTTTCCGTCTGCGTCTGTGTTCCGGTGTTCGAAGCTGTCGTCTTTGCACCGTTTCCGAGCGTGATGCCGACCGCAACACATACCGCAATTACTGCAACACCTGCGCCTGCACCAATACAGGTCTTTTTCTTGTTATTCCGAAAAAAATCCAGAATTTCTTTCATCTTTTCGTTCTTCATACTTTCCGCTCATTTCTGCGCACGCTTTTTTGCGCATATCGAGTTTGTGTCAAGTGCGCGCAGACACAAATCTCGCGATTGAAAAATGTTATTTTTCAATCTTCTATCACAACCGTTTTGTCTGTTCTGTTTAATTTACGGGTTTCTGTTCTGTTGTTACAACAAAAAAAGTGATGCGATAAAATGCAACCGACAGGAATCGAACCTGCATTAAAGGCGTCGGAGGCCTTCGTTCTATCCGTTAGACTACGGTTGCAAGACTGCAATATACGAATATATTACAAATGTATTACGCATCACTATTTTGTATCTTATCACAGGCATGCCGGATTGTCCAGCACTTTTTTGAATTTCACAGGGTTTTCACGAATGACGTGGGGGAACTGTAACAATTCCGACCAGACAGGTTTCGCATGAGGCATCCGTTTCCCATGCGGTAAAAACGCCAGGCGCACAGTCACAGCTGCACCCCCGGCGATTCTTTCGTTCTCGATAACAAAATGTCCGCAGAACGCGCTTTTGCGAATGGTGCGAGTGAACTGTAACTATTTCAGTCCATGCTCCAGGCGCTCCTTATAGCCATCTGCATGCTTGACATCCAGCTTATTGTAACACATCTCATATTCCGCGTCGGAATAACATTTGTCGAACGACTCTTCCACATTCGTACGGTAAACCAGACCAATCGCAAGGGAAGGTGCGAGATACGGATCTTCATAGTTCGTACACGCCTGCTGGATTCTGTCACAGAACGCTTCCGCTTCTCCGTCCTCCGGTGTCGGAATTACGATTTCGAATACATCTCCGTCCACACGGCCGATCAGGTACTCTTCCTTCGCTTCCTTGCGGATCAGACCTGCAACGGTCTTGATCAGGCGGTCACTCTCCTCGTTGCCGAAATGGTCATAGACAAATTTCCAGTCGTTAATATTGGCGCAGATCACTGCAGCCGGAGCGGTCTCCTGCATTTCCAGAAGGCGTCCTTTCATATAGGTCTTATTCAGCAAACCAGTCAGGGCGTCTTCGTGTTCGCCGCGCTTGATGCGGTAAGCCTCCTGCTCCATCGCCTCTTCCAGCTCGTCTGCATAGATCGCTGTCTCACGGTAACGATAATGGTCACACGCCAGTGCTTCATACTGCAGCATCATATGTTCAACAATGCGCTCTGCAAGCTCCTGATCGGAAGCCTGATCCATTTTTACATAGAGATGACCAATCGTCCGATTGAATACGCGAAGCTTTCTGCCCGGATCGTTTACAACATCCGGCTCAAAGCCTGCAAAATTGCCGACCTCCACTGCGATTTCCCCGTGGCGCTGCGTCAGCAAAAGCTCGATTCCGAGCACTTTGGAAATATCCTCAAAACATGCCTTTACCAAAGAAAGATCCAGCAGATTCTCCAGGCTGTATTCTTTGATATGCTCTTTTAACCGTTCCTCCATTGTCATTGAACCGTATGCCATAAATGCTCTCCTTCCTGAATCTGATCCATCCTGTTCTTTCCTTTTTGACCGGTTGTTCTTTCTGATCATGATACGCTCTTTAAATTATAGTATCCAGAAAACCTTTTGTCCAGTAAAAAGCTTGCCCGGCGGTCATTTTTCACTTGAAATATTCATGATTTTCTGTAAAATAGGAAAGGATTGATATCATATTGTAGTTTTTTATGTATTTTCAGGAAAAGAAAGGTAATTCAACATGATCAGTGCAAACAACGTGACGCTGCGCCTCGGCAAAAAGGCGCTGTTTGAAGACGTAAACATCAAATTTACAGAGGGCAACTGCTACGGCCTCATCGGTGCCAACGGCGCCGGCAAATCCACCTTTTTAAAGATTCTTTCCGGACAGCTTGAGACCACCAACGGCGATATTGTCATCACTCCCGGACAGCGTCTTTCCGTGCTGGAGCAGGATCATTTTAAATATGACGAATACCCCGTTATGGACACCGTCATCATGGGTAACTCACGCCTGTATGAAATTATGAAGGAAAAGGACGCCATCTACGCAAAGGAAGATTTTACCGATGAAGATGGCATCCGCGCTTCCGAGCTGGAAGCAGAATTTGCAGAAATGGACGGCTGGAACGCAGAATCTGACGCTGCTACTTTATTAAACGGTCTTGGCATCGACACCGACCTCCACTACAGCATGATGCGCGACTTAAACGGCAGCGAAAAGGTCAAAGTCCTGCTGGCACGCGCACTGTTCGGCAACCCGGACATCCTGCTGCTCGATGAGCCTACCAACCATCTGGATCTGGATGCAATCGCATGGCTGGAAGAATTTTTGATCAATTTCGAAAATACCGTCATCGTCGTATCCCATGACCGTTATTTCTTAAATAAAGTCTGCACCCATATCGCAGACATCGACTACGGCAAGATCACCCTCTATGCCGGCAACTACGATTTCTGGTATGAATCCAGCCAGCTGCTCATCAAGCAAATGAAGGAAGCAAACCGTAAGAAAGAAGAAAAAATCAAGGAGCTGCAGGAATTTATCTCCCGTTTCTCCGCAAATGCTTCCAAATCCAAGCAGGCGACTTCCAGAAAGCGCGCCCTCGAAAAGATTCAGCTGGACGACATCAAGCCCTCCAGCCGGAAATACCCTTATATTGACTTCCGCCCCGACCGCGAGATCGGCAATGAAGTCCTCACCGTAGACGGCATCTCCAAGACCGTAAATGGCGTAAAAGTATTAAACAATATCTCCTTTATCGTTGGTCACAACGACAAGATCGCATTTGTCGGCAGCAACGAGCTGGCAAAGACCACGCTGTTCCAAATCCTTGCAGGCGAGCTTGAACCCGACGAAGGAACCTACAAATGGGGCATTACAACCTCCCAGGCGTACTTCCCGAAGGATCCTGCCGCAGAATTCGACAACGACGATACGATCGCAGACTGGCTCACCGGATACTCTCCTGTCAAGGACGCAACCTATGTCCGCGGCTTCCTCGGACGTATGCTGTTTGCAGGAGAAGATGGCGTGAAAAAGGTAAAAGTCCTTTCCGGTGGTGAAAAGGTGCGCTGCCTGCTTTCCAAAATGATGATTTCCGGTGCAAACTGCCTGATTTTAGACGAGCCGACCAACCATCTGGACATGGAATCCATCACCGCACTGAACAACGGTCTGATCAAGTTCCCGGGCGTTGCGCTGTTTGCCTGCCACGACCATCAGTTCGTACAGACGACCGCAAACCGCATTATGGAAATCCTGCCCGACGGTTCCTTAATCGACAAGATCACCACTTATGACGAATACCTGGAAAGCGATGAAATGGCGAGAAAACGTACCGTTTACACCGCTGACAGAGAGGGTGACGAAGATTGAACACCGTAGACCTTCATGTGCATTCCAACAAATCCGATGGAAGCTTTACGCCCTCCGAGCTTGTCGATATGGCGATTGCAAAGGGGCTGACCGCTTTTGCCCTGACCGACCACGATACGACTGCCGGTGTTAAGGAGGCCGTCGCATACGGACAGGAAAAAGGCATCGAAGTCATCCCCGGAATCGAATTTTCCACAGAATACTATGGAAAGGACGTCCACATCGTTGGTCTTTTTATCGATGAGAATGCTCCCGCTTTTCAGAAGCAGATCGGAAGCTTTGTTCGTGCGCGCGAAGAGCGAAATGAAAAAATGTGCGCCCGCCTCGCTGCAGACGGCATCGATATCAGCTATGAAAAGCTGCTGGAAGCCTTTCCGGACTGCGTCATTACAAGAGGGCATTACTCCAGATATCTGCTCGACCACGGCTATGTCAAAAGCCTGCCGGAAGCGTTCGACCGCTATCTCGGGGACCATACCAAATATTTTGTTCCCCGGGAAAAAATCACGCCCGCCCAGGCGGTTTCCCTAATTCTCGCCGTCAAGGGCATCCCGTTTCTCGCCCATCCGACGCTCTACCATATGGGAAAGGATAACCTTTCCTCCCTCGTCCGCCACTTAAAAGAAGCCGGACTGGTCGCGCTGGAAGCGGTTTATTCGACCTATTCCGCCGGGGAGGAGCGTCAGATGCGCCAGCTGGCTGCCCGCTATGGGCTGTTGATTTCCGGCGGCTCCGATTTTCACGGAAAAAGCAAACCCGGACTGGAGCTTGGAACCGGCTATGGCAAGCTTTTTATCCCGGAAGATATTCTGATTGCCCTCAAGAAAAAAAGGAAGGAACTGTTCGATGTCTGAAAAAATACTGTTTACCGACTTAGACGGCACGCTGCTCAATTCCGCGAAAAAAGTTTCGCCCGGTATGCAGCTGCTGCTTTCCAAAATGGTGCTAGCAGGCAACCGTCTGGTACTCACCTCCGGCCGTGCCCTGCCAAGTGTTTTAAAGGTTGCGAAAAATGCCGGTCTGCTCTTTCCCGATACGGTTATCATCGCTGCGAACGGAAACGAGGTCTATGACTGCGACACCAAAACCTTTCTGATGCGTAAAAGTGTCCCAATCGAAATCGCCGAGGATATCATTTCGATGGCGCAGGAAGAAAGCCTGTACCTACATTCCTACAGCGATACCTGCGTTGTTGCCCCCAAAGACGGCGTCGAAGTAAAACACTACTGCTCCCGCACCGGAATGGAATATCAGGTCAGCGACGATCTTTTAAAGACGATCGGACACGCACCCTGCAAGCTTCTGGCGATCGATATGGAAAACCACGGACGTCTGGAAGCGTTTCGCAGCAGAATTCAGGAAAAATACGGCGACAAGATCTCCGCAATTTTTTCCAATCCGATTTATCTTGAAATTTTCGATAAGACCGCCGGGAAGGGAAACGCTGTCCGTTTCGTCTGCGAGCATTTTCAGATTCCGCTTTCCAACAGTGTCGCTGCCGGAGACGCCGAAAACGACATTTCCATGCTGCAGGCTGCCGGAACTGCCGTTGCGATGGCAAACGCTACGCCCGAGGTCAAAGCCTGCGCCGATTTTATCACGCAGCAGGATAACGACCACGATGGACTCTCGGAAGCGATTTTACAGCTGTTTGAGATGTAAAAAGTATCATGAATAAAAAGCTCAGGGAACGTCACCTTTGTGACAAATTCCCTGAGCTTTTTAATTCGCTTTTATCCTTCTACGATCAGGTAGCGCCCATCTCCGACGTCGAAAACCTCTGCTTCGTCCAACACCTGATCCGGGTTCTCCACGTCGATTCCCGCTTCTTCAAAATACTCCATCACCGCAGCTTTGGAATCCACAACAACCGCCATGCAGTCCTCCAGGAAGGCTTCCGCTTCTTCCATTCCCTCTGCTACCGGCTCCGGAAACAGCCTGTCCTGCTGCTTCAAAAAACACTTCAGTACCGCCTCATCATACTCGTAACCCATAGAATCCTCCTTGTTTTTCTTTTTTGTTTTCATTCATTTCCACACTCATCTTCCAGTCCGTCCAGGAACACGGCAAGCGGGACGTCCAGCGCCCTGCAGATCCGCATGATCGTATAAATTCCCGGATTTTTTGTCGACCCGTCCGCGATGTGCGCGATCGTTGTCAGCGGCACACCGGATGCGGCTGAAAGCACATACAGCGACCAGCCTTTTCTCAGACAATACTCTGTCATCCGCCTGCCGAGCCGATTGGGCAGCTGCGCACACCACGATGGCGTGCGTCGTTTTTGTTTTGGGTTGTTTTCCGCCATGAAGCTCTCCTTTTCCAGCTGCCGTTTTATTTGTTCAGACAATAGCATGTTCGCAGAGCGTGCATTCTATTGCTTCAACGTCCCAGAATCGGAGTTTGCACCGGCAGCCTATACTTCTATATCCTGCCAAAGCGGTAAAACGTTACAGAAAAAAATAAAAAATTTCACAGCAATTCCAGCAGCTCGCCCGGGGCTGTAATCACCGCGTCCGCATGATGTGCCCGCAGCTCTTCCTCATCCCGAAATCCCCACAGCACGCCAACGGCGAAGTTGCCTGCGGCTCTGCCTGTTTCGATATCCACCCAGCTGTCGCCGACGTAAATCGTTTCCTCCGGCGAAACGTCGAGCCGTTCCATAATCGCGTATACGCCGTCCGGCGCGGGCTTTTTGGGGACATTCGTTTTCTGTCCCTGCACAGCATCAAAAAAGCCTTTGCCGAACAGCGTTTCTACCACATCAACCGTGTTGGCATGCGGCTTATTGCTGAACACGGCGATCTTAATCTTCTTCTCCTTCAATGTATCTAAAAGCTCTGGAATGCCGGGATAGGGCTTGACCTCATACAGGCAGTCCTTTGCGAAATATTCCATGTATCGGTCATAAACCTCGTCCAAAAGGCACGGAACCGCCGCAAAACCATCATCGTCCCGGACAGGGGAGGGCTGCTCTTTTGCCCCTACATAACGCAGTGCCCGCGTAATCTGCATGCGCGCGCCGTTTCCTACGAATTTTTTATAACATTCCTGTGGGATCGCCTGCAGTCCAAAATCCTCCAGCGCCCGGTTCGTGCAATAGGCGAGGGAAGTCAGCGTATTCGCAAGCGTTCCGTCCAGATCAAAAATCACTGCTTTTTTCATATGCATTTCCTCGGGTAACCTCTACTTCTTTGTTTCAAACTTGCTTCTACATCCATCCGCGGCTTTTCAGTTCCTGGTACAGACGCCCAACCGGCAGTCCTACCACATTGTTATAGTCACCACGAATGCCTTTGACAAACCGCGCGCCCAGTCCCTGAATGCCATAAGCGCCCGCCTTGTCCATCGGCTCTTTACTGTCAATGTATTCGGAAATTTCCACTTCCGTCATCGGATAAAATTCCACCTGCGTGCACTCGAAAAATGTGACCGTCTCGCTTTGACTGTAAAGCGTTACGCCGGTATAGACTTCATGACTGCGCCCCTGCAGAGCTGTCAGCATTTCTGCTGCCGCTTCTCTGCTATGCGGCTTTCCGAGGATCTTTCCCTCACAGCATACCACCGTGTCCGCGCCGATCACCAGCAACTCCGGCTGCCGTTTTCCGTTAAGGTTCGGCTCCTGTGTTTCCTCAGAGATCTGCTCCTGATCTGCGTCAGGATTCTGCCCCTGCCCGCCAGAAAGCTGCTCCCAGATATCCACCGCTTTCTGACGGGACAGCTCCTGCACCAGCGCACCTGCCTCCGTCGTTTTTGCATTTTCTTCTTTTGTGCTCGGCATAACGGTAAATTCCAGTCCGATCTGCGAAAGCAGCTCCCGGCGCCGCGGGGATGCGGATGCCAGTACCAGCCGAACGTTTTGCTCTTTTTGCATGTCCTTACTCCATTTCCACATGGGTTTCCGGAATGAATACCCGTGTGTCCCGATATTCTTTTTTGACGCTCATCTCCTGTGCCTCTTTGCAGAACACCTCCTGTGCGCAGTAGGGTTCCTTGCCGCGGCCGTCCGCCTTTTCATAGCTGCCGTCCGGCTTTAAGATATGTGCTTTCTTGTTGTCGCGCAGCTGTCCCTCCAGAATGTGCCAGAGCTTTTCTTTCAAAGCAGGTGCTTCGACCGGGAACAAAATCTCCACTCGGCGCTCCAGATTTCTCGGCATCCAATCTGCGCTGCTACAGTAAAATTCCGGATTGCCATTATTTTCAAAGTAAAATACGCGCGCATGCTCCAGGAAGTTTCCGACGATCGAACGCACGGAAATATTTTCGCTCACTTCCGGAATTCCGACTTTTAAGCAGCAGATACCGCGCACGATCAGCTCAATCCTTACACCCGCGCGGCTCGCCTCATACAGCGCCACGATAATATCCCGATCGCACAGGGAGTTCATCTTTGCAATGATATGTCCCTCACGCCCAGCTTCCGCGTTTTTCTTTTCCCGCTCGATCAGATACAGGAAACGATCTTTTAACCACAACGGTGCAAGGCTCAAACGGTTCCAGGAACGCGGCTCTGAATAACCGGACAACATGTTGAATACCGCCGTCGCATCCTCACCGATCGCTTCGCTTGCCGTCATCATGCCGATATCGGTGTAGAGCTTTGCAGTTGCATCGTTATAGTTTCCGGTTCCCAGATGTACATAACGGCGGATGCCATCCTCCTCCTTTCTGACAACCAGTGTAATCTTGCTGTGGGTCTTCAAGCCGACCAAACCATAGATAACATGACAGCCCGCTTTTTCCAGCTTTCTCGCCCAAACGATGTTGTTTTCCTCATCGAAACGCGCCTTTAATTCTACCAGAACGGAAACCTGCTTACCGTTCTCCGCAGCCTGCGCGAGCGCCGCGATGATCGGCGAATTTCCGCTGACACGATACAGTGTCTGTTTGATCGCAAGCACATCCGGGTCTTTGCTCGCCTGCCGGATAAAGTCCACGACCGGCACGAAGCTCTGGTACGGATGGTGCATCAGCACGTCGCCTTTTTTGATTACATCGAAAATATTGTCGGTACCGTCGAACTCCGGCACGGGCGCAGGCGTATATTTCGGCGCACGCAGCTCGTCAAAGCCCTCCAATCCGTATACCTTCATCAAAAAAGTCAGGTCAAGAGGTCCGTCGATTTCAAAAACGTCCTCCTTACGCACGGAAAGCTCGCGGCACAGAATCTTTAACAGCCGTCTGTCCGCAGCTGCCTCGATTTCCAGGCGGATTGCCTGTCCCCAGGTTCTCTTTTTGATCTGTTTTTCAATTTCCAAAAGCAGATCTTCCGCCTCATCCTCATCAATTGCAAGATCGGCATTTCGTGTAATTCGAAACGGATGTGCGCATAGAACGTTATAATTTAAAAACAGCTTGCTGATGTTGCGCTCAATGATCTCTTCCAGAAGCAGCACCGCAACCTCTGTGTCCCCCTCCTTCGCCGCCGGAATCCGCACAACTCTCGGCAAAACAGACGGAACCTGTACGGTTGCGAACTCGATTTCCGTATCCTTTTCTCCCTTTTTGGCAACCAGCGCGCCGATATTCAGCGTCTTGTTGCGGATCAGTGGGAACGGTCTGGAAGAATCCACCGCCATCGGTGTCAGAACCGGATACACATTTTCTTCGAAATATTCATCCACATACTGTGCCTGGCGCTCTGTCAGCTGCTCGTGATGCTCCACAAAATTTAACCCATTTGCCCGAAGCTGCGGCAGAAGCATCCGGTTGTAGGTGGAATACTGCAGCGCCGCAAACTTATGGGTTTCCTCCATCAGCGCGTCCAGCTGCTCTTTTGCAGACATTCCGGCGATGTCCTTTTTGGTATATTCGGCATGGATCATATCCACAAGGGAGCCGATCCGCACCATGAAAAATTCATCCAGATTGGAAGCGGTAATGCTCAAAAATTTCAGTCGTTCAAACAACAGAAGCTGTTTGTCGCGCGCTTCCGATAACACTCTTTTATTAAATAAAAGCCAGCTCAGCTCCCGGTTTGTATACAATGCGGGATTCTGAAGTTCTTTCTTATCCATATTTTCTGACCCTTTCTTTTTATTCATGACAATAGAATGCTCGCAGTGCGTGCATTCTATTGTTCTTTACTGCGATAGTTCCCGCTGCAGTCAAAGCATGTGCAGGCACAGTTTTACAAAATCCGTTTCTGCCGGATCACCGGCTCGATGCTGTAAACCTCCCGGAAAAACTCTGCCCGAGAACCGAACAGACCTCTTTCCAATGTAATATCCTCGTTGGTAGTGATTGTCAAAATCAGCTTGTCGTCCTTGCGCACCGCCTTGATATCCCTGCATTTCTGCTTGTGGCTGCGGTCAAGCGCGTTCGCGATCTGCAAAATCGCAGTCAGCTTGACGATCGTTAAGTATTCCTCCCGGTCGATCCCCTCGCTGTTTTCCATGCTGTAGTCGAATTCCAGGTGATTATAGCGCACGATATTGGCGACGATTTCCCGCTCCCGGTGCGACAACCCGATGATCTCCGTCGCCATGATGATCGCATAGGAGCACTCTCCGAGATTGACCATGCTGATATATTTGCCGCAGTCGTGCAGAAGCGTTGCGATCCGAAGCAACAGCCGTTCCCGTCTGCCCATACCATGCACGCGCTTCATGCTGTCAAAAATCGTCAGTGCGATCTGCTCCAGCGTCTCCGCACGGCGCTTGCTGCCCATATAACGCTTGCTGATGCCGCGCGCACAGGTCACGATATCCTGTTCGAAATCATGCACCTGTGCCAGAAGTTTATATTCTTCCGCATATTCGTATACCATGCCGTCGCATAGCGACACGCCCGGTGCCCAAATCATCTTTGCATCCGTCATCAGCGCGACCTGACGGACAATTGCGGATGAAATTCGAAGCAAAGGCACATTTTCTTCCGGTGTATCAAAATAGCGCACGATTTCCATATCCGTATGATCGTGCAAATAATTCATATAAGATGCCATCGAATCCCGGTCCAGATATCCGCTTCCGGCTACTTTACCGAGCTTTCCCAAAATCAGCGCGGAAATATAGTCATCCACTACGATGATATTTTCGATCACGCGATCCTTTAAATACATCTTGCGGAAGACAGAAAGCTGTGCTTCCAGAAGTTCCTCCAGAAGCGGACCGTTCTCAGAGGGGCGCACATTTAAGCGGCTCATTTTTTCCTGCAGCCGCAAAACGCCAAGGCGCATGTTCTGCGTCGCGGAAAGCTTATCCTTATCAAACAGTGACATCTGAATGCTGCCGCCGCCGATATCCAGAACAAGGGTTCCTTTTTCGATGATTTTTTCGAAGCCGCCGCGGCTGGCGATCGATTTATAATCGAGGAAACGCTGTTCCGAGTTGCTCAGCACATCCAGCTTGACTCCGGTACGCTGCATGATCTGATCCAGAACGATCGCCGTATTTTTTGTTTCCCGGATGGCGCTCGTCGCACAGGCGCGGTAGTCATCCACCCGATAGCCTTCCATAATCGAAACAAAATTGCGCAGTACCGCGCACAGTTCGTCCATCACCTCATGGCTCAGCTTTCCGGTCGCAAAGGTACCGCCAAGATCCAGACGATTCCGAATCCAATCCACCTCCCGGATGCCGCTGTTTTTGGTGATCGTATAAATTTTCAGGGACTGCTCATAAGAGCCCACGTTGATTGCTGCAAACGTTTTCATATGCCAGAATAATCCTTTCTGCCGCTTTTCCTGCCGTATACAACAGAATGCACGCTTACTGTCCTAACAGATAATCGATAAACTGCTGCGCCGTCCGTCCGGAAAGTCCGCCGTGGGACAGCTCCCACTGGTTCGCCTTTAACAAAAGCTCGTCTTCGCTCATCGCTACACCATAACGGTCTGCCAGCGTCTGAACGATCTGCTGGAACTGCTTTTTGTCCGGAGAGCCGAAATAAATGCTGACGCCGAAGCGCGACACGAGGGAAAGCTTCTCCTGCACGGTATCGTTGACATGCAGCTCTTCATCCCTGTCCTGTTTGTCCTTAAAGGTCTCCCGGATCAGATGCCGTCTGTTGGAGGTTGCATAGATCAGGACGTTTTCCGGCTTCTTTTCCAGACCGCCCTCGATGACCGCCTTCAGATATTTATATTCGATCTCAAATTCTTCAAAGCTTAAATCATCCATGTAAATAATGAACTTGTAGTTCCGGTTTTTGATCTGCGCGATTACATCGTTTAAATCCTGAAACTGATGTTTGTACACCTCGATGATACGCAGCCCGCTGCCGTAATATTCGTTGGCAATCGCCTTGATACAGGAAGACTTTCCGGTTCCCGCGTCGCCGTAAAGCAGGCAGTTATTCGCCTTTTTGCCGTTGACAAACGCTTCGGTATTGTCCGTCAGCTTCTTTTTCTGGATCTCATAGCCAACCAGGTCGGACAGCTTCACATGCGCGATATTGGTGATCGGCACGATTTCAGCGCGCCCGTCTCTCTTTTCAATCCGGAATGCCTTATGTAGCCCGAACCGTCCCACGCCGTATTCCTGATAAAATTCTGTAAGAGTCTGCTTCATTTCTTCCGGCGTATGGTCCAGACAGAACCGCTGCGCAAGATCGCAGATCCGGTCTCGGATACGGGTATTATATACTTTGCTCTCCTGCGGATTGCCCTCGTAGAAAAGCACGATAGAAAACTCCTCTGCTCCGAGCGCTTTTGCTACCGTTTGCAGATCATAATCATAAAATTCCTTGAAAATCCGGATATCGTGAAGCGCCGCCAGATTCACGCTGCCTTCCACGCTGCCACGGATTTCCGCGCTGCAGCTATAGCTGTTTTCCTTATTTACCAGAAGATTTGCAAGATAGCAGTGCCAGAGATTTCCATAAAAGCCGTATCTGCCCGCCATGTCTAACAGCCGATGCATGCAGTCGTATAAGAGCCCCGCCTTATCCGACAGATTGTAAAAATCGTCCGCATAGTTTTCTGCCAGCCAGACCATGTCTGTCAGCAAATCCCCTTCTTCAAAATCCCGGTAAAGGATCAGCTGTTCCGTTTTCATCTTGTTGTATTCTCCCTTTCCGCTTATCCGGCTGTTTTCAACCGTTTAGTAATTTCCCAGAATCTTCATGTTCGAGGCCTCTTCCCGAAGTCCCCGCAGCGCGTTCTTCACGGCGCTGTCTTCCAGATTTCCCTCAAAATCCAGGAAGAACCGGTATTCCCACGTCCGTCCCTCGATCGGACGGCTCTCGATCTTTGTCAGATTTAAATGATTGTAAATAAAATGCGACAGCATATGGTACAGCGAGCCGCTCTCGTGCGGTACTTCAAAGCAGATGCTGATTTTCTTTGCATTCTTCTTAAAAATCTTCTGGTTCGTCACGATGATAAACCGGGTTGAATTGTTGGAAACGTTGTTGACCGGCTTCTGTAATACCTCCAGCCCGTAAACCTTCCCGGCATACTCACTGGCGATTGCTGCCTGGGTTTTTAAACGATCTTCTGCAACCTTCCGCGCTGCAAACGCATTATTCGGCATGGAAATCTGCTGCCAGGAATGCCCGCCTAAAAAGCGCGAGCTCTGCATCAGCGACTGCGGATGGGAATATACGGTCTGAATGTCGGAAATCTTCGTCCCCGGAACACCCAGCAGGCAATGCTCGATTTTTAAAATCTGCTCACCGACGATATAGTTTTCAAATTCTACCAGAAGATCGTAAATCTCGCTAACGATCCCTGCCGTCGAATTTTCAATTGGAAGAACCGCAAACTCCGCGCTTCCCTCTTCGATCGCGCTCATTGCGTCCCGGAAGCTGTCCACATGGATGCTGTCGATGCGTTCCCCGAAAAAGCGCATCATCGCAGCCTGGGAATATGCGCCCTCTGCGCCCTGAAATACGACTCTCGCCTTTTTGGTATCCAGATTTTCGACCGGGATAAAGGGCAGCCTGCCGGTGCGTCCATGGCTTTCCAGCATCTGGTACTGGAGCTTTCGGCTCATCGCCATGATCTGTTCAAACAGCTCCGTCACACCCTGACTGTTAAAATCATTATGGGTCAGGGAGCGTACCCGCGCCAGCTTTTCTTCCTCTCTGGTTTTGTCAAATACTTTTTTTCCATTTTCGATCTTATATTCTGCCACCTGACTGCAGATTTCCATGCGCTGCTCGTACAGCTGCACCAGCTGGCTGTCAATCCGGTCTATTTCATTCCTGAGCGTAGACAAATCCATGAACGCTTCCTCCATCTGTATTTTTTACTCTTAATCTTAGCACAGTTTGCATGGAATTTGAAGTTTTGCACATACTATTTCCATGAAAAAATTGTGTAAAGATTTTTTAAAATGCGGCACCCTCGGCTGGTGCCTCGAAATCCTTGTATCTGGTGCAGAAGCGCTGCGCCGTCAGGACAAAACGCTGACCTGCCATACTTCTTTATGGATGTTTCCGATCTACGGCTGCGCCTGTCTGATCGGCCCCGTCTACCGGATTTTAAAGCATTTGCCAAAAACCGTGCGCGGGCTGATCTATATGACCGGCATCTTTTCCGTCGAGTACGCCACCGGGCGTTTTCTGGATAAAAAAGGCCAATGCCCCTGGAGCTACCAGAAAAGCCCCTGGAACATCAGCCATGTGATTCGCCTCGACTTCGCGCCGGCGTGGTTTTTAATCGGACTACTGTTTGAAAAAGCGGTCGCTGCAAACGATTCGCGGACGTGACAGCACAGGGCGGTTCGATCCCCCAGCAGACACCGGCAGCTGTTGCAGCAAAAAAGAATCCTGCGAAGCAGGATTCTCCGCCTGCGGCGGGTCGCGTAAGCGACATTCTACCATTCCGCCGCAGTGCGATCCGCGCGGAGCGTTTTTGTGTCATAGGACGAAGTTTCCTATGACACAAAAAAACTGCACCGAAGACCGGATCGTTTGCATCCACAGCAGCCGCGGCTGCTAAAGCTGTCGTGGCTGCCATAGCTTTCCGTCTGTGCTCAGCCCTTTTTGCGCTCATATTTAAGGAAATGATAGGTCAGGTCGAAGTAATACTGCTCGTCACTGTCGGCTGTTATCTCCCAGTCCGGATCCTCGTCCAGATTCGGGAACCACGCATCCGCTTCATAGGCATGGTCAATTTTAGTCACATGCGCGGTATCACAGTATGGCAGCAGCTGCTCGTATACGCTGCTTCCGCCGATGACATAAACCTCCTTCGTGTCATATCCCTTGACCGCCTCCAGAAGCTCTTCGACGGAATGCACAACCTGCGCATCCTTCTGCTGATATGCCTCGTTGCGGGACAGGATAATATTATCCCGGTTTTTGAGCGGCTGTCCGCCCGGAAATGTATCCATCGTCTTTCTCCCGAGCACGACAACCTTTCCGGTCGTCTCCTGTCGGAACATCTTATGATCTGCCGGAATCCGCACCAGCAGCTCCCCTTTATTGCCAATCGCCCAATTTTTATCCACTGCTACAATCAGATTCATGCGTATTCTCCTTTTATCGTCAAATTGCGATCGGGATGTCATTGATCTGCTCCCCGGTCACATAATCGTCTGCGCGCACGTCGTTTCTTGTGAACTGATAAAAATCCTTGATCTCCGGATTTAACCAGAATTTCGGTGCCGGATAGGGCGTCCGCGAAATCAGTTCTTTGATAATCGGCACATGGCGGTCATAGATATGCGCATCCGCAATGACATGCACCAGCTCGCCGACCTCCATATCGCACACCTGTGCCAGCATATGCAAAAGTACAGAATACTGCACCACATTCCAGTTATTCGCCGCCAGAACGTCCTGAGAACGCTGATTTAAAACTGCATTTAAAGTCAGTTTATCGTGTCCTATCTTCTGCGTCACATTAAAGGTCATGCTGTAGGCACAGGGATACAGGTTCATTTCATGCAAATCCTGATGCACATAAATATTCGTCAGGATTCTTCTCGAAAACGGATTGTTTTTCAGATCGTAAATCACGCGGTCCACCTGATCAAACAAGCCCTCTTTATACAGATGCTTTACACCAAGCTGATAGCCGTAAGCCTTGCCGATGCTGCCGTCTTCATCCGCCCATTCGTCCCAGATATGGCTGTGTAAATCATGGATATTATTGGATTTCTGCTGCCAGATCCACAAAATCTCGTCCGTCGCGCTCTTTAAAGCGGTGCGGCGAAGCGTCAGGAGCGGAAATTCCTTCGATAAGTCGTAGCGGTTGACTACGCCGAACTTTTTGATCGTATAGGCGCTGGTTCCATCCGGCCAGTGCGGGCGTACCTTTTCACCCTCCGTGCTCGTTCCATTTTCCAGAATATCCCGGCACATATTGATAAAGATTTCATCTGCCATGCTCATATGCTTATCCTTGATTCCTCCTGATTTTAATTCCATTTATCGCAAAGCGAATTGATCTGGTCTGCAAATTTCGCCAGATCCTTATTTGCCATTCCTTTGCAGTGCCCAATCAACGCCATCAGGCGCTGTCCTGCAGCCACAAGACGGTTGTATGCGCTGCTCTGCCCGCCGGATGCTGCAGCGGTCTTCTTTTTCACAGCGACAGGCTCTGTAATCTTTTCAAACGTCTCCGTCGTCAGATTAAAGACCGTTCCGCTGTAGGGTGCAAACGCATCGATCCCGTGTTCATCCTTTAAGCAGTCCGCAAACGACATCGTAACGAGATCCTCACCGTGCACAATAAACACTTTTTTCGGCTTTGTTTCAAAGCCCTCGATCCAGTCGATTAAACCGTTTTTGTCCGCATGTCCGGATATTCCGGTTAACACCCTGATCTGTGCGTTTACATCCACCGTCTCTCCGAACAGTCTCATTTCTTTCACTCCGTCTACCAGTGCCCGTCCCGGCGTTCCGACCGACTGATAGCCAACAAACAGAATCGTACACTCCGGTCTCCAGAGGTTGTGCTTTAAATGATGGCGCACGCGCCCGGCATCGCACATGCCGGAAGCGGAAATGATGACCTTCGGCGTTTCATCGAAATTGATCGCCTTGGATTCGTCGCTCGTGATCGCAAGGCGCAGCCCCGGAAACGTGATGGGATTGATGCCCTGTCTGACAAGCTCCATCGCCTCTTCGTCAAAGCAGGTCCGCTCGTTTTGTTTGAAAATGCCGGTTGCCTCCACCGCAAGCGGACTGTCCACATAGACCGGAAAATCCGCATGATTGGAAACCAGTCCATCTGCCTTGATTTTGCGGATAAAATACAGCATTTCCTGTGTGCGCCCAACCGCAAACGACGGAATGACCACATTTCCACCCTTATCCAGCGTCTCCTGGATGATCTGAGTCAGCTCTCTGACATAATCCGGGCGCGTACTGCCGTGCAAGCGGTCGCCATAGGTCGACTCCATCACGACATAATCTGCCGTTTTTGTATATTCCGGATCTTTTATCAGCGGCTGGTTTTTGTTGCCGATATCCCCTGAAAAAACAAGTTTTCTGCTGCAGCCCTCTTCTTTGAGCCATACCTCGATGCTGGCGGATCCAAGCAGATGCCCGACGTCTGTAAACCGGATCGTCACGTTATCGTTTATTTCCAATTCTTTCCCATACGGGCATGGTACGATACAGTTGATGGTGCCGATCGCATCCTCCATCGTATACAACGGCTCCTCCACTTCGATTCCGGCATGGCGTTTTGCCTTCCTGCTCTTCCACTCCGCCTCCTGCTGCTGAATGTGGGCGCAGTCCCGGAGCATAATGCTGCATAAGTCCGCGGTCGCTTCCGTTGTATAAATCTTGCCGCGGAAGCCGTGTGCGTACAAAAGCGGCAGCATGCCGGAATGATCGATATGGGCATGCGTTAAAAACACAAAATTGATCTGGGATTCCGGAACCGGCAACGGGCAGTTTTCAAACCGGTTGACGCCCTGTTCCATTCCGTAATCGACCAGCATATAACTGTCTCCTGCCTGCAGGTAATGACAGCTTCCTGTCACTTCATGATTCGCACCGATAAACTGCAGCTTCATACACCATTGCCCCCTTTTTTTTATTTCAATTCGTTCGCCATCCGGTAGAATTGGTCATATATGCCATGCTTTTCCAGAAGCTCTTCATGATTGCCTTCTTCCACGATGCCGTCATGGGTCAGCACCAAAATACGATCGGAATTTCGGATAGAAGAAAGCCTGTGTGCGATGGTCAGCGTCGTGCGCCCTTCAGACAGCCTGCCAAGGGATTTTGCTACCTCGTATTCGCTCTCGTTATCCAGCGCACTGGTCGCCTCATCCAAAATAATAATCGGCGGGTTCTTTAAAAAGACACGGGCGATGCTGATTCTCTGCTTCTGTCCGCCGGAAAGCTTTACGCCCCGCTCGCCCACGTAGGTGTCGTAGCCATCCTTCAACTCTGTGATAAACTCATGCGCGCCCGCACGTTTTGCAGCTTCCATCACTTCTTCACGTGTCGCATCCGGTCTTCCGTAAACGATATTGTCATAGATCGTGCCCGAGAACAGATAAACATCCTGCTGCACGATGCCGATATTATGGCGCAGGCTCTTTAACGTGAAATGTTTGATCGATTTTCCGTCAATTGTGATCTCGCCACCCGTCACATCATAAAAACGCGGGATCAGGTTGCACAGCGTTGTTTTTCCGCCGCCGGAAGGTCCTACCAGTGCTACCTTTTCTCCCGGATAAATTGTCAGGTTTAAGTTTTTGAACACCTGATTGTGATCATCCGGATATTCAAAGCTCACATTGTGGAATGCGATTTCGCCCTTCGGCTCTCCCATTTCCACAGCGTCTGCCTCATCGAAAATTTCGATATCCGCATCCATGATCTGCAAAAACCGTTCAATTCCTGTCATGCCGCGCTGGAACTGTTCCGCAAACTCGATAATCCTGCGGATCGTCGCAATCAGCGTCGTCACATACAAAAGAAACGCCACCAGGTCGCCTGCCGCGACCCATCCCTTTATCATAAATATGCTGCCGAAAAGCAAAACAGACACATACATTGCGCCATCAAAAGCGTGGGTTGTCGCATTAAAGACCGCCATCAGGTGATAGGAATCTCGTTTGATGTCAAAGAACTGTCTGTTGTCTGTCTCAAACTTGTTCGTCTCCATCTGTTCATTTGTAAATGCCTTTACAACCTTCTGCCCCAGCAGGCTGTCCTCAATGCGGGCGTTTAATTCGCCAATCTGGTTTCTCTGTCTGCGGAATACATCGCGCATTTTAAAATTCAGATGCATGCACACTGCAACCATGATCGGAACAATCAGGAAAATAATCAGCGTCAGAAGCACATTGATCCGCATCAGGATGATAAATGCGATCACGAGCTTAACCCCGGCAATAAAAAATTCTTCCGGGCAGTGATGCGCAAATTCGGTCACATCAAACAGGTCGTTCGTAATCCGTCCCATGATCTGTCCGACCTTGGTATTATTATAATAGGTATTCGACAGCTGATGCAGATGCTGATACGCGTCCCGGCGCATGTCTGTTTCGATTTTCGCGCCCATGATATGTCCGACGCCCGCCATATAATAAGTGGCAACGCAGTCCACTATGCGCAGCGCCAGATAAATCGCAACCACGCCCAGAATTGTCTGAACCGAAAGCTCTGCCAGATGATACAATCCCTGATTGGTAATGTAACGCATAATCATCGGCAGCACCAGCTCGCACAGTGTCGTCAGCCCGGCGCAGAATAAATCCAGCACCAGTGTTTTCCAGTATGGTTTAAAATATGGCTGAAAGCGCCGGAATAGTTCTTTTGTTGTATATTGCCTGTCTTTCATGGCAATTTTCTCCCCTCATCACTCGTATTTTACAGACGGACTATACCATCCGTTTTTTTTTTAGTATAACACAAAAACAGCTCTCATGTAAACGGCAGGTGAAACTGCTTCCCGCTTTGTCACCCCCTGTTTTCCCTCTTCATAAGATAAGAAAAAAGGCAGTGTCTTCCCCGTCTTTTGTAAGGAGACTTCCATGATGGCTTTCTGTTCTTCCTGCTGCCGTGCAGACAACGTTTCCAGCCGCTGCAGCGGTGATTCTCCGGGCTGTTGTACGCAAACCGCCTGCCCTGCTTCCGGCCGTCCGGCCTGCACGCTGCCAACCGCCTGCCGTCCCGGCGCTTCCTGCATATCCAGACAGGACATCGAACTCCTGCTTCTATGGAAGCTCGGGCTTATGAAATGCCAAAGCAACCGGTTTTGCTCCGGTTGGCAAAAGCGCCCAGGCGTGTGCCGTTCCGATTCCTTTTTTCACTGACGCAGCTTTGGCTGCCGGGATGCCTACAGCTGCCAAATACAGTCCGTATCTGCCTATAGCGTCCTTCCGGCGGCAGTATATAACAGGGCATTACAGATTGCCGCCGCTACGTTCGAACCACCCTTTCGTCCACGCGCCACAATATACGGCACCGGATCCTTCAGAATTTCTTCCTTGCTTTCCACTACATTGACAAAGCCCACCGGAACCCCGATGACCAGCACAGGATCCACTTTTTTCTCCAGGATCAGCTCATGCAGGCGAATCAGCGCGGTCGGCGCATTCCCGATCGCAAAAACCCATCTGCCCGGAAGCCTGGCCGCTTCCTCCATACTCACCCACGCGCGGGTCGTCTGTCTTTCTTTCGCAAGCCTTGCCACTTCCGGATCGCTCATAAAACAACGTGCGGTTCCGCCAAAGCTCTCCAGGGTGCTTTTATGGATGCCGGAAAGGGCCATCTGCGTATCTGTCACAATTCCAGCCCCGGCTTTGAATGCTTCCACAGCTTTTGTTACCGCGCCGTCCGAAAAAACAAGGTTGTCTACATAGTCAAAATCCGCCGTCGTATGAATCACCCGTTTGATAACCGGCTCGTTTTCCGGTAAAAGCTTCCGGTCACCCAGCTCCTTCGTAAGGATCTCAAAACTACGTTTTTCAATTTCACCCGGCAGTACATATTGATAGCTCATCTGTCGCCCTCCTGCTTCTCCATCATCCGGTAAATCTGTTCCATATCCAGTGCTTTTCTGACTTCAGCTGCCAGAAGATCATACTGACTTTCCTTAAATGCCGCATAATCCTGTGTCAGCGCCTCTGCACAGATTCCCTTTTTGGAAAGCAGCGCGCTACACAGATTTTTTGTCAGCGACCCGTCTTCAAAAAGTCCGTGCACATAAGTACCGGCAACATTGCCGCAGACTGCGCCGTCTGCCTGCCAGTCCTCCTCTGCTTCTGTGCTTCCGTTTGTCAGCGTCCGGATTCTGGAGAACGAGTTTTTTCCGTTTCCTGTTGTATGTCCCATATGAATTTCATAACCGGAAAATACACTGCCGCAAAGCGCAGCGAACAGTCCGTCTCCTGCGCCCGGGTTTTGAAGAATTTCTCCTGTCACCCGCGTCTGCACCTTTTCTTTTTCAAAAACGGTTCGAACCGGCAAAAGCCCCATTCCATGCAGGCTTCCGCCCTCTTCTTCCCCGTCCGGGTCTTCGATGCTTTCGCCCAGCATCTGATAGCCCCCGCAGATTCCCAGCACCGGCACGTTTGCTGCCGCAAGCTTCAAAATGGCGGCTTCCATACCATTCTGGCGCATCCATTTCAAGTCGCTCATCGTATTTTTGCTTCCGGGTACAATCACCATATCCGGCTGCCCGAGCGTTTTTACATCCCCTGCATAACGCAGACTGATTCCGGGCTGCTGCTCCAACGGGTTAAAATCGGTAAAATTCGAAATATGCGGCAGGCGAACCACTGCGATATCCACGCCTGCCCCCGCCTGTACCCGGGACAGACGAGGCGCGAGACTGTCCTCATCATCCAGCTTTGCATAAATCCACGGAATGACACCTGCTACCGGAATTTTCGTCAGCTCCTCCAGCGTTGCAAGTCCGGGTTTTAAAATCTCAACGTCTCCCCGGAACTTGTTGATAATCAGTCCTTTCACCCGTTTTCTTTCTTCCTCTTCCAGCAGGGCAACTGTCCCGTAAAGCTGCGCAAAAGCGCCGCCCCGGTCAATATCTCCGGCAAGCAGCACCGGCGCGTCCACCATCTTCGCCATGCCCATGTTGACGATATCGTTTTTCTTTAAATTGATCTCTGCCGGGCTGCCCGCGCCCTCAATCACAATGATGTCATATTCCTCTTCCAGGGATCGGTAAGCTTTCATGATTTCCGGGACAAGCTGCTTTTTATATTTAAAATAAGACGCTGCAGGCATGTTTCCGAGCACATGCCCGTTGACAATAACCTGACTTCCCACATCACTGGTAGGTTTTAACAGAATCGGGTTCATCCTCGCATCCGGTCTGATTTTCGCAGCTTCCGCCTGCATGACCTGCGCGCGCCCCATCTCTGCCCCGTCTTCCGTGATAAAACTGTTAAGCGCCATATTCTGGCTTTTAAACGGTGCAGTCTTAAAACCATCCTGCGTAAAAATACGGCACAGTGCCGCGCAGATCAGGCTCTTTCCGGCACTCGACATCGTGCCCTGAATCATAATATTTTGCTTCATTGTTTTTCCCCATTCCATTTCCGCAAACGCCTTCAGACAGTCCCGACGCAATCGGGTTCAAAGCTGCCCTTTTCCCTGACACAAAAAAAGTGCCTCCAGAAACCCACGGTTTTCTTCCTCTGTGCGCACTGCAATCCGGTAGTCCCCGGGCTGCAGGTTATGATAATTGGAGCAGTCCCGCATCGGGAATCCTGCTTCTTCCATTCTTTTTCCAAGCGTCGCATCGTGACTGCGAAACAACAGATAATTGGCTTTTCCCTCCCAGACTGTAAATCCTGCCTGCCGCAAACCCTTTACCAGAATCGGACGCTGTTGTTCCACCAGTTTCCTCACCCGGTCTGCATATGCCTGCTCCGAAAGTGCGGCGACTCCGGCTTCCTGTGCCAGAAGCGACACTCCCCACGGCTGTCCGCTTTCCATCAGCTGTTCTTTTCGCTTTGCATCACTGCACACGCAATATCCAAGCCGGACCCCCGCCATCGCATAGAGCTTCGTAAACGCCCTCAGAATCACCAGGTTCGGATACTGTCCAAGATACGGCAAAAGCGTCCGCTCCTTCCGATCCGGTAAAAATTCCAGAAAACACTCATCCAGCACAAGAAGTGCACTGCATTCCCGACAGCGCTCCAGAATTGCTGTCAGCAGACTGTGTTTTGTGCACTGCCCGGTCGGATTATTCGGTTCACACAGAAAAACAAGATCTGTATCCGGCGTAATCTGTCCCAGAATATCCTCCTGAATCTGAAACTGATCTTCTTCTTTTAGTTCATAAAAATAAATCCTGCTCCCGACAAGTCCTGCCGCCTGCTCATACTCCGCAAATGCCGGAGCTGTCAGCAGCACTTTTTTCGGTTTTTCCGCCTGAAACAGCCGATAAATCAGATCCGCTGCCCCGTTGCCACAGACAATCCATTCTTCCGGACAGGAAAGCTCCTCCGAGAGTTTTTGAATCAGTTTTCTGCATAACGGATCCGGATAACGGTCTATTTTCCCTGCCGCCCGGCAGATCGCCTCCCGGACGCCATCCGGCACGCCCAGCGGACTGACATTTGCAGAAAAATCCCGGATGCTGCGGTTTCCCAGACGCTCCTCTTGTCCTGCCCAGTCTCCGCCATGAATCAGTTCCATTCTTTTCTCCCTCTGCCTGCGCACAGATTACACAGCTTTCTTTTGTGCATTCTTCTGCACCTTCCCCGCAAGCCATCTATATATTCTATAACAATATACACAGTACACATCTGACCGCAAGAAACAACACGAGCGCGATCAGGCTCGCTACGATCATCATCCGGTTAATCCGCATAATATCTGCTGCTTCCACCGGCCGCAGATTTTCTCCAATCGTCGGCTTTTTTACCAGCTTTCCAAAATACCATGCATCCCCTGCAAGCAGGATGTCCAGCGCTCCTGCCGCCACACTTTCTGTCTGGGCGGAATTCGGGCTTGCGTGATTGTAACGGTCGCGCTTCCAGATCTGAAACGCATGCTTTGCGTTCTGCCCGCTCAGACATGCTGCAAACATCATCAAAAAAGCAGAAATCCGCGCCGGAATATAGTTTGCAACGTCATCCAGCTTTGCTGCCGCGCGTCCAAAGTACAGATACCGGTCATTTTTATAGCCGACCATGCTGTCCATCGTATTGATCGCTTTATAGCAAAGTCCCAACGGCGCACCTCCGATCACCAGATAAAAAAGCGGTGCTGCCACACCGTCCGAAAAATTTTCCGCCACCGTCTCAATCGCAGCCTTTGCAACTCCCGCTGCGTCCAGATTCTGCGTATCCCTTCCGACAATTCTTGCCACCGCGCTCCTGGCGCCGGGCAGATCCTGTTCTTCCAGCTTTTTTTTCACCCGCATGCTCTCTGTATACAGTCCCTTCACCGCAAGCGCCTGCCAACACCACAGCGTTTCCAGCAAAAATGCCAGCACGGGATGCACCAGACCTGCCAGATAAATTGCGGCTGCCGCCATCAGAAAGCTTCCAAGCGGCAGAATCGCTGCCAGGGCTGTCCCCGCCATCAGAAGTCCCTTTTGGGTATCCGGAAACCTCCTGCGCAGAAATTTTTCCAGCGCGCTGATTGCTTTTCCCATATAAATAACCGGGTGCGGCATCCAGTCCGGATCCCCCAGGCACAAATCCATGAAAAAGCCGCATAAAACGGCTGCTGCTATTCTCATCTTTTTCCTCTCTTTTCCTGCTGCCTGCGAAACGAAAGCTGCCCCTTTATCCAGAGCCTTTCGTTTTCCCAGACAAGCTTCCAGCCGTCCCCGGCCTGCGTCTGTCCTTCATAATAACTTCTTTTCGGTTCTCCGAATTGTTCTAACAGAGCCATCTGCGTGCCGCCGTGAGCCACAACCGGATAAACTGCCTGCGGTTCTTTCTGCTGCCATCCCTGGGTCAGCTCCAAAAAAGCGCTGCAGACGCGGCTGCAAAAAACTGCTTTGCTCTCCCCGCCCGGACAGACATCCAGGCAGCCGCTCTCCACCCAGCTCCGATAGGCGCTGTCATTTTGCATCTCTTCAAAATTTTTTCCTTCAAAACTGCCGAAATTCATTTCTTCCAGCCCCGGTACAAGGATCTGCTCTGCTCCTGGAAACAGAATCTGCGCCGTTTCCTGTGTCCTGCGTCTGTTCGTTACCCATACTTTGGAAACGGTTTCCGAAGCGCGGATAAGCTCCGCTTTTCCAGCACTTCCGAGGGAGGAATCCAGCCACCCGATATAACGGTGCTGCTCATTTTCTGGCGTTTTTCCATGACGGATCAGCCAGATTTCTATCTTCTGCTCCATATTTTCCTCTCATTTCTGCCACACCTCCCCTGTTGCAGGCCGGTCCAGACAGCTGTTATCGAAGGCTTTCCGGCAGGCCGCACCAGACACGAATGACTTTCTGCGCCCGTTTTGCAAGCAGAATCGACAGCCGTCCGGCTGCTTCTCTTGCCTCCCGCTCTGCAGCATCTATCGGCACGACACCGCACCCGGTTTCCGTTGCGATGACGACTTCTTTTCTGCAAAGCTGCTCCGCCAGCTTTTCCAACTCTTCCGGCCGATTTCCGACTTTGGAAGCCAGCTGCTGTGCATCGTAAAGCACCCTGCAGTTATCCTCTGCTTTTGTCGAAAAATCTGCTTCCGTATAGCCGAAAGTTTCCCGGACATACTCCCGCTTTCCGGCCGCATATGGTCCAAAAATATAAATCATGCCTGTTTTTTTCCCTTCTCCTGCAAAAACTACCCTTCGCCAGCGCCATTTACAAGATCGCATCTGCGATGTTTTTTTGCCGCACTACAGATACTCTGTCAGTACCACTGCTGCCAGCATGAAAAGTTCGCACATCTGGACAAACCATCCTGCCAGGTCCCCCGACAGACCGCCGAATTTTCCAATCAGCCGGAACCGATAATACAAAAAAGTCCCGATTGCGGCAATGCTTACGCCAATGCCTTTTTTTCCGCAGCAAATACAGCAAAGGACACAAAGGACTGCTGCCAGGACAGCAAGAAACGTTCGCACCTTCTTTTTATCCGCGTACTCTGCAAAAGTATATGCCAGACCACTGTTTTTCGCAAGAGGAAAGCTCGCAACTGCAAGCCCGGAAAGGCTTCTGCTGATACAATAGCCAAACGCCAGCGCCGTCAGATCTGCCTGCATTTGTGCTGCCGTCACTGCAAGAGCAAGCTGGGCGATAAAATAACAGCCCAGCCAGATCGCCGCGAACGCGCCCATATGCGGGTCCTTTAAAATCTGTAGTTTTTTTTCTGTATCCTGATGACTTGCCAGCGCATCTGCCGTATCGCAGAAGCCGTCCAGATGAATGCCTCCGGTCACAAGCACCGGAAGTACACAGATTCCCGCCGCCAGTATCCATTCCGAAAACTCCATCCGCAGGCACACAAAACGCCACAGGCACACCAGCGCACCGATCACTGCGCCGATCAGCGGGAACGCGCACAACGCATAGCGCATACTTTTATTTGTCCATTCTGTCTGCGGCATCGGAATTGCCGAAAACATCGAAAATGCCACGATCACTGTCGAAATCATTGGATTTTTCCTCCCTGCTTATGCCAGATCCAACATCCTGCTGTAATTTCCGCTGCCGCATCCGCCATTTTTGCAATTTCCCGGTTGATTTTTCCGAGGATATCCAGATACCGCACCGTAGACGGATCATAATTTGTCCCGCCCTCGAACACTTCGTTGCTGACAATGATCAGATGCCTGCACTGGTTTTCCAGAGCTTTTACGCCTGCCAGAATTTCTTCGCTGCACCGATCCTCTCCGACGCCCTCCGGCGCGTAGATTTCATTCGCAGTCAGGTTGCTCATACATTCCAGCAAAACGACGCTGTCTTTCGGAACGCGCACCTGTTTTAAACCGGTATAACATTCCACAGTCTGAAAATTTTTCTGTGCGCGCATCCCACGATGTTTTTCAATCCGTGCCAGACATTCGTTGTCCATCGGCTGCATCGTTGCGATGTAAATACGGTTTTCTCCGGCTTCCATCGCGTAATTTTCCGCAAAAGCGCTCTTTCCACTCGCGCTTCCGCCCACAATCAATGTCAGCATATCCTTCCTCTTTTCCGTTTTCTGCTTCCTTACGGCTGGCTGCCCTGCTCTTCATACGCCTCGATCGAAAGCTCTCCGAATGTAGAACCCTGATAGACGCTGCACGCCATATCCAGCATCGGAATCGCGCACAGCGCACCGGTTCCTTCTCCGAGACGCATGCCCGCCGTGATCATCGGTTCCAGACCGATTGCATCCAGAATCATGCATCCGGCCGGTTCCGCAGATACATGAGTTGCCAGCATTGCCTTTTTGGAAGCCGGGCAGATTTTTACCGCCAAAAGTGCCGCCACTGCAGAGATCACACCATCAATCAGCACCGGAACCTGATACAGCGCGCCGCCAAGGTAGAGGCCGACCATTCCTGCAATATCGAACCCGCCAAGCATAGAGAGCACACTGAGCGGATCTTCCGGATCCGGGTGGTGAAGCTTTATCGCTTTTTTTATTGCCTCCAGTTTACGGGAAAGCCCGCTGTCAGACAAGCCTGCACCGCGTCCCGTCACAAGCAGCGGATCACAGCCAAGCAGAACCGAAGCAACCGCGCTGGACGTCGTCGTATTGCCAATTCCCATTTCTCCGGTCACCAAAAGCTTTACCCTATCCTCTTTTGCGCACTTTGCAAGCCCGATTCCCGTTTCGATACAGCGGTACAGCTCTGCCTTTGTCATCGCCGGCTTTTGTGTAATATCCGCCGTCCCGTTGGCGATCCGACAGTTTCGGACTCCAGGATTTCCCGGATAATTTAAAATTCCGAGATCGACCGCCTCTATCTGACAGTTCGCCACCTTTGCCATCCTGCAGGCGCTGCTTTTTCCGGCGGCAAAGCTGTCTGCCATCCGCGCGGTCACTTCGCTTCCGGTCTGTGTGACGTTCTGTGCCACTACGCCGTTATCCGCACACATCAGATACAATCTGCGCACCGACAGATCAATGTCCGCGCTCCCAGTCAGCGCTGCAATCCGAATCAGCGCATCCTCCAAAAGCCCGAGGCTTCCCAGGGGCTTCGCCACACTGTCCCATCGTTGCTTCGCTTCCGACGCTGCCTTTTTGTCCGGCTCCGATATCTGATTCAGCTGATTTGATAACCTTTCCAAATTCACAATGCCTTCTTCCTTTGCTTTTCCTGCCATTTTGCCGCTGCCCTGGCAAACCGTTCTGCCAGCCTTGGCTCTGCCAGAAAATATAAATGCGGAAAGCCTGCATACAGACTGCTTCCTGCTACGCTTCCCTCCCAGGTTTTGTTTCCGACCGGCTTTTTCATTTCAAACGCTGTCCCGTTCTGCGTACAGTCCCAGTAATGAAATTCATGCACCGGAATGCTTTCCCCTTTTTCAAACAGCATGGAATTTTCTTTTGCTGTCATGACCGCGTATCCAAAGCGCTGCAGGCGGTTCGTCCGAAATCCGCTTCCATCCAAAACGCCTGTCATCTCCCAGACCTGTCCGTCAGCGTCTTCCAGTTCCTTTTGCAGATACAGGAAGCCGCCGCATTCCGCAATCGTCGGCATTCCATGACGGACCGCCTCAAAAATTGCATGACGCATCCCACTGTTTTCAGAAAGCTTCCCGGCGTGCAGCTCCGGGTATCCGCCGCCCAGATACAATCCGCAGATGCCTTCCGGCAGCTTTTTATCTTCCATCGGCGAAAATTCCACAAGCTCCAATCCCTGTTGCCGCAGCGCTCTTTTGTTTTCTTCATAATAAAAACAAAACGCTGTGTCCTGTGCAATGCCGATTCGAAGGCACCCTTTATCCGGGGCAGGAAACTGTGGAAAATCCGGACAATCCGGGCTTTTTAACGCTGCTTCGCTTTTTATTGTCTCTGACACGCTGTCCGCTGTCGCTGCGATCCGCAGCACTTGCTCCAGATCAACATGTTGTAAAAAAGCATCTGCCAGCCTGTCCACCTTTTCCGACAGCGCTCCGACCTCCTGCGCTGTCACAAGCCCTAGATGTCTGCTTTCAAAAGAAGCATCCTCCACATAGGGCAAAAAACCAACAACCGGCAGCCCGGTCTGTTCCTCCAGCATCGGTGCAAGCAGCCGCGCCATCCTTTCCGAACAGCCATTGAGCAAAATGCCTGCAAGCTGGTTTCTTTTCCGGAAAGAAAGCATTCCCTGAACTTGTGCGGCAATCGTCAGGCTCGCACCTTTCGGACGCACAACAAGAATTACCGGAGTATTTGTTGCACACGCAACATCCCATGTAGAGTCCCGGTCCGACACGCCGCCCAGACCGTCATAATATCCCATCACGCCCTCCAGCACTGCAATTTTACACCGCTGTTCATAGCAGGCAATCTGGCGCTGCAGTGTTTTTTCATCTGCAAAAAACAGATCCAGATTTTCTCCCGGAATGCCGAGCACACGCTGATGGAACATCGGATCGATATAGTCCGGTCCGCACTTAAACGAAGCCGCAGAGATTCCTTTTTTCTGCAGCGCCCGCAGGCACGCACAGGTAACGGCCGTCTTCCCGCTTCCGCTGGACAGACCTGCAAATAAAATCCTATTCATCTGCACATCCTCCGGCACTGATTATAAAGATCGGATTATTGGCGCAAAGCATATGACCTTTTCCTGCCTTTTTCGACCGCGAAACCTGAAGCTGCATGATTTCTGCCGGCTTTAAGGTAAACGCTTCCAGACTTTCACATGCCTGCAGTGCTGTTTCCAGCAAAATCGCGGTCACAACGATCCGGACGGACGGATTTTTTTCAAAAAGGATGGATAAAATTTCCGGCAGATTCCCCTTCGTCCCGCCAATAAACACAGCGTCCGGCGCAGGAAGGGAGTCTAATGCCTGCGGCGCTTTTCCAAAAACCACATGCAAATTCCCGCAGCCAAACCGCTCCCGGTTCTTCCCAATCAATTCTACTGCTTTTTCCTCACACTCAATCGCATACACGTCTGCCTGTCCTGCCATCAGCGAAAGTTCGACAGAAACAGAACCGGTTCCTGCACCGACATCATAAAGGACTTTCGCGCCTGCCGCCCCGAGCTTTGCAAGCGCAGCTGCACGCACCTCCTGTTTTGTCATTGGAACCTCTCCCCGGACAAACCAGTCATCCAAAAGTCCGGGACCATGTGTTTTTGCACGCTCCCGCCAGCAAGATCCCGTAACAGAATTCTCAGAATCCTTTTTCGCAGATACCGTATCGTTTCCGATATCGTCTGCCGTTTTCTCCCGCTTCACCACCAGCACCGCCAGTGGCGCAAATATCTTTTCTGCTATTTCCCGAACTGTTCCGGACACAATCCGTTCTTCCGGATAGGAAAGCTTTTCTCCGACATACGCCCGGCACCCGCCAAATCCCGCCTGCATCAGCTGTCTGCAAAGTTCCTGCGCCGTATTGTCCGGTCCGGTCAAAAAAAATACTTCCGGATTTTCTGTAACTGCCGCAACAGGATCACAGGCTCTTCCGTGGGCACTCACCACTTTCCAGTCCTGCCACGGCAGCTGCAGTTTCGCAGCCAAATAGGACATACTTCCGATCCCGGGCAGAATGGAGAGCTCTCCGTCCCAGTATTTTCCAAGCCCGGTACAAAGGCTGTAACAGCCGGTGTCCCCGGTACAGACCACGCAGGGAAAGCTGCTGTCAGAACCATACACTGCATCACAGACCGCCTGGGCGGAAACCGCTAATTTCCGATTCTTCGAGCATCCCTCCGGAAGTGTTTCAAGCAGGCGCCCTGCCCCGACAATCAGGTCTGCTTTGCGTAACGCTTCCAACGCTTCCAGTGTCAGGCAGGACTGGCTGCCGGGTCCCATTCCAACGACTGTCAGTTTTCTCATTCCACAGCACCTCCTTTTGCATACAGGCTCTCCAGTACAAGGTTCCAGGCTTCTTCTACAGAATACCCTTCTTCCTGCGTCGGTCTGCCAATCACGACAAGCGCAGCCTTCTGCAGACGCGCAGCCTCCTGTTTTTCCAGAAAGCCACCTTTTTTGCCGCCATCCTTCGTCACGAGGATGCCGATATGGTACTGCTCCATCAGCGCAATATTTAACGCAGTTGTGAAGGGTCCCTGCAGCGCAAGAATGTGGCTGTGCGGAATCTGAGCCTTTTCGCACAGATCAAGCGCTTCTTTGGAGGGAAGCACCCGCACATAGAGCCGCTCTTTTTCCACGCCTTCAAATGCCGCAAGCTCCTTGCTGCCCGTCGTCAGCAGGACATTTCCAGAAAGCGTCTGCAACAGTCCTGCCGCTTCCTTTGCATCCTGCACCCAGTAACAGTCACTGCCGACCTTTGAAGCTCTCCGGCAAACCCGAAGCAGACGGATTTGCTCCTGCTGCGCTGCCTGACGGATATTTTCGCTCACCTCTGCCGCATAGGGATGGGTCGCATCAATCACAAGATCATAGCCCTTTTCCATCTCCTGCTCCATCTGTGTCCGATTCATCCGCCCTGCCAGAATCGTTGCCTGCGGCAGATCCTGCAGCAGTTCCTCTCCATATGGAGTTGCTACACTGACTTTGAAAATGACTGGAAGAGTCAACAGACGTTGTGCCAGCTCTCTGCCCTCCGTTGTTCCGCCAAACAGCAGGATTCTGAGCTTTTCCTTTCCGCCTGCCCGATTGACCGCCACCCGCTTTTCATAGCCGCGCTTTGTTACCAACAGACCGTTTTGGAAGCTTGTCCTGCTGCTGCCGATAAAGACCGTCGTAAACATATCCACCTGCTCTTTGGTAAGCTCCTGCAGCGTACAGGTTTTCTTCTCTTCATCCTGTCTTCCGATCATCCGCACCCAGCCACAGGGCGTATCCGGTGCATAATACTCGGATACAATCCGGCACGCCCAGCTTAAATAGTCCGCCCGCTTTTTGCTCGACGGATTGTACAGACAAATGGAAAAATCTCCCGCTGCCGCCGCACGGAGCCGCTTCTCGATCACGTCCTTTGGCGTCAGAAGGTCGGACAGGGAAATCACGGCAAAATCGTTCATCAGCGGTGCGCCCAGCCGAGCTGCCCCGGAAAGCGCCGCTGTCACGCCCGCAACGATCACAACCTCCGTCTCCGGATACTTTTCTGCCAACGACAGTACAAGCCCTGCCATTCCGTACACGCCTGCATCCCCGCTGCAGATCATTGCCGTCGTTTTTCCGTCCTGCGCTGCCAAAAGCGCCATATGACAGCGTTCGACTTCTTTTGTCATACCGCTGACCAGATATTCCTTCTCCGGATAATCTTCCCGGATTAAATCCGCATAGGCGGTATAGCCGCAGATTACTTCTGACTGTTCCAGCGCTTTTTTTGCCTCCAGCGTCATACCATCCCTGCCGCCAGGCCCAAGCCCTACTACAAAAAGACGTTTCATCGTTTTTCTCTCCGTCAATCGATATTTCACTGCATACAACTATCCTGAAATTTCTTCCCACAAAATAGAATTTTCAGGATACCATTCGCTTTAGAAGGAAATTTTGACCTCGTCCAGTACAAATGCTGCCGTCACGCCGTTTTTCGCCATTTTGGAAATCAGAATTTTCCCATTTTGGCTGCCCGCCATGGCACTCCGTTCACAGACATTGTCCACGCCCGTCACCTGACTGACAAATGCCGATGCGGTAAACTCCCCGTCCAGGTTTCGGAGCGTTTCCGCATCATAGGTTTCCAGCAAAATACCATGTTCTGCACAAAATAAAAGCAGCCCCGGTTCCTCTTTTTTTAAATCGATGCTGCATATTTTCTGAACCGCCTGCTGCCAGACATTGTTCTGCTCCAGCACTTCCTCAAACAGCGCATCCAGCTGTTCCCGCCGTGCACCTTTCCGGCATCCGATTCCTGCGATCAGCGCTGCAGGAATCAGATAAAGAGGCTCCTGCTTTCGGTCTGTCAGCCTGTGGATTCCGATATAAATATCGCAGGACGCTGCATCGGAAAAAACAAGCCCCTCCGGCAGCTTCCCGGAAATGGGAAATTCGCTGAACAGCTTTTTGGTCTGTCCCTGCAAAAGCCCTGCAGAAATTTCTTTAATTCCGGAAGGATTTGCAACCGTCAGCCCTTCCTGTTTCGCCCAGCTGTCCACCGCCCAGACGCCCCGCACATCTGTTGCCGTCGTAATCGCCGCCTGCGCGCCTGTCATTTTCGCAAGCTTATTGGCAAGAAGATTTGCTCCGCCGAGATGCCCGGACAAAATCGGGATGCACCAGTTTGCCTTTTCATCCATCACGACCACAGCCGGATCGCTTTGTTTTTCCCGGACATAAGGCGCGATCGCACGTACGGCGATTCCTGTCGCACCGATAAAAAGCAGATTGTTGCCCGGCTGAAAAACCCGCTTTGTCCAGTCCGACAGACTTTCGTGATCTGCTCCGAAACACTGTGTAAGTTCCCAGTCTGCAGCAAAGACATCCTCTCCCGCCAGAATCCTCAGCCCGAGCGTTGCGCCGCTTGGGCTGAAACAGATGATATGATTACTCATTTGCGTTTCCTTCCGTATCCGTGCCCTGCCGGTACTTTGTCGTAAACGCCGGGTCATACAGACACGATCTGTCATAAACATCCCCGAGGAAATTTCCGACCATTACAAGCGCCGTTTTGGATATGCCAGCTTCTTTCCCACACCGGGCAAGGTTTCCCAACGGACAGCGCAGCGTACGCTCTTCCGGCCAGCTTGCTTTGTATACAATCGCTGCCGGTGTCTGCTCCGTGTAAGCGCCCTTTAACAGCTCGCGCTGTAGTCCCTCCAGCATCCCGGCGCTCAGGAAAATGACCATCGCGCAGCCGTGCGCCGCAAGGGAGGCGATCGACTCTGCTTCCGGCACCGGCGTCCGCCCCGCCATCCGGGTAATGATCACGCTCTGCGTAATGCCCGGCAGCGTGTATTCTGCATCCAGAGCTGCTGCAGCACCACAGAAGCTCGAAACGCCAGGCGTCACATCGTAAGAAATCTCCTGCTCTTTCAGGCAGTCGATCTGCTCTCGAATTGCCCCGTACAGGCTCGGGTCACCCGTATGCAGCCGCACTGTCATCTGCTGTCTGCTTTCCGCCTCTTCCATGACGGCAATCACTTCTTCCAGCGTCATCTGCGCGCTGTTGTAAATTCTGCAATCTTTTTTTGCAAACCCGAGCAGTGCCGGATTGACCAGGCTGCCCGCATAAATAATGACATCCGCTTCTTCCAGAAGTCTGCGTCCCCGCAATGTGATCAGATCCGGCGCGCCGCAGCCTGCCCCAACAAAATGAACCACTTCTTTACTCCTTTACAATCACAGTTGTGAAATATCCATAAGCCTCGTTTTCCAAAAGGCCGTCCTTGACGACTTCTCCCGGCAGACCGCCTGCTTTGCAATTTCCAGCGCGGTTTTCTGTTTTCCCATCACACGTGCCGCTGCGATGACGTCTGCTTCCTTCAAAATGCGTACCGCCTTGACCGTCATCAGCTCCGGATCTCCCGGACCCGTGCTCACTCCGTAAAAAATCCCCTTTATATTTCCTGACACTGAGTTTCTCCTAACACTCCAAACCGATTGCTGAACACCAGAACCGTAACTTCCACCGTACCGCCCAGCCGGTGCGCTGCATGCTGTCCGATCTTTTTCATCAGACTCTGCATGACCGCTTCTTTTTTACCTTCCTCATCCAGAATTTCCAGACAGGCGTCCGTCGTCGCAGCCTCCATCAGTCTGCCGATCGCATCCCGGCTTACGCCCGCCAGTGCGGCATGGGCGGCGAACAGCTCACACCGGCAGTCTGCGACCCTGGAATGCGTATTCATAATACCACCCGCCAGCTTGACAAGCTTGCCAATGTGCCCCACCAATATGACCTTTGAAAATCCGCTGCTGACTGCAAAATCGAAGGCTTCTCCGATATAATTGGAACACTGTACCGGCGTCATGGAGGCAAATTCTGGTCGATCCTTTAAAAATTCCATGCCGTAATTGCCCGGTGTCAGTAAAAGTGCCTCTTCTCCCAATGCCCTTCGCTGACGTATTTCCAGACCGATGGTATCCACAAGCGCCTGCACGCTTTTCGGCTCAACAATCCCGGTCGTTCCGAGAATCGATATTCCGCCCTGGATGCCAAGCTGCGGATTGAAGGTCTTTTTGGCAAGTGCTTCCCCGTCCGGCACAAATACCGTCAGCAAAAGTCCGCCCTCATAGCCTGCGTCCAGGCACTCTGCCTCCGCCTCCTGCAAAATCATCCGCCGCGGGACAGAATTGATCGCCGCTGCGCCGACCGGCTGTTCCAGCCCTGGCTTTGTCACCCTGCCGACGCCGATGCCTCCGTCGATAACGATCTTGGTTCCCGCCGTTTTTTTTGCTTTGACACAGATCAGAGACTGCGCGGTGACATCGATATCGTCTCCTGCGTCCTTGCGCACGCCACAGCTGACCCAGCCGTCGCCGCTTTGAATTTCTTCCACCGCCGTCGTGACCCAAAGCCCCTTCGGCGTCAGGACGGAAATTTCTTCTGTTTTTTGTCCGCCAAGCAGCATCCGGACGGCAGCCTTTCCCGCCAGCGCCGCACACGTTCCTGTGGTGTAGCCGCAGCGCAGCTTCTGCTGTCCCTGCTGGATATAATGTTCAAACTCCATTTTCGATCCTATCTGCTGCCTCTGTTTTTGCCAGCGCCCTTTCCACCATAGATGCCTCCTGCACAGAGGAATTTCTGCTTTCACGCTGTAACCTATCATACAAAAAAATACACGTAAAGTAAACGTTATTTTTATCCAACTACCTGCCCTGCCGCAATCAAAAAGACACCGCCGTAATAAAACAGCAGCAGCACCGCGCCCTGCAGGCGGCTTTCGTAGCCGCTTAGCAGCCGCCAGATCAGAATATTGTCTGAAATGAAAAATCCAACCGCGCCAAAAGCCGTGAGCATGCTGCCAAAACTTTGCTCCTGTAGGCAATAGGTAATCGCGCCCGCCGTCATCGCACTCAGAACCAGCCCATAGGCCACAACAGACAAAATCTCCCTGCCGCTTTTTCCGATGGTATGTTTTCGGTGTATCAGGTACATCCCCGCCAGCAAAACGACAAGGCTGACCGCTGTAGCGATGCTAAAATGCGCTTCGGAAAAATACGCCGCCAGATAGCAGATATGCCCCAATGCAAACACGCACGCGCCGAAATTAAAAATCTGTTCCAGCAAGACGTCCGCGACCGCACAGCAAAGCGTCGCTGCCAGCACAAAGCATGCTGCCAGGCTGTTCTGCTGCCATACCGCTGCGCCCGCGACAAGCGCTGCAATCAGCGTCGTCCCGCCTTTTAACATCAATGTCTGTGTTGTTTTATGTTCTCTCTGCCTCTCATAAAGGCTGCCGCTCATAAGCATCAGAGCCGCCGCTGCTCCTAAAAACAGCGTCGGCTCCTCCTGCAGCCATATCCGGAAAGCTTCCATAGGAATCCTCCATTTATACACTGCGATACTTTGCTACATATACAGGGAAGCTGTCCGCTCCCTTGATTTCCTTTCCTGCTGAAATCGTTACGTTTTTGTCCGTAATGACATATTCTACATTAGCGCCCTCGCCAACGATTGTATCCTGCATCAGGACGCAGTTTTTCACCTTAGCACCTTTCGCAATTCTGACGCCACGGAACAGAATACTGTTCTCCACTTCGCCTTCGATGATGCAACCGTCTGCGGACATGATGTTCTTCGCTTTGGAGCCCTGAATGTAACGGGTCGGGTTGTCGTCACGAATCTTGGTGTAGATCGGGTTGCCGCCAAACAGACCGTCCAGATTTTCATCCTCTAACAGCTTCATATTCTCATCGAAATAGCTCTTGATATCACTGATGCGCGCCAGATAGCCATTAAATTCAAAGCCTCTGACATTCAGACGCTCCAGGTTCGGTGCCAGCAGATCACGGTCAAAATAAACCATGCCCTTACTATAGGCTTCGCTGATCATATGTACCAGAAATTCCCTTTCAATGATGTAAATGTTCATGGAAAGGTTCTGAACTCCCTCGTCCTCCGGATTGATCCGCAGCTGACGGATTCTGCCGTCATCGTCCAGTTCAAACGTGTAGTACAGATCCTTTGTAATATCAAACGGCTTTTTCATTCCGACGGGAATTTCCTGCTTCTTATATGCGATCGTCACATCCGCACCGCTTTCGATATGCTGCTCCAGCATCGCTGTAAAATCGAAGTTTACCGCAAGGTTAGCGTCAGACATCACGACATATTTTTCTCTCGCATCCTTTAACATATCCAGAATGCTCGCCAATGCTTCGATTCTTCCGTTGTATACTTTCACGGTATTGGAAGCAAACGGAGGCACGATATTGAGTCCGCCGTATTTACGGGTTAAATCCCATTCTCTGCCGGAGCCGAGATGATCCATCAGAGAGTGATAATTTTTACGGACGATCAGAGAAACATTGTCGATTCCGCAGTTCACCATGCTTGATAAAATAAAGTCTACCATACGGTAACGGCCTGCAAAGGGAATGGAAGCCATCAGACGCTCCGTGACAAGCTCCGGAACCAAACCATCATAGCTGTTGGGGAAAATAATTCCCAGCGCGTTCGCATTGGAGTTTACCATTGTTCTTCACCATCCTTTACATTTTGATCGATCATCGCTGCAGGGCCGACCTTTGCGCCGTCTCCGATATAAACACCGGAACCGATGGTTGCAACGCTGCCTGCGCCGTCTTTCGGCATCTCCCCTACAACCGCGTTTTCGCCGATCACGACATTTTCTGCAACAATACAGTGTTTGACGGATGCGCCCTTTTTGATGACGGTGCCTCCCATTACAACTGCATCTTCGATCTCAGCGCCCTCTTCTACCGATACACCGGAGAACAGGATCGAATGCTTGACATGTCCTGCGATCCTGCAGCCGTCCGTCACCATGGAATTTTCCACAACGCCGGTATCCAAAATTCTGTGACCGGTTTTCCCACTGTTTCGACTGTAGATTTTCCAGTCATCCTCAAATAAGTCAATGCCGCTGTGCTCCGGATCGAGGACCTCCATGTTTGCTTCCCAGAGAGAGCTGATGGTTCCGACGTCTTTCCAGTAGCCGCTGAAATGATAAGCGTACATATCTCTGCCATCACGCAGCAGGCTCGGAATGACGTTTTTGCCGAAATCGTTTTCAGATTCCGGATCCGCCTCATCCTCGATCAGATATTTCTTTAAAACATCCCAGTTGAAAATGTAGATTCCCATCGACGCAAGATTTGACTTAGGTTCCTTGGGTTTTTCCTGGAATGCGGTGATCTTGTCGTTTTCGTCCGTTACCATCAAACCGAAACGAGATGCCTCTTCCCACGGTACTTCCATAACAGCAACGGAAAATTCTGCGCCCTTTTCTTTATGGAAGCGTAAAAAATCGCTGTAGTCCTGTTTGCAAATCTGGTCGCCGGACAGGATGATGACGTATTTGGGATTATAGCGCTCGATAAACGGGATGTTCTGATAGATTGCGTTAGCTGTTCCCTTATACCAGTCGGATCCGGATGCCTTCTGATAAGGCGGCAGAACATGCACGCCTCCAATTAAGCGGTCCAAATCCCAGGGCTGTCCGTTTCCAATATATTCGTTCAGCACCATAGGCTGATACTGTGTCAGAATGCCTACTGTATCAATCCCGGAATTGACACAATTGGAAAGCGGGAAATCGATAATCCGGTACTTTCCACCAAACGGAACGGCAGGCTTTGCAAGTCTCTGGGTCAATGCATACAGACGCGAGCCCTGTCCGCCTGCAAGCAGCATTGCAATCATTTCTTTTGCCATGAAATCTTCCCCCTGTGTTTATTCTTGTAATATATTCAATATTACCATAAGAGACCATTTTTTCCCAGTCTATTTTTGTACTTTTGCAAAATTTTATTCTTTCCTCACAGATCTTTTTCGTCCTGTTTTCTTTTTTTTCAATTGAATACCGTACAAATCCATGCTATACTATTATAAATGCTGTTGCAGGCGCACAGCATCAGAAAGGAATGTGATCCCATGGCAGTAAATGAATCCGCGGAAAACTATCTGGAAACGATCCTTGTCCTGAGCAAGACCCATCCAGTTGTCCGCTCTGTAGATATCGCAGAAGAACTCGGCTTCAAAAAATCCAGCGTCAGTGTCGCTATGAAGAACCTACGCGAAAAGAACCATATTACCGTAACCAAAGAAGGGTTTATCTATCTGACCGATACCGGCCGTCAGATTGCTGAAATGATTTATGAACGTCATGAACTGATTTCCGGCTGGCTGATTCAGCTCGGCGTCGATCCCGGGACAGCCGTCAGTGATGCCTGCCGCATGGAGCATGTCATCAGCCCGGAAAGCTTCGCCGCAATCAAAAAACACGTTCTGGAAAACCGCGATAAACAATAATCTTTTTCCAAAGTGCATATTCTGTTGTTCGAAGCAGCGAACATCCATCGAAAAAGGCATTCCCGCAGGGTGATGTCTTTTTTTATTCCTGACAATAGGATGTGTACTCGGCGCATAGGCAGATGGTTGCCAAAGCAACCGCGCCTCGGCGCGAGAATCTGCCAAAGCACCTTCTTTATCTGTCATAGTACAACAAAAGGACAGCTATCCTTCATGGTAACTGTCCTTTTGCTGTATCAAAAATTTTATCAAACAGGAAATTATGGAGAATCTTTTTGTTTTAAAGTTCTCAGGCGTTTGCAGCCAGCGCCTTGCCGAGATTTTTGCACTCCTCGATCATTGCATCGTCCGGTGTCTCCTGGCAGATTAAGCCCTCGCCGTTTACTACGGTTGCGCCTTCACCGGTCACGCGCTCTGCCCACTCGCGCATCCACTGTCCGTCGCCCCATCCGTAGGAACCAAACAGTGCGATGGTCTTGCCGGAGATGGAGCCGTCAATGCTCTCCATGAAAGGCTCGAACTCGCCCTCTTCCAGAACTTCTGCGCCCATTGCGGGGCAGCCCAATGCAAATGCTTTTTCTGCAGTTAAATCTGCAACGTTTACGTCTGAAACATAAACAACCTCTGCCTCTTTTCCTGCTTCTGTGATGCCGGCTGCAACAGCCTCTGCCATCGCCTGTGTGTTGCCGGACTGGGACCAGTATACTACGGATACCTTGCTCATTTTCCTACTCCTCTCGTATTCAGACAGCCAGCTTTTTCTCCTGACTGTCGACTTCAAAAACTTCTTTTAATTTTAAAATATTCTGTCTTTCATACGCCATAGAAAGGGCTAGATCCATCGCTCTGTCGTATTCTGAAAACAGTGCAATCTTTTCCTCCGCCTTCTCGTAGACCTTCCAATAGCCTGTATAAAGACACTTTTTATATCCGATCCCCATAAAGCCCCGGACGTCCTCTGCCGGATATCCCAGCAGCAGCCCCAGCTCATGAGGAAAAGGCATTTCACCGTTTCCGTGCCCGCCGATCCGCTGTTCCAGTTTTCTGAAAATCCGGTGCAGCTCCACGCTGTCGTAGCCGATCTCTTTTAAAAGGGCTTCGACCTGTACCGTTTTTACCCATTGCTCCAGTTCTTCTCTGCGGTACAGCAACAGGGTAATCTTATCTCTGCAGCGGTACAGCTTTCTGGCACACATTTCGGAATTGCGCAGCAGAAAACACAGTTCCTTCCAGTATCTTTCCTCGATGATCAGAAGATTGGAAACCTTGATTCCCGCCAGCACCGGTGCGCACTGGAGTGCCATCTGTACGAACAGATTCCGCTTATCCATTTTCAGAAACAGCCAAAATGCCTGTTGACTCATCGTAGTACCTCTCTGATGTCAGCTTTTTATCTGCCGAAAGCCGCCTTCCCAGGATAGCAGGCAGCCTTGCCAAGCTCTTCTTCGATTCGCAGCAGCTGGTTGTATTTTGCAACACGCTCACTTCTGCTGGGTGCTCCGGTCTTGATTTGGCAGGTATTCAATGCAACCGCCAGGTCTGCGATTGTGGTGTCCTCTGTCTCGCCGGAACGGTGGGAGGTGATTGCACAATAACCCGCCTCGTGTGCCAGCTTGATCGCTTCCAGGGTTTCGGATACGCTGCCGATCTGATTTAACTTGATCAGAATCGCATTGCCACAGCTAAGGTCAATCCCCTTCTGCAGACGCTTTGTATTGGTAACAAACAGGTCGTCGCCGACTAACTGTACTTTGTCACCAAGTTCTGCTGTCATATGCTTCCAGCCTTCCCAGTCCTCTTCGTCCAGACCATCTTCAATCGAAGCGATCGGATATTTCTCACACAGCTTTTTCCAGTGTGCAACCAGTTCTTCGGAGGTGAACTTCGTGCCAGCCTTCGGAAGCACATATTCCCCCTTCCTGCTGCCTTTCCATTCACTGGAAGCTGCATCCATTGCCAGAACGAAATCGGTTCCCGGCTCGTAACCTGCCTTCTTGATCGCTTCCAGAATAACTTCGATTGCTTCTTCGTCGCTGCCAAGGTTCGGTGCGAAACCGCCCTCATCGCCAACGGAGGTTGCAAGGCCTCTGGACTTTAACAAAGCCTGCAGTGCATGGAATACTTCTGTACACCAGCGAAGTCCTTCGGAAAAGCTCTTTGCGCCAACCGGCATAATCATGAACTCCTGTACATCTACGGTGTTTGCTGCATGTGCGCCGCCGTTTAAGATGTTCATCATCGGAACCGGAAGCCGATTTCCGTTTGCGCCGCCCAGGAAACGGTACAGCGGAATATTTAAGGACTGTGCTGCCGCTCTTGCAGCTGCGATGGATACTGCCAGAATCGCATTCGCACCAAGTTTGGATTTATCCTCTGTTCCGTCTGCTTCGATCATCGCAGCATCTACTTTATAAGTGTCAAATGCATCTACTCCACAGAGTACATCGTTGATTACAGTATTGATATTGTTGACGGCTTTTAAAACACCCTTGCCGCCAAATCGGGATTTATCCTGATCACGCAGCTCCAGCGCTTCGAACTCGCCGGTAGAAGCTCCACTGGGTGCCATGCCTCTTCCTACGGTTCCGTCCGTTAAAACAACTTCTGCCTCAACAGTCGGATTTCCTCTGGAATCAATAATTTCTCTCCCGATTACTTTTTCAATGGTCAGATTTGCCATTTTAACCTCCATTCCGCAGGCGCTTTGCGCCGAAGGAACCGCGAGCAGAACTTCCAGTTCTGCTCTGCGATCCTAGCTACTTTGTGACGCCTGCGACACAAATAGCTGTGTGAAAAATAAGCGATCACGCTTATTTTTCACACTAGTCTCCTTCCTTACAGTTTCCCAAAAGGGCCACCCGCCGTGTGTCAGCAGCGCACGGCGGATGGAGATAACCATGATTTATTCCTTTTTAGTTAGTCTTTTCTAACTACGCTTAGTCTACCAGAACTCTTTTCGAAAATCAAGTGCTTTTTTATAAAATTTCGAAAGAACCGGAGCGACGAAAAAAGAATGTGCCTTGGCGCATTCTCGCGCCGAGGCGCGGTTGCTTTGGCAACCATCTACCCCTGTGCCGAGTGCGCATCCTCGTAGAGCTTTTTTATCGTATAGAAGCAATGTTTCCTATACGATAAAAAAAGACGATACCGGTTCTTCTGACCGAAATCGTCCTCTTTTGATCCGTAAGCACTGCTTACTTTCCTGTCCTTATCAGTATTTCCACAGACTGCAGCCGTTATACACTGTCAATCCGTAATTTCTGTTACGTTCCTGCAGCCGCATCTTCTTACATATTTCAAAGCGCCTGCAGCGCTCCGCTTAATTCTCCCATCCGTGCCGCCATATATTCTTTGAGGGCGCTGCGCGGTATCTCCATGGCAATCGACAGCTCTGCATAAAGATTGTCCTCCGCGGCTTTCAAATAGCGGCCGTCCATCGCGGGCATCCTGCGCCCCTCCAGCACCCGCTCCCTGCCGTAATCCGTAATTGTGCGGATCATACAGAGCATTCCTCTTGCATCGCTGTGATTGATAATCCTGCGGTAGGTCTCCTCTCGCCGTCTTTCATCCTTCTCCCAGCACAGTCTGCACTCCGGCAGCTGTCCCAAAAGCTCCTCTGCTTCTTCCTTTGTCAGCACCGCGCGCATCGCATTTTTTTCCTCCTGTCCGACGGGAGAAAAAATTCTGCTGCCGGCGTTGACCATGGACTGCATCTCATAATACAGACGGTCTTTGGGAATTCCCTCCAGGTTCAGCGTAGTAATGTTCTTGACTTCACAGACGCCCTTGCATCCGTAAGTAACCAGATCTCCTTTCTCAAACATAGATACCCTCAACTTTCTTTAAAAAACGACAGCTGCCATGGTTTCAGCCGCCCAAAACACTACACTTTTATTATACCCCCGATTTTTTTAAAAGGAAAATCAAAATCTGACAAAAAATGATTTTCGTCTGTTTTTACCATGAAAAGCGGGCAGATTTTTGTCGAATCTGCCCGTTCGAAAATCTTTATGCCATGCTTCGCAGGCGCGCAACCGCGTCCGGGATGACCTCCATCAGGAATTCTGCGTCCGCCTGTGTGTTCGTCTCATCCAGGCTGATGCGGATCGTGCCTTTTGCAAGCTCCGGCGATATGCCCATCGCTGTCAGCACATGGCTCGGCTCCAGTGCGCCCGCCGAGCACGCCGCGCCCGCTGAAACGGAGACACCCTTCATGTCGAGGTACAGAAGAAGAGCTTCTGCCTCGATGCCGTCGAAGCTGATATTTAAGTTGCCGCACAGCCGGTCGGCACGGGAGACGGCAGCACCCGCATGTCGTACCGCAGCGTCGGTGCCCGCTGCTGCACCTTCACCGCCCTCCATGACCCCACAGCCGTTTAAATGGCTCCCTTCGATGGAAAGCAGGCGCTCTGCGACCTGTCTGCGCAGCTCCAGCACGAAGGTATCTTTTTTGTCGCGGTTTATCAGGCTCTCCTCCAGAGCCGCCGCCATGCCCACGATGCCGGGAACATTTTCGGTTCCGGCGCGCTTACCTTTTTCCTGCGCGCCGCCCTCCAACAGGCTCTCGGTCCGGAACCCGTTTTTCACATACAAGAATCCGCAGCCTTTCGGACCGTGGAATTTATGTGCCGAGACAGACAGGAAATCCGCCTGCAGCTTTGTCAGGTCGATTTCCACATGACCTGCTGCCTGCACTGCATCCGTATGAAACCACACGCCGTGCATCCTGCAGATCGCCGCAAGCTCTTCTACCGGCTGAATCGTGCCGACTTCATTGTTGGCATACATCACGCTTACCAGTGCTGTATCCGGGCAGATCGCAGCTTCCAGCGCTTCGGGCAAAACCAGCCCTTCCGGCGTTACCGGCAGATACGTCACCCGAAACCCCTGCCGTTCCAGCGACTTCGCCGGGTTTAACACCGCATGGTGCTCGATTGCCGATACGATAATATGCTTTTTGCCGATCCGTGCCCCGGCTGCTGCCGCCATCTGCAGCGCCCAGTTATCTGCCTCCGTACCGCCGGAGGTAAAATAAATTTCCTTCGCCTTCGCATGCAGCAGATGCGCGATTTTCTCCCGCGCTGTCTCGACTGCGTCCCGCGCTGTCCGCCCCTCTTCATACAGGGCGGACGGGTTGCCGAAGTTTTCTGTCATCCAGGGCAGCATCGCCTCCAGGGCTGTTTTACTCAGGCTGGTGGTTGCAGCCTGATCCGCATATACGCGCATGTCCGTCATCCTTTCCATTTCCGGCGCAGTGTCAACACCTCCCATCCAGCAGATCCTGGATCGATACGCTGGAAAGATATTCGTCTATAATTTCGTCCAGTCGATTCCACATCGGTCTGGTCAGGCAGTTCGCCAGAAGCTCACACTCCGGGCCGCAGCCTTCCCCGTCCATGCAGGAAACCGGTGCGAGCGTCCCTTCTGTCAGCTTCAAAATCTCGCTGACCGGGTATTCCTCCGGTCTGCGTGCCATCCGGTAGCCTCCGTCTTTCCCTCTTCTGCTCTGCAGAAGTCCCGCCTTGTTGAGCATACCGACAATCGATTCCAGATATTTCATCGAAATCTTCTGCCGCTGTGCAATATCATTCAGGGAAACATACTCCTCCTGCTTCTGCATCGCCAGATCCAGCATGACCCGAAGCGCGTATCTTCCCTTTGTGGAAACCATCATAGGGCATAGCCCTCCTTACTTACCTCTTGTATTTCGAATCGGAGCTTTCCTCCCCTGAAAATCTGCAGATCGAAATCAGCGCTGCCTTCGTTGAAACAGTAGAATGCACGCTCTGCGAGCATTCTATTGTCATGAATGAAAAACAGCGCCGACCGCCAAATTTCTTTGCTGCCGACGCTGTTATTATAGCAGATTTTCTTTTGGAATGCTATCAGGAATCCTGTTTCGTTTTTACACGCACTGCAATGCTGCAGCTTAATATAACTCAGCCCTGAATGCTCTGTACGGTATATCCTGCCTTTTCGACAGCTTCCCGTATCGCTGCATCTTCTACAACCTTTTCGTAGGAAACGACTGCTTCTTTCTTTTTCAGGTTGACCTTTGCAGAAACCCCGTCGATTTTGTTGATTGCTTCGGTTACGGCTCTGACGCAGTGATCGCAGTGCATACCAGAAATTTTCACGGTCTTTTTGCCGATGACAGGACCATTCAGCTTTTTATCCTCAATAATAATCGTATCGCCGCCACCGCAGCAGGGGCTTTCCCCTTTCAAATGCTTCAGCGTCCCTTTCAGCGCAAATCCCAAAAGAACAATTACAACTGCTACAACAATTACATTAGCCATTTTCCTGTTCTCCGTCTTTCTTTTTCCTTTTCCATTTCTGAATCCAGAGCACGACCTGATAAATCAGGACACCTGCCAGATAGATCACCAGAAAAGCACCAAAGCCGTAAAGCATGGAGCCTGTGGTGTTTCCAACATTTCCCATTTTTTCCTCTTTTCTTTGCGCAAAGGAAGGATCCCCTGGCTTCGGATCGGACAGTCTTTGTCACTGCTGCTTTACGCCTGTCAGTGTTTTTTCTTGTTTCCTTCTGTCCTGCACGCGCTGCAGCCGCTGCAACCGCCGCAGGAACCGCCACAGCCTGTACAGCCGAGATGTTTTCCGGCTTTTCTATTCTGAACCTGTTTGTAAATCAGGAACAGACAATATCCGATCACCAGAATCAGAATCACTGCATTTGCCATCGTGCATTCCTCCACATGTTTGGGAAAAGGCCGGACATCAGAAATGTCCAGCCTCCTCCGTTTCTATTCTTTACCCAGTCCTTAGTTTGCCGCCTGTACAGACCGTTTGGAGTAAACCTTCTGATCCTTGTAGGGATCGGGTCTGAATAACAGGAACAGAATGATTGCTGTGAATACAAATCCGAATACAGTGCCTACGCCGAAGCTGCCGCCGGTTACAAAGGAACCGATCTGGTAGATGCACAGGCAAACGATGTAAGCGAAGATGTTCTGGAACAGGATTGCAAACCAGAACCACTTTTTAGACTGCATCTGCTGTGCCATGGTTGCAATTGCAGCCAGACAAGGAGAATCCAGCAGGTTGAAGATCAGGAAGCTCAGTGCTGCCAGAGAAGTAGGGAACCATGTCTGTACAGCCTGTGCAACGGTTACTGCATCTTCTGTATCGCCAGTTACATTTGCAAGAACGCCCATGGTGGAAACGATCGCTTCCTTTGCGGTAAAGCCGGACAGAGAAGCTGCCACAGGCTGCCACTCGCCAAAGCCCAGAGGTGCAAACAGAGGTGCGATGAAACCACCGATTACAGCCAGTAAGCTGTTTCCGCTCTCTTCTACCAGACCGAAGCCGCCGTTTTCGAAACCAAATCCGCCAAGGAACCACATTACTACGCAGGCAAGGAACAGGATCGTACCAGCCTTGATGATGAAGCCTTTCAGTCTTTCCCATACATGAAGCAGTACGGTCTTAGCCTGAGGAACATGGTACTGAGGAAGCTCCATAACGAACGGAGCAGGCTTTCCGGAGAAAGGTTTGGTTTTCTTTAAGATAATGGCTGCCACAAGGACTGCTACAATGCCCATGAAGTACATTGCGGGAGCCATAAATCCGCCTGCTTCATAGCTGCCGGTTGCCCAGCTTGCCATTACGCCGCCCATCAGTGCGATAACAGGAAGCTTCGCGCCGCAGGGGATAAAGGTTGCTGTCATGATCGTCAGTCTTCTGTCGTTATCCTGCTCGATGGTCTTGGAAGCCATGATACCAGGGATACCGCAGCCAGAGGAGATCAGCAGCGGAATGAAGCTCTTACCGGACAGACCGAAATGACGGAACACCCGGTCCATGACAAAGGCAATACGAACCATGTAACCGCAGTCTTCCAGGATAGACAAAAACAGGAACAGGATTGCCATCTGAGGTACGAAACCAAGGACAGCGCCTACACCGCCGATTACACCATCCACAACAAGGCTTGTTACTACATCGTTGGTACCGATGCCTTCCAGGAATCCGCCTACGATTTCCTGAATGCCGCCAACGAAGGTATCATTTGTCCAGTCTGTTACAATCGTGCCGATCGTGGTAACAGAGATGTAATATACTACGAACATAACTGCGATAAAGATCGGGATACCGAGGATACGGTTTGTAACGATCTTATCGATTTTATCAGAAGTTGTCAACTTATCCTTGCCCTTTTTCACAGTCGTGCCGACAATCTTCTGAATGAATTTATAACGCTCATCGGTTACGATACTTTCCATATCGTCATCATGAGACTTTTCCAGACCAGCTCTTAACTCTTCGATCTTCTTTGCAGCGCTGTCTGTCAGCTTTACGCTTTCAGCAACCTTGGAGTCCTTCTCCAGGAATTTTACTGCATACCATCTCTTTTTGTTTGCATCGATGGAAGAAGGAAGAACTTCTGCTGCAGCGCTGACTGCATCTTCCAGATCCTTGTTAAAGATCTCTTTCGGAAGGTCTGCTTCTTTCTTCTTCGCGGTCTTGATCGCTTCGTCGATCAGCTTGTCAAGTCCTTCGCCCTTTAATGCAGAAGTCTCAACGATTGGACAGTCAAGGAGCATGGAAAGGCGGGCAACGTCGATCTTGATGCCTCTCTTTTCCAGCAAATCCGCCATGTTCAGCGCGATAACAACCGGAACACCGGTTTCAATCAGCTGAGTGGTCAGATATAAGTTTCTTTCAATATTGGTTGCATCCACCAGATCTACGATGACATCCGGATTCTCTTTTAACAGATAGTCACGGCTGACAACTTCTTCCAAGGTATACGGTGAAAGGGAATAAATACCAGGAAGGTCGGTTACGACTACCTCTTCCTTCACCTTTTTGCTTTTTAATTTACCTTCTTTTTTCTCTACGGTAACACCAGGCCAGTTACCTACATACTGATTGGCGCCGGTCAGCGCGTTGAACATGGTTGTTTTACCACAGTTCGGGTTACCGGCAAGCGCAATTCTAATTGCCATCTTCTCTTACCTCCTTAATCCCTCTGTAAAAATGCGGCTGTTTATTTTACCTGTACGCACTGTGCATCGTCTTTTCTGACGGTCAGCTCATAGCCTCTGACAGTGATCTCTACCGGATCTCCCAGCGGAGCAACTTTTCTGATGTAAAGTTCGCTTCCTTTGGTGATTCCCATATCCATAATCCGACGCTTATACGCACTGTCACCTTCAATCTTGGTTACAACAACCGTGCTTCCAACCTGTGCATCACGCAGTGTCATGGTCTTATCTCCTTTCCCTTAGCTCCTTTAATATATAGTATCGGCGATCATCAGATCACGATGTGCCGTGCCATATCTTCATTTACTGCAATTCTGGAATCCTTGACATTTACAATCAGGTTTCCTCCGATCGAAGATACAACCGTGATTTCCGTTCCCGCTACAAATCCGAGATTTTCCAGAAAACGTCTTGTCTCTTCGTTTCCGCCAACCTTCACGATCTTGTTGACTTCTCCCATCGTCGCCATTGTTAAAGGCATCTGCTCAACCTTCTTTCTTTTGCCATACTTCCGCTCATTTTTGCGCATGTCGCGTTTGTATCAAGTACACGCAGACGCAAATCTCACGATTGAAAAATTTACTTTTTCAATCTTTGTCTATCCTTCTTACTTCCAGACGCTAGTTAGTATATTCTAACGTTCGATAGATGTCAAGCACTTTTTTTATTTGTATCAAACTTATGATTCATATAGATAACTTATGTTATTTGATACTCTTTTTTGTTTTTCGATACCAACATTAGTCAGCGATGGAACGCAAAAAAAGAATGTGCCTTGGCACATTCTCGCGCCGAGGCGCGGTTGCTTTAGCAAC
>OIYE01000180.1_pt1 | contig 63942 bp, 59 predicted proteins | sample 1588091 | NCBI WGS metagenome assembly OIYE01 (sample SAMN03283265) | human gut metagenome | biome: human-associated habitat; material: feces | host: Homo sapiens | place: USA | collected 2013 | reverse complement strand
CCGCAAAGTGGGGCTTGCAGATTGCGGAAATGATTTTTCAGACACGCTCTAGCATGGATCGGTATAAGATTGGATCCGGAACATTATCTTTGATTATGGAACGTTATCACGCGGGAGGAATTCCGATTGAAGAACTCCAGATGATGCCGCCAAAAGAGGTGGAATTACTTTTTTATCCTCAGAAAAATATTAAAAAGAAGGATATTCCACTTCCAGATTTCCAGTACTACTATGATAGGATTCATGCCCCAAACAGTCGAGTAAATATCTCTTACTGCTAATGTTTATGAAATGTTCTGTGAACAGAGAAAAATCTGGCTTTCGATGAAAAAAGATCCGGATTTTGAAGTTGATGGGTATAAGAATTTTATCTTTTTATCAAAAACAACAGGGAGAAATCTGTATCCTGTTAACATCAGGAAAACTCTACAACGAATAGTTAATATGAATGATACCAGAGAAATACAGCTTCCCAATATTTCGCCACACATATTACGCCACACGACATGTACAAGATATGCAGAAGCAGGAATGGATATCAAAACCAATCAGTATTTGCTCGGACAAAGTGATGTAAAAACGACAATAAAAGTATACAACCATGTAGATATGGAAAGAACAAAACGTGAGCTTGCGCGGGTTGAAAAATGGGAAAAAGATAATGCCGATGGTTACACCAAAATTTACACCAATTTGCAGTAATCATATAAAGAGTAGTGTGGATTTATGTGGATATTACACAAAATCATTGTGAAAAACAGCTAAAAAATATACTTGTATGCAGACTTATAATGAGTTATAATGAACAAGAATTTAAGGATAATTCTTCGGGGCGGGGTGTGATTCCCCACCGGCGGTATAGTCCGCGACCCATGGAAACATGGCTGAACCGGTGTGATTCCGGTACCGACAGTATAGTCTGGATGAGAGAAGAGTGCAGCGTGTGTAAGCGTAGAATATGGATTTTCTGATTTCATATCAGGAAAGAAAAGCACAGAGAGAACACCCCGGAAAGGATTTACTTTCCGGGTTTTTTTTACGCGAGCAACGAGCCAAAGTCCGTGCCTGCACGAACCGGGAATTTCCTTTTGAGAAAGAAAGGAGATTGAAGAAAATGAACAACACAACAACAAAAGCAGCAGAGACTGTGAAAAAGGCCGGAACTACGAGAAATACAGGTGTCAGAACCATGGTGCAGATTGCCATGCTGGCGGCCGTAGCTACTGTTTTGATGCTCTGGGAGGTACCGCTTCCGTTTATTGCACCGAGTTTTTATAAGATGGATCTGAGTGAAGTGCCGATCATGATCGGGGCGTTTGCGATGGGACCGCTGGCAGCGGCAGTGATCGAACTGATCAAGATTCTGCTGAACTTTGTCCTGAACGGAACAACGACCGCAGGTGTGGGAGAACTTGGTAACTTTATCATGGGATGCGCACTGGTTATGCCGGCCGGCTTTATTTATAAACAGGCAAAAACAAAGAAACATGCAATCATCGGTATGGCAACCGGAATCGTATGCATGGCAGTGGCCAGTGCTCTGGTGAATGGTCTGTTACTGCTTCCTGCTTACGGAAAAGCATTTGGTATGCCGGTGGATACCTTTGTGGAGATGGGAGCAGCCATCATTCCGGCGATCCACAGTCTGACAACGTTCTGCCTTTTCAGCGTTGCACCGTTTAATATTATAAAAGGTATTGTAGTTTCTCTGATAACTCTGGTATTATATAAACATATCAGCCGGTTGTTAAAAGGCTCTCAGGCATAATTGATCCGTCCTGTACAAGGAGCCTCCGACCGGGGTGGGAGGAATACCAGATGGGAAAAATCAATAAAGTAAACAAACAGACAACCAATCCATATCTGAATCTCTATGATCTGGATGTCGTGAATAAAGTAGGACGGGAAGGACACTATTATGTGGCATCCCGGGCGAAGACTGAGGATGACCTGAAACTGAGCCATGCAGAAAATAATGATCCGGACGGTGTGGCCATCTACAGTCTCTACGGAGAAAAGAAAGACAGGGTAGTACTGATTCGACAGTTCCGTTATCCGCTGGGTGGTTATGTGTATGAACTGCCGGCCGGACTGGTGGATCCGGGAGAGAATTATCACACCGCAGCGATCCGGGAACTGAAAGAAGAGACCGGACTGAAGCTGGAGCCGATCGTGGTGGATGACATATATCAGAAGCCTTATTATACATCCGTCGGTATGACAGATGAGTGCTGCGGAACAGTTTACGGATATGCTTCCGGTGAGATCAGTAAAAAATACATGGAAGACAGCGAAGAAATTGAAGTGGTTCTGGCAGACCGGAAGGAAGTGGCACGGATCATGAAAGAAGAACGGGTAGCGCTTCTGTGCGCCTATATGATGATGCACTTTCTTCACGATGAAGAACCCTTTGCGTTCTTACATGCCAAAGAAAAATAAATCCGTACCAGGTGCATAAAGCGGGTCAGTAATATTCACGAAAAAGAGACAGAGGAGAAAAAATATTATGGAATACTGGGATATCTACGATGAAAAGAAACAGAAAACCGGCCGTACGATGAAGCGAAACGACTGGAACATGAAACCGGATGAATACCATCTGACGGTGCTTGGTGTGCTGAAACGTCCGGATGGCCGCTATCTGATCACCCAGAGAAAGCTGGACAAAGAATGGGGTGCCGGCTGGTGGGAAGTACCGGGAGGCGGAGTCAACGCGGGAGAAGATTCCAGGGACGCAGTGATCCGCGAGATCCGCGAGGAGACCGGAATTGATGTGAGCCAGGCTGCAGGCGGCTACGCATCTTCCTATAAACGGGTGAATCCGGAGGAAAAAAACAACTATTTTGTGGATATCTACAAATTTATTCTGGACTTTGTGGATAACGATGTGAAAGTACAGCCGGAGGAAGTGGAAGGCTTTAAGATCGCCACACTCGAAGAGATCCGGGCATTTGCCCAGGAAGGGATTTTCCTGCATTATGACAGTATGAAAGAAGTATTCGATTAGAGCGTATTTGAGAAAATATAAGAAGCAGTTATTTCTGTACATCAGTAAGTGTACAGAAATAACTGCTTTTTCACTTTACCGGAAACTGCTTTTCTGTAAAGTAAAAACACTCTGTGAGGATGCGCACTGCGGCGTATAAGGCAGATGTCGCAGGCGCGGGAATGTGGCAAGACACATTCTTTGTTTCTTGCAGGAAAGAACGAACTGTCATCCTGCACAGAAAACAGCTCATGAAGATGGACATGATGGTATCCGGAGGACAGAATCGGTGATGTTGGTAAATACATACAAAAAACAAAGATGAAAATTATGCTTTTTGGCAATGGATTTTTCAGGAAAAAAGATATAAACTCAACTTATGGTTAAGATACAATCAAAAGTAAAAAACGAAACTCAATGTATCCACAGAAGAAAAAGATTCATGTGGATAACAGATAACAGAAAAAAGAAAGAGGAGGATATTTACCATGAAATTAACACTGGATGGAATCAAAGATCGTCAGGCATGGGAAAAAGCAGGTATCAAACTGCCGGGGTACGATGTGGAAGCAGTATCGAAGAAAGCAAAAGAAGCACCGGGATGGGTACATTTTGGAATCGGAAACATTTTCCGTGTTTTCATCGGTGGAATTGCAGACGGACTTCTGGAAGAAGGTGTCCTGGATCGAGGCATTACCTGTGTGGAGACCTTTGATTACGATGTGATAGATAAGATCTATAAACCTTATGACAATCTGAGTCTGAGCGTGATCCTGCACGGTGACGGAACCAGAGAATACAAAGTTATGGGAGCACTGGCAGAGGCGGTAAAAGCACAGTCATCCGATCCGGAACAGTGGAACCGTCTGAAGGAAATCTTCAAAGCAAAATCCTTGCAGCTGGTTTCTTTCACGATCACAGAAAAAGGCTATGCCCTGCAGAAAGCAGACGGCAGCTGGTTCCCGTTTGTGGAAGCAGATATCAACAACGGTCCGGACAGAGCCACCGGAGCAATGGCGGTTCTGACAGCGATGTTGTATGAACGTTATAAAGCAGGAAAATATCCGATCGCTCTGGTTTCCATGGACAACTGTTCCCGAAACGGTGCGAAACTGCGTGAGTCTGTACTGACCATGACGGAAGAATGGAAGAAACACGGTTTTGTGGATCAGGATTTTGCGGATTATGTGAGTGACGAGAGTATCGTTGCATTTCCATGGACGATGATCGATAAGATCACACCACGGCCGAGTGAGCAGATCGCTGCAGACCTGGAAGCGATGGGCGTGGAACAGATGCAGCCGGTGATCACCGGAAAGAAGACCTATATTGCTCCGTTTGTCAATGCAGAGAAACCACAGTATCTGGTCATTGAAGACAGCTTCCCGAACGGTCGCCCGGCACTGGAAAAGGGATTTGGCGTATATATGGCGGACAGAGAAACCGTGAATCTGTCTGAACGCATGAAAGTGACAGTATGTCTGAATCCGGTACATTCTGCCACCGGTCCGCTGGGTGTGGTACAGGGATATGAACTGTTTGCGCATATGTTAAATACAAACGAAGACATGATGAAGATGGCACGGATGATCGCCTACGACGAAGGCCTTCCAGTCGTTCCGAACCCGGGCATCCTTTCCCCGCAGGCATTTGTGGATGAACTGTTTCATGACCGGTTCCCGAATGAATATCTGGGTGATACCAACATGCGTCTGTCAGTAGATGTATCTCAGATGGTTGGTATCCGCTTTGGCGAAACCATCAAGGCTTATGTAAAGAAATTCGGAGATGCTTCCCGTCTGACTGCTATTCCCCTTGGAATAGCCGGCTGGCTACGCTACATGCTGGGTGTAGACGACGAAGGAAATACATATGAGCTTGCTCCGGATCCTATGAACGAAGAGATTCAGGAACAGTTCAAAGATATCGTGGTTGGAAAACCGGAGACTTTTACGAATCAGCTGAAATCGATTCTTTCCAATGAAAGACTGTTTTTCACAGACCTGTATAAAGACGGTGTGGGAGAAAAAATTGAGACCATGTTCCGTGAGATGCTTGCGGGACCGGGAGCCGTGAAAGCTACGATCCATAAATATGTAAACCAATAAAATAATGAAAAAGAGAAAAGGACTGCTGTTCGGTAGGATATTATTCTGCCGGCAGCAGTCTTTTTGATTGCATTACATACCAATAATTGGTCCGGTGGATCAATTTTGATTTACACGGGCAACGAGCCAAAGTCTGTGCCTGCACGAAAAACTCGCGGAGAGTGTTTCTCATAGTTCAAGCTGTGTGGATAGGACATCCGGGGAAAAAGTAAACGGGCAAAAGCTGCTTCCATATATTGTAGTAGAATGAAAAGTCATCAGGGAAAGAACATGAATAATCAGAAAACCGGCAACACTTTAAATCTTGCTCTTGATGCCACATCCCGGGAACGGGAAGCATCGATGAATCTGAACGCAGGGTATGAAAAAGACACACAGAGGTGGAAGCTGATCATTCGTTACTTCGGGGCGGCAGCGGAGCTGGAGACGGATGAGATTGTTATTACACCACTTCTTGGAAATTATGGAATTGCAGATATTCCACAGGATCAGATCGAAGGGTTTGCACAGAATCCAGCGGTAGAGTATATCGAAGCACCGAAGAGATTGTATTTTGCCGCATATGAAGGCAGGCAGACTTCCTGTGTGAATCCGGTCCAGAATCAGTCGCCGTATCTGTTTGGTAAAGGGATTCTGATTGCCTGTATCGATTCGGGCGTGGATTATACGCATCCGGATTTTCGAAACGAGGATGGATCCACACGGATCCTGCGGCTGTGGGATCAGTCGATCCCGGGCAATCCCCCCAAAGGGTATCGGATCGGCAGTGAGTACACACAGGAGCAGATCAATCGGGCACTGGAAGCGAATACGATGGCAGAAAGAGAGGCGCTGGTTCCAAGCATAGATACGAGTGGTCACGGGACGGCTGTACTGGGGATCGCAGCGGGAAATGGAAGAGAAAGTCAGGGAACGGAGCGTGGCGTAGCGCCGGAGAGCAGTCTGCTGGTGGTGAAGCTAGGGATCCGGGAACCGAATGGATTTCCCAGAACCACAGAACTGATGCAGGGGGTGGACTATGCGATCCGCACCGCACAGGAGCTTCAGATGCCGGTGGTGATCAATCTGAGCTTCGGAAACAGTTATGGAGCACATAACGGAACATCTCTGGTGGAAACGTATCTGAATCAGGCGGTTGGGTATGGTCGTGTGACACTCTGTGTGGGAACCGGTAATGAAGGAAATCGGGCAGGGCATACGGCGGGCCGCGTACGACAGGGAGAAAATTATGAGGCAGAACTGGGGATCGGAACTTATGAACCGGCTATGAACCTGCAGATCTGGAAAAACTATCAGGACCAGATGGAGATTTCCCTGGTACATCCGGACGGAACGATTATCGGTCCGCTGGAACAGACGCTGGGAACACAGAGATACCGGCATGCCGGAACACAGCTTCTGATTTATTATGGAAAACCGTCTCCTTACAGCACTTCGCAGGAAATCTACATCGATTTTCTTCCCACAGAAAGTTATATTGACAGCGGCATCTGGCGTATACGTCTGATTCCGCGCCGTATCCTGCAGGGAGAATTCTCCATGTGGCTTCCCGGTGGAAAAACAGTAGGGGAAGCCACCCGCTTCTACCGCCCGACCCCGGAAACCACACTTACGATTCCCTCCACCGCGTTGTCTGCCATCTCCGTAGCAGCCTACGATTCCCGCCGCCAGTCCTACGCCGATTTCTCCGGCCGTGGTTACACCCGCCTCCCTGTTCAGATCAAACCGGACCTTGCCGCTCCGGGCGTCGATATCCGTGCACCACGTCCGGGCGGTGGTTATCAGACGGTCACGGGAACCTCCTTTGCAACACCCTTTGTCAGCGGAGCGGCAGCACTTCTGATGGAATGGGGGATTGTGCGGGGAAATGACCCGTATCTGTACGGGGAGAAGGTGAAGAGCTATCTGATCAACGGAGCAAAACAGCTGCCCGGGGAGAGGGAGTGGCCGAATGCAAGAGTGGGATGGGGACGTCTCTGCGTAGCGGATAGCTTGTCTGATTAAACGAAAGTAATTGCATATAAGTACGGAAAAACTGTTGAAAAGAATAACGAAACGTGGTAACATTTTGAATAATAATAAACGCATATAATAAAACTGAACATTAAAATACTCAAAATAAACAAAGGGGAAAGAATGAAAATATCAACAGCTGAAATAAAAATAATGATAAAAGAGTGTATTAGGATACCTGGAATGTATACTGCAACTGATTTTAGAAATTATATAAATATGAATAGTCAGAAAGAAGTGACTCGAGGTCAAATTTCTGGCGCAATTTCTCAGTTGATTGATTCTAAGGAAATTATAAGAGTTGGAAGAGGGTTATATTCAAAAGATACCCAATCTATATCTATTAAAAAGACTACAAATGACGAAGCAGAAGACACCTTAAAAAATAACATTTATAACACATTGAGTAAGATTGAAGATGAGTTGATGAATGCGATAGGTGCTGTCAATGTTTGGGAAGTGAATAGCGATAATTTTGCAGTAATAACTAAGATGCGTGAATTAAAAGATTCAATAGAAGAGATAAAGAGACAATGTCAATAAAATTACAGTACATCATTTAGATTGATTAATAAAAAAATGGTCTACGGAGGCAATTATATTTTGAGTGTTGGAGGTTGATAAAACAAATGGCAAAGGATTTAACTACGTCTAAATTAGATAGACAGAATGTGCTGAATAATGATATAGCATTTTCGGAAATTCAGAAAGCTGTCAACGTCAAATGCATAATTTGGAATGATAATTTATATCTTACAAAAGATATGGTAGCAACATTCTTTGGAGTTGAAGTTCGTACAATTGAACGTTATATAAATAAATATAGTGAAGAACTCCAAGGTAACGGATATGCTGTTTTGAAAGGGAAGAAGCTCGAAGAGTTTTTGAAAATTTATGAAAATAATTTTGCGACCGACATTAATGTCGGTCACAAAATTCGTGCATTAAGTGTGTTTGATTTTAAAGCTTTTTTGAACATGGCGATGCTTCTTGTTGAAAGTGAAACAGCAGCGGAATTGCGTAGAATAATGCTTGATATTGTGATTGATACTATAAATCAAAAAGTTGGAGGCGGAACGAAATATATTAATCAAAGAGATCAGGACTTTATTGGAGCTTTTCTGCAAGAAGAAAATTATCGAAGGGAATTCACAGATGCCTTGCGTGATTATGTTGATATGGGAAAAGCAAAGTATGGTCTGTATACCGATAAAATTTATCAAAGTATATTTAAAGAAAAGGCCAAGGAGTATCGGCAAATATTAAAGCTATCCGAAAAAGAAAGAATTCGAGATACATTTTATTCAGAAATACTTACATTAATATCATCATATGAGTGTGGATTAGCCTCAATGATTAAAGAACAATCGGAACAGTTAGGAAGAAAATTGAATAACTGGGAATTGTCAGATTTATTTGATGCTTTTGAGATGTTACCAATGTGGAAACCACTAATAATATCAGCACGTACAAAAATGGCAAGTCGTGATATGGCGTTAAGAGATGCATTTCACTACCAGTTGGAGGAATATATCAAACCGCTTGATAAATTAGAATATGAAAAGTTCTTGGGGGAGGCAGGAAATGAATTAGAACATCTGATGGCAGAGAATCAAGAAGTATTAAAGCGCCTTAAGGAGAATAGTAATGAATAAAATAGTATATATTACACCTGAACAGGCGAAAGCAACACATGCTAAAACAATCGAATATAGTGGTGGGGGAACATTAGAAGAACTGGATTTCGGAAAATTGGAAGGAGTTCTTTGCAATATACAAAATGATGACTGGTATCCGGAATTTGTGGATAAGCTCACACATCTCTTTTTTTGTGTTTGTCAATTTCATTGCTTTGCTGATGGCAATAAGCGTTTGGCAATAACATTGTCGACATTATTTCTTTTATTGAATGGATATTTAGGAATTGCGAAAACTTTTTTGATAAAGATGGAGAATATAAGCTTAAATGTAGCTGCAAGTAAAATAGATAAAGAATTACTGTACAAAATAATGACAGCGATTATGAATGACACATATGATAATGACGAAGAGTTAAAACTCGAAATATATAATGCAATAAATAAAGAATTGTAAATCGTAGAAAAATGTAGACTCTTCATATTACGCGAATTGTGACAATGACGTAACATCCTCGGGGCATTCTGTACAGCACAAAGTCTCCCTGAAATATAAAACCCCGATCCCCCGGACCAGTAAAGACAAAGCTCCGGGGGATTGGTTTACTATATCAGGAAAGTTGTTGGCTGGCTTTCTTTGCACTTTCCCGGTTCAGCCAGAGGAAGAAACCGATGTTCAGACAGATACCGACTGCTGTGGACACAGGAGCCGCAAGACCGATTCTGGTCAGGCTGGCATTCGGCTGGATACTCATATAATAAGAGATGGGGAGCCGGATCAGAAGCGTCTGAATCAGTCCCTGGCACATCACCCAGAAGGTTTTGTCATTTCCGTTAAAATATCCGATCATACTGAACAGCACGACAGTAAGCAGCGTCTCCGGGGCAAATCCTTTCAGGTAGGCGTAGGCGTTCCGGATAACGGAACTTTCGGCAGTGAAGAAACCGGAGAGAACATCGCCCTTTAACAGCACGAGAGCGAAGACAAAACAACCGAAAAACAACCCCACACCGATACCGGTAAACATGGATTGTCTGGCGCGCTTCTGATTGCCGGCCCCCACGTTCTGAGAAACGAAAGACGCCATGGACTGCATCAGAGAGCTTGGGATCAGCATGGCAAAGTTCACGATCTTACAGGCGACCCCGTAACCGGAGGAAGCTTCGAGTCCCAGACGGTTCACAAAGGCACACAGAGCCAGAAAAGAAAGCTGCGTCAGACACTCCTGCAAAGCCAGAGGAAGACCGATGGTAAAGAACTTTCCACACTGATCGTTCAGACGGAAATCAGACCTGCAGATCTTAAACGGCAGCTTCTTCTTTATCAGAAGAATAACAGCACACACCACACTGACAGCCTGTGCAAAAACGGTGGCGAGGGCTGCTCTGGCAGCATCCGGATGGAGTCCGGCAACGAGGATCAGATCACCGACGATATTGACGATACAGGAAACAAGAACAAATAGCAGCGATAATTATATAGAGACAGTAAAAAAATATTAAGAGATTATGCATGCAAAACAGAAAACAGATTCGATATTGCTAACATTGCAGTTTCCGGTAAAATCAGGTAGAATAGAGCACAGGAATATGAATCATATATGGGGTAAACATGGATGAAGAAAAGAGAAAAACGAGTATCCTATATCCTTCGGGCAGGGATGACGGTACTCACGATAATACTGATTATTTTGTTTTTCGGTATCATGTCGCTGGTCAGTGACCTTCAGGGAACGGCAAGGGTCGTAAACTATGCCGGACTGGTTCGCGGAGAAACCCAGCGGGTGATCAAACTGGAAATGTCAAAGGAGCCGGATGACGAGATGATAGAGACTGTGGAAGCGATCATCAACGGACTTCGTTTCGGAAGTGACGAACTGGATCTGGTACGGCTGGAGGATACAGAATTCCAGGGAAAAATGGATGAACTTGCAGCTTACTTTACGGAATTAAAAGAAGAAATCTCGAAAGTACGGCAAAAAGGCTATGAACAGACAGCAATAATCGGTATGAGCGAGAATTTTTTTCGGATGTGTGATGAGGTAACCGGGATTGCGGAACGATATTCACAAAAAAGAGCGACTGCATTGAATCATCTTGAAAAGATTGTAGTTGCAGATATTGTCTGCCTGGTACTTCTGATCGGTGTGGAACTGCTTCGGGCACTCCGCTTTGCGGCACAAAACAGGATCCTGCGAAAGAAAATCTATCTGGATGAATCCACAGGACTGCCGAACAAAAACAAATGCGAAGAGATCCTGAGCGATCCCACCCCTCTCGGAGAAGAAGAGAGTACAGCCATCTGTGTGTTTGATCTGAATAACCTGCGGATCATCAACAACAATTTGGGACATGACAAGGGAGACGAATATATCCGTTCCTTTGCCGAACAGCTTCGTCTCGCGGTAGATCCGGAAAGCTTTGTCGGCAGGGACGGAGGAGACGAATTCATCGCGATTTTTCAAAAGACTGACCACTCGAAGATGCGGGAAACCTTAAAAAAGATCCGCACACAGATGAAAAACTACTCCGCAAAACACCCGGAGATGCCGATCAGCTATGCGGCAGGGTACGCAATCTCCCTGGACTTTGCCGGTTCCACCCTCCGGGAACTGTTCCGGCTGGCGGATAAAAACATGTACGTGGACAAAAACAGGGCAAAGATCGAAGAAGCGGCACAAAAACAGCAGAAAGCCTACGAACTGCTGGAATGGATCAAAAAAGAAAGATACCATTTTTCGGACTGTTTGTACTGTGATGCCCTGATGGATCAGTATGAGATCCTGCGGTCAAGCACCGGATACTTTCTCGCGGAAGACGGTAATTATTCAGGGGCGGTGGAACAGATCGTGGAAGAACTGGCAACCGACCGGGTGAGAAAAGAATTCTGGGAGACCTTACAGCTTACCTCCCTGGAACAGCAGCTGACAAAGGACAATCCCCAGCTGGAGATTCCCTATCGCTACAAAAGAGAGAATGTGGTTCACCGGGGAAGAGTGATCCTGAGATTCCTGGATGCCACAGAAGATGGCAGACTACACCATTTTATCCTGGGACAGGAGAACTTCCGGGACAGCAGGCAGCACCTGATGGATGAAAAACAGGAACTGATCCGCTATTACGAGCAGATGAAACAGTCTATTCTGGAAAACAGCAATTATGTAGACGCATTAATGGAAACAGCGGAAGCGGTATATACCGTAGATCTGACCAATGACTGCCTGGAAAATGCATTCTACCATGTGAAACGTGAAAGCATAGTGATCGACCGGGAGATGCCATGCTCTTACGATGCCTACTGCAGAGAACGGAGTCAGAAGGTGACAGACGATACGCTGGAAAGCTACCGGATCATGGATTCCTCGGAAAAACTGCTGAAACGCTTCCGGGAAGGGGATAAACAGATCACCGTAGAGTACCGGGAAGAAAAACAGGATGGCAGGATGATCTGGCTTCAGAAGACGATCCTGATGTCCCGGGAACTGCTGTATGACCGGGAGACCGGAAAAGAACGCAGTGCTGTACATGGAATTATCCTGTTTAAGAACACTTCGGAATTCCATAAAAAGGAAGAAGAGGAAAAAGAACGGCTGCAAAAAGCGGTGCAGGAGGCCGACGCAGAAAGCAAAGCCAAGACAGACTTCATGAACCGCATAAGCCATGATATCCGTACACCGATCAACGGCATCATGGGGATGCTGGAGATCCTTCGGAAAAATGCACACAACCCGGAGAAGATGGAAGAATGTATGGATAAGATGCAGGTATCTGCCGATCATCTGCTGGCGCTTGTCAACGATGTACTGGATATGAACAAACTGGAAACCAATCAGATCCAGGAAGAGAATGAACCGTTTGACCTTGAAGTGCTGATGCGGGAAGTGGCGGTACTGATGAATCCACTTCTGGAACAGAACCAGATCACACACCGGGTACACCGGAAAAATATACAGCACACAGCACTGAAAGGAAGCCCGTTACAGCTGCGTCAGATCATGCTGAACCTGTTCAGCAATGCGGTCAAATACAACAAACCGCAGGGATCCGTGGATACCGACGTGGAAGAATTATCCTGTGACGGAAAAACAGCCTGGTACGAATTCAGAATCACAGATACCGGTATCGGCATGAGCGGGGACTTTGTAAAGAATCAGCTGTTTGAGCCGTTCACCCAGGAACAATACGGAGCCAGAACACGCTATCAGGGAACCGGACTTGGAATGTCGATCGTCAAAGGTCTGGTGGAAAAGATGGGCGGAACCATTCAGGTGGAGAGCGTCCGTGGAGAGGGAACCACATTTACCTTCCGTCTGCCGTTCGCCGTCAGTGAGACAGCCACTTCAGAAATAACCACAGTGGGAGAAGATATATCGGATCTCCTCCGTGACCGAAGGATCCTTCTGGTAGAGGATAATGAGATCAATATGGAGATCGCACAGTTCTATCTGGAAGAAGCAGGGGCAAAAGTAGAAAAAGCATGGAACGGACAGGAAGCAGTAGCTTTGTTTTCCAAAAAACCTGCCGGCAGTTTCGATGCGATCCTGATGGATGTGATGATGCCTGTGATGGACGGCATGGAAGCCACACAGCGTATCCGTGATCTGAAACGGGAAGATGCGGCATCGATTCCGATCATTGCGATGACTGCACAGACTACAGCAGACATCCGGGAAACCTGCCGCAAAGCAGGAATGGATGACTATATCGCAAAACCGATCCGTGAGGAAGAGCTGGCGAAGGTGATCAGAAAATCGTGGAAAGTAAAAAAAGTGTAATGCTTTGCGTTGACAAAGAAGAGATTACTGACTAAAATAAAATCAGCGAGAAGTCGCTTCCGGGAGATACCATACCGGAGGCGATTTACTTTTCTATGATAAAAACGAAGAGTAGATGAGGGGAGGGAACCATATGGAAAATCAGTTACCGGAACTCAAAGTGAATATGTTGGGAAGGTTCTCCATAACCTATGGAGAACAGCCGATAACCTTCAAGAGAAACTCGGCAACCAAAGCAGTAAAACTACTGCAGATTCTGTTACATTCCAGTCTGGTGGAGGACCGCGGGAGCACAGGAATCCCCAGAGCACAGCTGCTTGACGATCTCTTTGGAAGAGAAGAACTGGCAAATGTGGGCAATAACCTGCGTGTGACGGTATTCCGTCTGCGCAAGATGCTGATCGAGGCGGGACTGCCGGAATATGAGTATATCGTAAAAGAAAAAGGTGTCTTTTATTGGCGCAGCCCGATGAAAGTGGATCTGGATGTGGCACGCTTTATGGAACTTGTCAGAGAAGGAGAAGAAGAAGTAGACGAAAACAGGAAGATGAATCTGTGGGAAAAGGCCTGCAGGCTGTACAAAGGAGAACTTCTTCCGATGCAGTCCGGAGAAGACTGGGTAATCATGAACAGCGTCCGTTACAAAGACAAATATTCCAAGATACTCCGCCGGCTGTGTGCCTACAGAAAAGAACAGCACGAATACGACACCATTCTGGAACTGACAGACAATGCCATCGAGATCTATCCGTTCGACGAATGGCAGTCCTTAAAAATTGATGCCCTGATGGGTATGAACCGCTACAAAGAAGCATATCAGCTGTACGATGCGACTTCAAAAATGTTCTTTGAAGAACTGGGAATCACACCATCCGAGCACATGATGAACCAGTTCCAGGAGATGAGCGAACGGATGGGAAGAAAATACCATGCGGCAGGAGAGATCAAGGAAGACCTGAAAGAACCGGAGTACGAAGACGGTGCCTTCTACTGCAGCCTGCCAAGCTTCCGGGATAACTACCGGCTGGTGCGTCGGCTGATCGAGCGAAACGGACAGTCCGCATTCCTTATGGTATGCTCCCTGACAGACGGCAACGGCCATCCGATGGAAAACCGGGAAAAGTTGGATGTGATGTCCATGGAACTGCACCGGGCAGTAAAAAACAGTCTGCGCCGCGGAGATTCCTTTTCCAAATACAGCCCGTCTCAGTTCCTGATCCTTCTGGTCGGAACCAGCCAGGAAAACTGTGACATTATCTTCCGGCGTATAGCCGCACGGTTCACACAAAAACATGGATCCTGGAACAAATATCTGGAATATTACGTATCATCCATCGCAGACGTGGAGAATCCAAATGCAAGATTAAGCTTTCAGAAAAATGAATTTCGCTGGAAATAGGCAACAGGAACAGGAGTGTGAAACATGAGTCAATTTTGGAATGGAGAAGTACTGGCAGCACCGAACCTGATCACGGTGTGTGTGGACGAAAGTCATGCCAGCGAGATATCCGGCCGACTATATCACGGTTATTCCCAGGAGCCACAGTCCTTTGAAAATGTCGTGCAGCTGATCCGTTACATGGCAGACTTTTACGACAGCATTCGTTTTCCGGAATCCTCCGTGATCCTTCGGAAGTTCACTTCGGAAAAGCGTGCGATGGAGGAACTACATGAAAAAAGTGTGGAATATCAGCAGCTGATGGAACAAAGCGGCATCTGCGCCACCTTCCACATCTTTGTCAAATACCGCCAGAACGCCACCTGGCAGGGCATCCTTGCATGGAAAGAAGGACATCAGGAGATGGAATTCTGCAGTGTCCTGGAACTGATCATCGAGATGGATGCCATACTGGGAAGAAAATAAAAGTACAGAAAAAAGCAGGAACTCTTAGGAAAGATAAGGATTCCTGCTTTTTACTTTACAGGCGGAAAACATCAAAAAGTATTACATTTCACATCCGGGTAATTCGATCACAGATCGGAACAAAATGAAAGAGTAATAAAAAACGAGTTTCTTCTATATATAATAGGATCCACCGGATCGATCTCAAAAACCCTGTCATAAACCATAAAACCCCACATACAATATAAGTAATGAGGCAAAAACCCGTCAGAGAAACGGACGAATCCAAGGAAATACAGTAGATTCCACATATATCACCAGCAGACGGACATAATTACGCCAACAGGGAACAGGATCCGCACCGATATCACAAAACGTTACAGAATCCAACAAAAATAAAAAAAACACTAAATATATAATGACTGTAATGCTTTTAGTAATGGTGCGTTTATTATAATACAAATATAAAAACAGAGTACAGAAGGAGGTGGAACAGCTGTGAGCGATTCTACGAAAAAGACGGAGACCTTTATCTTAAATATCTACAACAGGCAGAATGCCACCTGGCAGGGTTCGGTGACCTGGGTGGAAAAAAAAGAAAAGCAGCAGTTCCGCAGCGCTTTAGAATTATTAAAACTGATAGAGAGTGCTTTGGATGAAGAGGAGGGAGAAAACCATGAAAAGTAGAAATAAAAAAAGACTTCTGGCATTGGTGCTTTGCATGGTCGTTGCCATAAGCAACAGCAGCTTCATATTCGCATCCGAGACCGGACAGGCCGAATACCCACAGGAAGCGGAAGTACAGACTCAGGACGAAGCCGTTGCCGATGACATGGACGTGGCTGCCTACGCAGCAGATGAAGGCCAGGCAGTAGCCGACGAACAACCCGCAGCCGTGGAACAGGTTGCCGCAGAACCGGCCGCAGAACCGGAAACAACCGCCGTAGCTCCGGCAGAACAGCCGGCAGCGGAAGCACCTGCAGCAGAACAGCCGACAACAGAAGCACCTGCAGCAGAGACACCTGCAGCCCAGGAACCTGCAGCTGCACCGACCGAGGAGACAGCTCCCGCAGCAGAAAATGCTACAGCGGAAACTCCTGAGGAAGATGCAACACAGGCGGAAGCTGAAAACCAGCAGCTCACATGGAGCCAGGCCGTTGGAAACACAACCGTTAACGTAACCGCAGAAGCAGGATCACTTCCTGCAGACGCACAGCTTTCCGTAACAGAGATTACTGCAGAAGATGAAGTAAAGGAAATCGAAAAAGCAGTAGAAGAAAAAGCGATCGAAGAACAGTTTTCCATCAAAAATATCTTCTCCTACGATATCAAATTCTTGGTAAACGGTTCCGAAGTACAGCCAACCACTCCGGTACAGGTCAGCGTAGACACCCCGGAGATCACATCCAGCGAGAATGCAGCAGTACTGCATGTGGATGATAACAACGTAGCGGAAGACATGAAAGGTGCTGTTGACGGAGAAGGAAAAGTCGTATTTGATGCACCGCATTTTTCTAAGTATGTCATTGTTCAGAAAGGTGATTCGAAGGTTAACGTTACCATTGAATACTATGATAATACCCAGGATCCAAAGACTATGATATATGCAAGCAAAAAGGAATTATCGCCTGGGGAAAGCATAAGCAATTATGACATAGCTGATAACTGGAACATAAATTGGGCAGAGAAGAGTACTACAGATGGAAACTTCGAAAGAATATCAAATCTTGATGAAATCCAAGTTGTAAGCGATTGCACAATTAAGGTTTATTATACCCCTCAAGATAAGACGATTACAGGAAGTACTACATTTTATGACTATACCGTTAAAGCCGGTAAACAGAATGGAATATATTATTCATTTAACCAGTTGAAGAATGACAAGTCACCAGACATTGTTAATAAGCAAAAACTTATTGCAGGCACGAATGATTCAAACGTTGGTCAAAATTATCCGGAGTATCAAAAGTATAAGATTAGTTTGCCAGATAGTAAAGGTAATACAAAAGATGCAAACTGTTATACTGGAGGAGATAGTACAATCCCAGGATTGCTAAAAGAAATTGATGATAACGGAAATGTAATATTCAATTACGCAGAACCAGGATTTTTTGTGGATAGCGATTATAGCATTCAATTTGGAGGATATATATTCGGTGAAAAGAGAAATCTGAGAAAAGTGTATAAAGATTACACTCTGGAATTTAACCGAAAAGGTGATACTTATACACTTAATGGTGTAAGAAATAAAGATAACGGCTGGGTTACAGGCGCAGGAAACAATTTCTATCCATTAGACAGCGTGAAAACTTCTTATGAAGAAAGTGAAACAGATCATAACTATTATTTTGGAATGCGATATGATGTCACATTCAAAATTGGTGATTATGTAGGACCACTTAATTACAAATTCACAGGTGACGATGATTTATGGGTAGTACTTGACGGTAAGAAAATAGTAATTGACCTTGGTGGTATTCACAGCGCAGCAGAAAAAAATGTTGATTTGTGGCAGTATATTGGTGATAAAGAAAATCTGACAGAAGCACAAAAACAGCAGAATCATACATTGACAATTCTTTACATGGAACGTGGTGCAGGCGCATCTAATTGTCAAATGAAGTTTACTCTTCCATCAGCGAAGATACAGCAAGTCGATAAGACAAAGATGACAAACATTTCATTCTATAAAACAGATGCAGCTGGAACCGGTCTTTCCGGTGCACAGTTTACATTAACGAATGACAGCACAAAGACCACAATGTATGCAGCTTCCGAAAGTGATGGATTGGTTCAGTTCCAGCAGCTCGTAGCCGGAACCTATACATTAACAGAAACACAGGCACCAAAAGATTATGTTACGCCAACAACCTCATGGAAAGTAAAAGTAACTACTGATAGTAGTGGTGGTTTAAGTGCAAGGATATACCTGGCAGATGGTAGAACAGAACTGGGAAAGCTTACCAGTGGTGGATACCAGATTATCAACTCAGCAAGCACACCAGTACAGCCTCCAACACCGGGCGTTGTTGAGACAAAGAAAGAACTGTCTCATGAAAAGTACATTGCTAAGAATGAAGATGGTACATACAATCTTACATTAAATGTTTCAGGTGCAGTTGGAAGCGAGTCCTATGCGAATGAACTGGATGTACTGTTCGTGATGGATACGTCAAACAGTATGAAATGGGGAATGAATAATTCTACGAATCAAAAAAATTACACAACGAATCCGAACAGTCGTTTCTATAATCAGCAAAAAGCTGTAGAAGATGCGGTTGCCAAATTGAAAGAAAAGAAAAATGTAAATGCTCGATTTGCAGTGGTGTCGTTTGATACAGAAGCGGGTATTGAAACAAATTGGACGAATGGAACAATTTCTTATCCTAGCGAAGTTGCACAATATGATGATAGTAACAAGGACGCAGGTGGAACAAATTATCAAGCTGGATTGAGAAAAGCGGACGAATTACTTAAAAATGGAAGAGCCGATGCAACAAAAATAGTTGTATTTCTCTCGGATGGAGATCCGACTTTTTACTACGATACAAATAAAAAGGGACAAGAGAAGGTTTATGGTAGCGGATCAGGATATGATGAAACCGCAATGACTAAGGCCCAAACTCAACTTGGAACAATGAGTATGAACTACTTCTACACAGTCGGAGTTGGTCCTAAAGATAGTTACGATCATTTATCAAATCTGATCAGCAGTGCTCCGATTGGAACAGTAACCGGTAGTTACAACGGCACAGATTCAAGTAATTTGAAAAATGCTTTTGATTCAATCATCAGAGATGCAACAGAACTTCTTTGTACAGAGGTAACTGTAACCGATACGTTAACCGATGAAGTTGAATTGGCTGATCAAGAGTTACAGGTGGTTGTCAAAGATGAAACTGGAAAGGTTATCACCAAACTGAAAGATACTTCAGGAAATGCAGTAGACGTATCAGAGATTATAACTGTCAGTACAGCGAAAGACTCAGATGGCAAGACTCAGATTATTATGCATTTTAACTCTGATTATAAGCTGGAATCAGGTTACACATATTATGTAACAGCAAAAATCAGGCCAACTACAAAAGCCTATCTGAAGTATCAGAATCAAAGCTATACAGACACTGGTGATGAAAATACAGACGAATATCTTGGAACAGACAAAAAACCTGGAAAAGATACTAAGAATGATGGAACATCTTCAAAACAAAAAGGATTCTATTCAAACGTATCAGCTAATGTAACATACAAGTACAACAATGAAACATATACGAAACCTTATGCGAAACCTGTTATACAGGTAAATGCCAGTACAGTTTCTCACACAGTGGTTAAACAGTGGGAAAATGCCTCAGATAAAGTAGCCGTTGGTGTCGAGTTGAAGGCTTATGTAACAGAAGCGGCGGATTCTCAAATAAACGCTGATAATCCGAAGTATCTTACAAGTGCAGATGTAAAAAATCTTCCGACGTCCATGCAAGTTAATTTGTCAGAAACAAACAACTGGACATATACCTGGGAAAATCTTCCAACTAAATACTTCTACGAAACTACGGATGGTATCAAAGAAACAGATATCCATTACACAGTAGAAGAAGTCCAGACAGATGCAACAAAGGCATTTTACGGTCAGGTTACTGAGTCAAGTGATGGAAAGACCACTACAATTCTGAATAAGAAGAAAGATCAGGAGGATAAGCCGTTTATTGAAGTGACAAAAACATTTAAAGGGCTTACAAAAGATCAGATTCGAGAGTTGGCAGAGGCAGATAGTCCGTATACAATTACATTGAGTCATACTGAAACAAATACGACTAAAACGCTTACAATGGATGTAAGTAAATTAGACAGTATTCTTCAGGGTAGTGATGATGAAAAAGTATGGACATACACCTGGAAACTGGAAGATTGTTTGGATGGCACATACAAAGTCGACGAAAGTAATTACAGTAAAGAAGGATACGATGTAACCGTCACTGTCAACGGACAAACGGTGACAGACTGGAATGAATTTTCTGTAACTACAAAGGAAGCATCAATAGAAAAATATCAACGATCAGGAAATACTACTACGTGTTCACCAAAAGAGTTTTCTATAGGCAAAGTTAATTTAATTGTTGCGAAGCTTACTGGGAATGGAGGATATTTTGTGTGGACAAGCACACCGGTAAGCATCAGTGAACGTAAAGCAATAGTAAAATTGATAAATGATAAAACCAATGGAATCGGATTTAGTCCAGTAGCAGAATTAAAAAAATGCTATTTCTATAGTGGAAATGGAATAAAAGACACGTTGGTATTCAGAAATGGTGAGATCAAGTATGACGGGCAGGATAAACTTACGTTTGATGCATCAAAACAGTGGTCTATGTTTGCAGCTGGAACGTACACATTTACCGAAACACAGAACGCTGAGATTCAGATCACGAATACTTATTCAGAGCAAACTGCAGATTTAGATTTGATTAAGACTTCAGTAGCCGGAACAAAATTTGATGGTGCAGAATTCAAGCTGTATAAAAAGAATGATAAGGAAGTATATGAACTTCAGAAATTTGAATATACAGATAAGTCTGGAAATAATCAGACAAGAGAAACCATTAAGGTAATAAATACCGAAGGATCAAAAGCTGAACTTAAAAATCTTCAGTCTGGACAGTATTATCTGGAAGAAGTAAAGGCACCGGAAGCTTGTATGTTGTTAGCAGACAAGATTTATTTCAAACAGGAAAAGGGTAAGATTACTTTAACAGATAAGGATGGAGAAGTACTTGCAGATCAACCTACAATGTGGACACTTTCGAACACAGCTGGAAAATATACATTAACTGTAATGAATGAGATTATTTACGATCTCCCATCCACCGGACATTCCGGAATCTTCAACATCTTGATGAGTGGAATCCTGCTGATGTTTGCAGGCATTCTGATCATATACAAGATGAAAGGCAAGGAGGTGCTGAAAAAATAAGGAACCTTAATATTTCAGTGGCCTCCAAGCCACAACAATGATTTCCAGTGCAAATAAAAGGAGAGAAAGGCACTGAAAATAAAAGAGAGGAAATAAAAAAGAAAAGGAGAAAATCATATGAGTAAAATGAAAAGAATTTTATCAGTGATTATGGCGATGGTAATGGTACTGGCAATGAGCGTACCGACATTCGCAGCAGGAACTGCTCCTAGTGATGCAGACAAAGCAACTATTACAGTAACAGGAATTGAAAATGGTGCAACAGTAAAGGCATATCGTATTGTAGAACCATTGTATAACGATAATGGATTGTATGGATATCAGGTTGTATCCCCGTATATCATTGCAGATCATACCAATTTTGTTCCAACGTTTGATGAAATTACAACAATTGCTGCTCAGGTTAGCGGTACACCTTATAGTTTGAACGGAAATTTTGCAAATGGATATTCAGCAACAGTTCCAGCAGGTGAGTATATTGTTATCATTGAAAGCACAAATTATACATACAATCCTGTTGTAGTAAGTGCAGCATATTCAACTGCAAATAATAAGGAATCCCTTGCTAATGGTACAATAAGTGCAACAGATAAATGGACACTTGAAGATGGAAAATCAGCAGCTAAATCATCTAAAGTCGAAATTAATAAAACGGTTTCACAGCCAGATGCAGCAGTAGGTGATAAAGTTGATTATAAGATTACGGGTACAATCCCATCCTATGGTCCACAGTTCGTAGATCCTGTTTATAAAATTACAGATGAAATTAAAAATGCAAAATATGCAAGTGATATCACAGTGACAATTGGTGGTAAACCAGCAGTAAAAGGTACAGATTATACTATTACTGGTGGAACAGAAAGTGACGATAAATTTGAAATTGTCTTCAGCAATGTTGGTAGCTACTACAATAAAACTGAAGCTGATAGAGCCGTTGTGGTTACTTATAAAGCAGAAATTTTAGCAAGCGCAAAATCTACAGATCCGGCAACCAATAAAGCAAAACTGGAGTATAGCAATAAACCAGGAGAAACAGATAATGCTAAAGAGAAGGAAACATATACATATACTTTTGAATTAGATGACGAATTTACAAAAGTAGACGAGAATGGAAATCCTTTAGCAGATTGTACATTTACATTAACTAATAAAGCTATTGGAAAGGTATACACATGTACGACAAAAGTTGAGAAGGATAAGGCAAAAATTCATTTTGAAGGATTAGATGCTGGAGAATATGAATTAGTAGAGACTATTGCAAAAGATGGATACAGCATTAATAATACGAAGTACAGTGTAGAGATTATTCCAGAATACAATACAGATGGAACATTAAAAGATAAAACTATTAAAATTAATGGTGTAGCAGATACTAAGGTAGAAGTTCAGAACACTAAGATTAGCGCTCTGCCATCCACCGGTGGTATCGGTACAACAATCTTCACAATCGGCGGTTGCGCTATCATGATCGTAGCAGCTGGTCTGTTCTTTGCAACAAGAAGAAAAACTCAGAAATAATTAATCATAAGGAACCCCGTACACTCTTATGAGGAACGGAAGAACCCATGAAAACGGGGCGGCTCGCCCGCCCCGTTTTTGATAAAAAAGCAATACACGACAGCATACAGATATAGCATTAGAGTTGGAACAAGATACAACAGTAAGGAGAGCCCGGATGAAGAAAAAATTATCAATTGTATTAGCAGGAATTTTGTTTTTAGCCGGTTTGTCCTTGTTGCTGTATCCGCTGGTGGCAAACCAGTGGAATAACTACAGACAGAGCAAACTGATCTCAGAGTATGAGACTGTAGTGAAGGATGAATCAAGGAAAGGAACAATCAATTATCAGAAGGAATGGGACAGAGCCCATGCTTATAACCAGGCGCTTCTGCCAAGTATCCTTCCCGATTCTTTCGCTATCGCAGCAGCATCCGATGAACCCGGCGAAGAGTATATGTCTTGCCTGAACATCCTTACCGATGAGATGATGGGATATGTGGAGATACCGAAGATTAATATCAAGATTCCGATCTTCCACACCACTTCAGAAGAAGTGCTCAACAAGGGAGCCGGTCATCTGGAAGGAAGTTCCCTTCCGGTAGGTGGAGAGAATACCCATTCGGTAATCTCTGCACACCGTGGTCTTCCAAGTGCCAGTCTTTTCACAGACCTGGATCAGCTGGAAGACGGAGATCATTTTCTGATCCGTGTACTGGATCAGACACTTTGCTACGAAGTGGATCAGATCCATATCGTGGAACCGGAGAATACCAGTGATCTGGCAGTGGAGCCGGGACAGGATCTGGTAACTCTTCTGACCTGTACTCCATACGCGGTCAACACGAAACGTCTTCTGGTAAGAGGTCATCGCGTACCGTATGAGGAAGAAACGATCGAGAAGGAGGAGAAAGAATCTCCGATGAGTCTCTATACCAACTATCTGTTATGGGCAGTGGTAGGGCTTGCAGTAACCGCAGTGCTGATCATATTCTTATGGCAGTACGACAAACGGTATAAGAGAAAAAGGAAAGAAAAACAGGCAGCAGCAGGTGGGGCACCAAAAGATGTCTCTGACCGGAAAGAGGAAGAGAGATGAGAAGAAAATTATCGGGAATTCTCTTTGGTCTGCTGTTTCTGGTAGGATTTGGGATCCTTGCCTACCCCACGGTATCCAATCAGTGGAATACGTACCGGCAGAGCAGGCTGATCAGTAATTATGAACAGGCGGTCAGCGATATGCAGCCGGAGGATTACACGAAAGAGTGGGAAGCGGCGAGAGAGTTCGACAGTACTCTGGTACAGAATAATATATATGGTGATGCGTTCGGCAGTGATGATGTGGACATGAAGGACACAGACTACTGGAAGGTTCTGAATGTGGCAGGTGATGGCGTGATGGGGTATCTCTCCATCCCGAAGATCAATATCAAGCTTGCCATCTATCACGGAACCGCGGAGGATGTTTTACAGACGGGGATCGGTCATATGAATGGCACATCCCTTCCCATCGGCGGAGAGAGTACCCACAGTGTACTTGCCGCTCACAGAGGTCTTCCGGCAGCCAGATTATTTACAGATATTGACCAGTTGAAGCAGGGGGATATGTTTTATATCCATGTACTGGATGAGACGATGGCATATCAGGTAGACCAGATTCTGGATATGGTAGATAAAGATGATCACGAGACACTGGAGGAGGCACTGCAGATCCAGGAGGGAGAAGATCAGGTGACCTTATTCACCTGTACCCCATATGGTGTCAATTCCCACCGGCTTCTGGTCCGGGGAACGAGAGTTCCGTATAACGGCGAGGAGGAAGTGGAGAGTACACCGGTGGACAGCATGTTACGTGCCATCCAGAATTATTATATGTTATACTTAATCTTAGGATTAGCAGTGACACTGCTTGTGATACTGATCATGAAGTTCCTGTTTGACCGGAAGAATAAGAAACGTTCCGGTAAGACGGATGATATGTCGAAGGAGGGATAGAGGTGACTATGAAAAAGAGAATAAAAACCGCAGGGGCGCTGACCCTTGCAGCAATAACTGTTTTATCAGCAGCCGGTTTATCCAGTGTATATGGTGCTCTCGGAGTAGAGACAGATAAGAAGTGTTCTCTTACATTTACATTGGACGGCACGGAGTTCGATGAACTTCGTAGCCTGGATATTCCGGTGGATGTGTACAAGGTAGCGGACATTACAGAAGAAGCAGTGTATGACACTACAAACTATACAGATTTTGCTGATCTGGGACTGGAAAAAGTAAGCAGTACTACCACCGCAGAGGAATGGGCACAGATGGCAGAGAAGGCCATGAAGAGCGTAGAGGATAATAAAATTGCACCAACCGCAGATGTAAAAGTTACCAAACCGGCAGGTGCAGCGGAATCTACCGGTGTGATCAACAATCTGGAGACCGGTATGTATCTGGTACAGGCCGAAACTGTGCAGACCAGTGAATACACCTATGATTTTACCCCGTACCTGGTATCTCTTCCGAATAACTATTATTCCAAAGAGAACCCGGATGATACCTGGGTATACGATGTGACAACCGGTATGAAGCCGCAGCAGACACAGCGTTACGGAGATCTGGAGATCGTCAAGGATCTGACAGAGTACAATGCTTCCCTTAAGGATGCACTCTTCGTCTTCCAGGTAGAAGGCACCAGAAACGGTGAACAGGTCTACAGTGATGTAGTTTCTATTAAGTTCAACCAGGCAGGTAAAAAATCAGTCCTGGTGAAACATCTTCCGGCAGGAACAAAAGTTACTGTAAAAGAAGTGTATGCAGGCGGAAGCTACAGCAACACTTCCGGTGACACACAGGAAACAGTGATCGTTGCCGAGGGAGTTACAGATAATCCGGCAAGCGTCAGCTTTACCAATACGTACAACGGAAAACTGATCCCGGGAACCGGTATCGTGAACCATATCGAAATTGAAAACGGTAAGTGGGACTGGAAACAATGGTCAGACAATACTGATAGTGAAGAATAAGGAAAGGGGTGCAGGATATGAGAAAATTTAGTAAAAAAAATCTTTGCCTTGCAGCCACGGCTTTAGTTCTTACAGCAGGGATCAGCGCAGGAACTGCGATGGCATACTTTACAACTTACGCAGAGGCGTCTGGAAGCTTAAAGTTGGAGATGGGATTCACTGAGACGGTGCCTTCCGAGGAATTTATTGATAAAACAAAGCATGTAACTATAAAAAATACAGGCGATTATGATTGCTTTGTTCGTGTAAAGGCTCTGGCAGGAGAAAAGTATCAGGAGGGATTGGTGTACAATGATCCTGAAAAAAAATGGAATCCGGATGGTGAGTATTATGTGTACAAGGAACCGCTTGCACCCGGCGAAACAACCTCAGAACTGAATATTAAAATCAATTGCGAGGCGACAGATGCTAACTTTAATGTAATTGTTGTTCAGGAATCAACAAAAGTTCTGTACGATGAGAATAATAAGCCTTATGCAGATTGGTCTCAGATAGCAGATACCAGTGAGACAACTGGAGAGTAGGAGGGTGAGAGATGAGTAAGAAAAAGAGAATGCCCCTTGGGGGACTGACCGTGGCTCTTCTTTCCGCTTCTGTGGTATTGCTGGCAGGAAGTACGGTGGGAAGTGCCAGAGCGGCACTGACTTATTACAGTGAGAACTATGGTGCACAGGTGGAGGTTTCCAAAATCGGTGTCAGCCTAGAAGAAAGTAATGATAAAGGCAAAAGTTATACTAAAATCAGTAAAAGAAATTATATTTCAAATGGAAAATGGGATGAGGCAACAGGCGATCTGCTGACAGGTTTGAAAGAAGAAAAGATCGTACCCGGAAAGCAGTACGATGAAGCACTTAAGGTAACCAACAGCGGTTCCATCGACAGTTATGTCAGAGTAATCATCAAGAAGAGCTGGACAGACAAAGAAGGTGTGAAAGATACCACTCTTTCCCCGGATCTGATCGATTTGAATCTGAATCTGAAAGAGGGAAGTGGCTGGGTGATCGACAAGAATGCATCTACAAAAGAGAGAACTATTCTTTATTACACCGGTATTCTTCCGGCAGGTAAAAGCACACCGGCTCTGAGTGATACCTTAACCATCGACAAGAGCATCGCCACAAAGGTAACACAGGATGTGAAGGAAGAGGATGGTTATAAAACCATCACCACAACCTACGCATACGATGGTTATAATTTCCAGCTTGAAGCCGAAGCAGATGCAGTGCAGACGCACAACGCACAGGACGCCATCAAGAGTGCCTGGGGTGTGGATGTGGACGTAGACGGCAATGGCAATATCAGCTTACGATAGGAGGTGCAAAATATGAAAAAGAAAATTTTGTGCCTTGCCATGGCAGCGATCATGGCCGTAGGCATACATACAACAGCATTTGCAGAGACCTTGCAGGGAGGTTCTGACTGGAAGGTAGAATTCAACGGTTCCAAGATGAGCAGTAATTTTACTTCCGCAGACATGAAGAAAGATATCTTCCAGTTACAGCCGGGAGATACCATGGAACTTCAGGTAGGACTGAAGAACACCAGTGAGAAAGATGCAGACTGGTATATGACCAACGAAGTATTAAAATCTCTGGAAGACAGCCAGAGCATCGCAGAAGGCGGCGCATATGGTTACAAGCTGACTTATGTGGGACCGGATAAGAAGGAAACCGTATTATATGACAGCGAAACCGTAGGCGGTGAGGATGCCCAGAAGGGTGAAGGTCTTCACCAGGCTACTGATGCACTGGAGAAGTATCTGTATCTGGATCGCCTCTCCAAAGGTGATGTAGCTTCTGTCCATCTGACAGTAAAGCTGGATGGTGAGACACAGGGTAATGATTATCAGGATACACTGGCAAGTCTTCAGATGAGCTTCGCAGCCGATCCGGTAACGGTAACAACCGTAACGAAGAAGGGCAAAGACAAAGTTGTCAACAAGACAGTAACCAAGACAGTGCAGACACCGACAAAGAATGTTGTGAGATCCCCGAAAACAGGTGATACTACTCAGATCCTTGCCATCAGTGCGGTAGCGCTGGCAAGCGGTGTGATCCTTCTGATCCTGGCAGTGGTACTGATCAAGAAGCGAAAAGAGGAGAAAGGAGAGGGTCAGAGATGAAAAAAATGTATAAGATAGCCACAGTTCTTCTGGCCTTTTGTTTTCTGCTTGGATCAGTTCCTATGAGTGTTAAGGCAGAGGATTATAAGTATCAGGTAACGATATTCAGCGGTAAGCAGGGATCTTTTTCCGGAACTGCAGGTCTGGTAGTAAAGGGAGCAGACTACAGTGTTTCCAATACTGCAGATGCTATCGTGATCAAAGATCTGAATCCCGGAGATACCGTAAGTTTTGAAGCAAGATCCGGTGCAGTAGCGCTGGATAAGGACAGCAAGTATTATGTGCAGGGTATCCGTATCAGTGGACGTGATAATAATGCTGCAGTAGAGAATTCTTCTTTTGAAGTGACCGGAGACCAGGAATACGTAGTAGCATACGGAATCAAAGGCGATCAGGTAGCTTACACCATCAATTATCAGGATGCTAACGGCAACAAGCTGGCAGACAGCCAGACCTTCTATGGTAATGTAGGTGACAAACCGGTGGTTGCATATACCTATATCGATGGTTACACACCGGAGTACAGAAACCTGACCAAGACCTTATCTGCCAATGCAGCAGAGAACGTATTTACCTTTAATTATCTGCCATATGAGACTGTAACCGTGACAACACCGGGACAGACCATCACCAACACCACCGAGCAGACAGTTACCGTACCGGGAGGTACAACAACTACAACCGGTGGAACTACCGGAACAACCGGTGGAACTACAGGCACAACTGGTGGAACTACAGGAACAACCGGTGGCACAGGAACCAATGCCAATGGCGGTAACGCAGCAGGCACAACCACCGGAAACGGTGATGCACAGGGCACAGATGCCACAGGTGGAACCGGCAATGGCGGACCTGGCAATGTAACAGATAGTCAGGGAACAGAAGGCACAGAAAACGGCGGAACCACCCAGGATGCACAGGGTAACGAAGACACCACCACCATCGGTGATGAAGATACACCAAAAGCAGACCAGGATCTGAAAGATCTGGACGATGAGGATGTACCGAAGAGTGACAAAGACCTGGATGGAAACAAGAAAGTAAAGAAGAGCCTTCCTCTGGTAGCCGGCGTTGGTATCGGCGTAGCAGCACTTGCAGCACTTGCAGCAGGTATTGTGATCGTCAGAAAACGTGTACACAGATAATCAGACAGTGGAAAGAACAGTGAGACTGCTGTATGGAGTTAAAACAAAACTCCATACAGCATTTTTTTGTTGTCCATGCAAATTAAAGTCGCGAAGGGTATTCTATTTTGTATAAAACAACATATAAAGAAGATTTGCTTTCTTTCACGTAATGTATTATAATATACATATGTGTCTCACGGAAGGAACGAAAATCATATTTTCCGTGAAAGTGTAATACAACTCAGGGAAGTGGTTGTTTCAGGAGGCTGTAAACAGAAGTATGCAAACATGTGGAACGTATATGAAGAACAAAAAATCGAAGAACCAACAGGTTTTATATGTAAAAATGTTCGGTGATTTTTCCCTGAAATATCAGGGGAGATCTTTGATCGCAAAGAAGAAAAAAGAGACGCAGTTTGCACTGGTATTGCAGTTGATTTTCCATAGCGGAGAAGAGGGGATCAGCCGGGAACATCTGGAGAAGGTTTTGTTTGGTGAACGGACATTGGACGATGCGAATCATGCGATCCACAGCCTGACTTATAATATCAGAAAGAAGCTGGAGCAGACAGGGCTTCCGAAAGGAAAATATATTATTTCCAGAAGAGGAAGATTTTACTGGGACAAAGAGATTCCGTTTGAAGAGGATGCGCATGTGTTTGAAGAGTACTGCAGCAGAGCATGCAGGGCAGGAGACTGGGAGGAACGGATTGAGCTGTGCTGGAAAGCTGCCTCGCTGTATAAAGGTGCCTTTCTTAAGGACTCTGAGCAGGAAGGCTGGGTAAAAGAGGAACGGGAGCGTTACCATACTATGTTCCTGAAGCTGATAGAATATATGGCAGAGCTTCTGCGGAAAAAGAAGGCATATATTCAGCTGGAGAAGCTGGGCCGGCATGTATCGAAAGCAGCGCCATATGAAGAAGGGGAACTGCTGGTGATCGAGGCACTGACCGGTATGGGAAGAACGGAACAGATAGAGAGTCTGTATGTGGAAACCATGGAAAAGTATCGTCAGGTCTATATGGAAGAAGAACTGTGCAAATTAAAGGATTTCCGGAGAAAAATCGAAGAACAGCTTGACCATCCGTATGATATACTGGATAATATACAGGAGAATATGACAGAACAGCTGGAAAAGGTACAGGAGCCATATCAGTGTAACTGGATGGTGTTCCGGGAGATTTATCATATGGTTGCACGTATGATAGAGCGAAGCGGTCAACAGGTGCAGCTGATGTTATGTACATTAACGGATATGGAGGAACATCCCATCAGATCCGATGAATGTGCAGAGGTACTGTCACGGTATATATGGGAAAGTATCTGCAGAAGTATTCGTGCGGGAGACGTAGTTACCCGTTACGGGAAGGGACAGTATCTGGTGCTTCTGATCAATACAAAACCGGAGGATTGTCAGGAGATCCAGAAACGCATCGATGCACAGTTCCGGAAGAAAGATACCGTGTATGAGATCCGGTACAGCGTGAAGTCTGTCAGAAGTCTGAATAATGCAAAGGATGATCAGGGCCTGTCATAAGGTGTTTTTCGGGCAGGCATCGGTTCTGGTACAGGATATGGGAAAAAAGAAGAAAGAAAAAAGAGGGGCACTGGCAGGATGTGCCCGGGTCTGTAAGATATTCGGAACGGTCTGTCTGGTGGCAGTGATTCTTGTATGTCTGCCATTAACCCTTCCGCGGGTCTTCGGATATGAGATCTATACAGTCATCAGTGGAAGTATGGAGCCGGCGATACCGGTGGGAAGTCTGGTCTATGTACAGCCGGGAGCACCGGAGGATGCCGAGACAGATGATGTGATCGCATTCCACAGTTCTATGGATACGGGAGCGATCATCACACACAGGGTTATCAAAAATGATATAGTAACCGGTCAGATCCACACCAAGGGTGATGCAAATGAAAAAGAAGATCTGTATCCGGTGGGCTATGATTATTACATGGGAAAGGTCGTGTATTCTGTTCCTGTGCTGGGACGGGTACTTGCATTTTTTGTGACTTTCCACGGTAAGATTGCAGCGGGAAGTCTGATCGGACTCGCGATTCTGTTACAGATCATCGGTGGAATGCTGGAATCTGCGAATGAGAAGAAACAGGCAAAAATATCGCAGAAATAGCTTTGCGATATTAGCAGAAAATAGTATAATAACAGTAGCTGTGAAAGATGAGACAGTTACTGAGAAATGAAGGTAACCGGGGCAGTAGCCTGCAGTTACCTTCTGTGTTATAGAAAGAAGGATAGGTACGATGGAATTTAAAAAAGTTGATGTAAAAACACTCGATATGAAACCTTTTGAGAAGATCGGTTCCGAATGGATGCTGATCTCCGCAGCAAAAGACGGCAAAGCCAATACAATGACCGCTTCCTGGGGCGGCATCGGCGTTCTGTGGGGCAAGAATGTGGCAACAGTATATATCCGCCCGCAGCGTCACACCAAAGAATTCGTAGATGCAGGTGATACATTTACCATCAGTTTCTTCGGTGGCGAGCACATGAAAGAGCTGGGCTACCTCGGCAAAGTCTCCGGCAAAGATGTCCCGGACAAGATCGAACAGTCCGGTCTGCATCTGACAGAAATAGACGGTCAGCCGGGATTCGAAGAGGCTACACAGGTGCTGGTATGCAGAAAGCTTTACCATGACGAGATCAAACCGGAAAACTTCTATGAAACGGAAGAAGATGAAAGATGGTATCCGGAAAAAGATTATCATACCATGTACATCGCTGAGATCCGGGAGTGCTGGGTGAGAGAGTAAAGCAGAAAGTACAAAAGAAGAGTCGGAATCCTGGAAGGTAAGACAGGTTTCCGACTTTTTTGCATGACAGGCGAGGCAGGATTGGCTGTTTCTGGTTGCAGAAGTAAGGAAAAGAGACATATAATAGATGTTGCAGGGTAACTATTCATTAGTCACTGTCCCGCGAGGTGTTTTGACATGAATATGTCAAAATCCCGAGACATACAAGCCAAAATGCCATCACCGAAGGTGATTTACGCGAGCAACGAGTCAAAGTCCGTGCTTGCACGGAACCTTGAGGAGTGCCGCGATAACGATAAAAACTCGCAAAGCGTGTTTTTATCGTTTAAATGCATTTTGGATCGTAACTGTGAAGGTACTGAACAGTTACGTTGCAGGAAAGGTTTACATGCAGAAAAAGGAGACAATCGTATGCTGAATATTTTTTATGGTGATATGAAAGAAGCTGTGTATAATACGGCAGCTTATTTTAAATATGATTACGAGGACAGCTGGATCATAGATCCGTTTGTGAAAGAAATGATTCAGGATGTCGATCGGTCGACGGTCTTAGACAGTGGAGTCATCGACAGTCCGGTCCTTGGGAAGATACCACCAACCGGGCTATCCGGTGGAGTGAAAACATTGATTCTTGTTAAATTTGAAAAAGATAAGATTTTTAATGCTTCGACATGCGGTGACAATTGTGCAAAATGGTTGTTGAAAATTGCTGCATCGGAGAATCGCACAATTAATCTGCATCATTTGATGGAATTTGGGGAAGAACCATTTCAGATCCGTATTCTGAATACGGATCAGGTGGTGTGTTCCATGAGAGAACTGATATCGATAGCCGGTGAATTTGTCTGACAGGAGATAGGGAGAATGAAGGGAAAACATAAAATTGTTGTTTCAACAAAACGCTTAAAATATGAGTTTGAACTGCACCGCAATCTGACTATCATTCGTGGAGACAGTGCAACCGGAAAAACCACGCTGGTAGATATGATTCGGGATCATATCAATAACCCGTCTGGCACACCGGTGGAGCTGGTTTGTGATAAGACATGCTATGTGCTGGAGGGAAACTTATGGAAAGCACAGTTATCGGAGATTTCAGATGGTATCGTATTCATAGATGAAGGAAATGAATTTATCAAAACAGAAGAGTTCGCGGGAACGATTCAGAAAACAGATAATTATTATGTAATTGTAACAAGGGAATCTTTACCTGCACTGCCATACAGTGCAGAGGAAATTTATGGTATCCGAACATCTGGAAAATATGGGACGTTGAGACAGAGTTATCATGAGTTTTACAGAATATATGGAAAGCAGGGAGTATTTTAGCTGGGAACGATTTTTCACATCTGTGTTAATTGAGAACACCAGGGATAGCTATTTGGCATATGCCAAAAAGAAGTTGAATGAGGCTTATCTTGGGGGAATGATAGAGGATGCAATTCTTAGGCAGATGGAGAAGATAGAACTGGGGTGGAAGAAAGAGATACAGGAAAATAAAGAAGAAAAAGAATTGTAAAATGTTTTGATGGTATATATAAATGTTTATTGGGAAAGAAGGTGTAATATTAATGACTGAAGAAGAATTCAAAGAAATATTAGATGCTGAGGAAACTGATACTGTTGAATTTAAGTCTTGGACAAATGCAAGAAATATGAAAGAAATTATTTCTCTTGCAGTTGATGAATTAATTGCATTTGCAAATACTAAGGGCGGAACAGTTTATTTTGGAGTAGAAGATAAGCCAATTGAAGTTACTGGCTGTGACAGGAATTATGATGGTCAGCGTATTATTGAGGGAATTTATGATAGAACTGTGCCGCCATTATTTACAGAAATATCAGACTTCGAGTATCAAGGAAAACTCGTTATTGCAATATCAGTTAAAGCAGATGGAAAGACATATACCACTACAGATGGCAGATGTCTGAAGCGATTAGGTAGAAATTCAAAACCTGCATATCCGGATGAGTTGAGCAATGTTTATTCTTCTGTACAGAATCCGGATTTTTCAGGCAGAATTATAGGTGAGAGTACTCTGGATGACGTAAATAAGTTAGAAGTGTACAGTCTGAAGGAAAAGCTAAGAGTTAGGGATTCTAAATCCACATTACCAGATTTGGATGATATAGATTTTCTGAGAGACTTACAGCTTATAAAACATGATGGAGATGTAGAACGACTGACTATTGCAGGTCTGCTCTTTGTGGGAAAAGAAACCTCAATTCAAAGATTGCTACCGCAGGCGGAAGTTATATATTTGCATTATTCAGCTGATAATTTGGAAGAATACGATGCAAGACTTGATTTGAAGCTGCCGTTAATAAGCGTTATTGACAAGTTGACCGAGAGAGTACAAGCATACAGTAAGATAGAGAACATTCAAGTAGGATTATTCAGACTTGAGGTGGAAGATTTTCCGGAAAGAGTATTTCAGGAAGCACTTCTCAATGCGTTGTCTCATAGAGACTATCAGAGCAATGCAGCAGTTTATGTAAAACAATATCCGGATAAAATAGTTATTGAAAATCCAGGCGGATTCCTTGATGGAATTACAGAGGACAATATCATAACGCATCCATCTATACCAAGGAATAAACTGATAGCAGAGACACTGCAAAATTTGAAATATGTTCAGAGAACCGGTCAGGGAGTAGATATCATTTTTAAGGACATGGTTTCAATGGGCAAGCCTTATCCAAGATACAGATCGTTTAATGATGCAGTTTCTTTGACAATATTCAGTGCAATAGATAACACAGAATTTGTTAAGTTTATTACCGAAGTACAGGATAAGAATAGTAAAATTATGCCTTTGGCTGAAATGATGATATTAAGAGACTTAATGGACAACAGGAAAGAGCAGTTGTCAGAACTATCAAGAAAAGTCCAAAAATCGTTGGATGAAACAAAAAAGTTATGCAATGACCTGGTTAACAGTGGTCTGATAGAGATTGTTGGCAAGGAATATATGCTCACAGCTAAGGTATATGAGGCATTAAAATCAGATGTGGAATATACAAGAGACAAAACAGTTCAGTATATTAAGGCTAAAAATATGATTTTAGAATATTTACAGACGAATGATCAGATAACATCTGCTAAAATACAGGAGATGTGTGGATTTACTAAGCAGCAGGCGAGAAGTGTCATTGATAAAATGAGGAGTGAAAAACTGATGGATATTTGCAGGAAAGGAAATAAATCATATTATGTAAGACTTTAGTATTTCGAGTTTTCTTTCGAGTGGCTTTTGAAAGAAACTCGGAAGAAAACTCGAAGGACAAGGAGAAAATGTGTTGGTAAATAAAGGAAATTATAATATGCTTATATTCGAGAAATTATTTATAAATAGATGTCTAGTTGGTTATATAAATTACTTGTAAATAATTTTGTCAAGAATTTCGTGTATTATAAGCCTATGAAATAATTGTATTGTCTCGAGTTTCTTTCGAGTTATTTTTAGAAAAAACTCGAAAGAAAACTCGAAGGATAACTTAAGACACAGAGAGAGTAGGTAGGATTAATTAAATTCATTCATAGCATCTACATATCCTTGCAAGCCATATAGATGAGATGCTTTCAGAAAAGGAAAACGAATGAAAAAACTTTTGAATACATTATATGTGACATCCGGCAACCGATATTTGTCCCTGGATGGAGAAAATGTAGTGGTGTATTGATTTATCTTTTTTTGTCAGGAAATGGTCGTTTTCTGGCGAGGGTTACGGGAGAGGTCAGAGGAAATGTAACACTGAGAAAACAGCAGTATAGGATCAGGGAAAAAAGAGAGGAAAGTGTGGCGATCGCCAGGAATTTTATTTCCATGGAAGAAATAAGAGACCGCCATTGGATAATGTAAATGAGATGTTATCTTTTGCGTATTCTTTACTGGCAGGTATGTGCGGAACAGCGTTGGAAGCAGTCGGGCTAGATCCGTATGTTGGATTTTTTCATACGGATCGACTGTGAATTGAAAAGAGGAATATGGTGTGATTGTTGTATCTGCGAGAAAATTAACAAGCATTTTACTCGAAGAAGATTGTGAAATTAATCATTCTCATATATAATAAATTATATAATGTGCCGTGGAAAAAAATAATTTTCAGAAAATGTATATGGGGATGGAGGACGCTGTATGAAGAAGAGAAGAATATTCCGCAATCTGAACGACAAAGAGTTCGCCTGGGTGCTTTATGATGTGGGTAATTCGGCGTATACGATGCTGGCGTGTGCGCTGATACCTATCTGGTTTAAGGCGATGGCGATAGGGACAAAGCCGGGGCAGCTGACATCGGATCGGGCAACGGCTTATTACTCGATGGCGATTGCGGTGATCACGATCGTGGTTGCGTTGCTGGGTCCGGTGTGTGGAGCGATTTCTGATTACAAAGGCATGAAAAAGATCTTTTTTACCAGTACCGTTGCAGTGGGTGTCTGTGGGTGCATCCTGAATGGATTTGCCTGTCAGTGGATCGTATTTTTGCTCCTGTTTGCAGTAACCAAGATCTTTTACAATATGTCCCTGATGTTTTATGACTCGATGTTAAACGATATCACCACGGAAGAGCGGATGGACGAAGTTTCTTCTTATGGTTATGCATGGGGATATCTTGGATCGTGTATTCCGTTTCTGATCGCGCTGGTGGCTTATGTACTCGGACCGGATATGGTGGGTATCATTTCCGGTAAGTTATCCATGGCGATCGGGTTTGCGGTTACGGGGCTCTGGTGGCTTCTGGTGACGGTTCCGCTGATAAAGAATTACAAACAGATCAATTACGTGGAAAAGAAAGAACATGCAGTGAGAAGTGCGTTCCGCAGGATCTTTGAAACCATCAGGTTTATCGCAACAAAAGATAAAAAAGTATTTTTCTTTCTGATCGCATTCTTTCTCTACATCGATGGCGTGGGAACGATTATTGATAACTGTATCAATATCGGAACGGACCTGAACCTGAGCACTGTGGGACAGGTGATCTGTCTGCTGGCGACACAGGTTGTTGCCTTTGGCGGTTCACTGGTATTTGCAAAATTGTCGAAGAAGTACGATACCGTGCAGCTGATCCTGGTATGCATTGCAGGGTATTTTATCGTCTGCCTGTATGCGCTGACCTTAAAGAACCTGATAGGTTTCAGTTTTCTGGCATTCGGTGTGGGATGCTTCCAGGGATCCATCCAGTCCCTGTCGAGATCGTACTTTTCCAAGATCATTCCACCGGATAACTCGGGAGAATATTTTGGATTGTATGATATTTTTTCAAAAGGAGCATCTTTCCTTGGATCGGCTGTGATCGCAGGTGTAAAACTGGCAGGAGGAACCATTAATATTGCAGTGGCATCACAGGCAATCTTTTTCTTCCTCGGATTCATCTTCCTGAAGATCGCAGATGGAAAAGAGCGGAGGATCGTGGAAAGTAAATAAAGAGTATCAGAAGGAAATGCGGGAATAAAAAAGCTAATTACATATTGCAGCTATAAACAGCAGGAGTCTGAGGATCAGTAGCAGGATTCTCAGACTCCTGTTATTTGTGCAAGGTAAGTGCGGCTCTGTGCATAATAGAAAGATGATTTTCATACAGTCAGGAAAGAAATGTGATAAGATAAAAAGTAACTATTCAATAGGTAACTGTGAGGGTACTGAACAGTTGCGATAAAAAAGAAATCAGAGAGGGATATTTTCCGGAGTTTTCCGTCTAATCTATGTAAACAAAAAAAGCCGGCCGGCAAACCAACCAGAAAAGGTGGTGCAAAAGTGACAAAAGAACAATTAGGAAACTTGATCCTGGATTCCGAGAGACAGATGTATTCTACTGCAAAATCCATGTTATACAGCGATCAGGACTGTGCGGATGCCATACAGGAGACGATTGTAAAGGCATTTTCCGGAGTGCATACACTGCGAAATGACAAATATGCAAAAACATGGCTGATGCGGATCCTGATCAATGAGTGTTATACCATCCTGAGAAAGACAAGTAAGGTGATTTCTCTGGACGAGATGTGTGAGACGACGGAGCTTGCAGCGGATGAAAAGAGTGACTACAGCGATCTGTACAAAGCAGTAGGTTCTCTGAAAGAAGATCTGCGGATGCCGGTGATTCTGTATTATATTGAGAATTTTAACATCAGAGAGATTGCGCAGATTATGGATATCAGCGAAGGAGCCGTACAGAAGAGACTGGCCAGAGCAAGAGGAAAATTACGACAGGATCTACAGGAAAGTGAGGCGTGGACATGAGATTAGAAGAGATGAAAAACAATATCCCGGAAACTCCCGATTTTATTCATAAGATGGTACAGGAAGAAGTCAACAGACAGCTGCAGGATACCAAAGTGGTATCCATAAAGAAAAGAAAATGGAACAAAGTGCAGGCAGCCGCCGCAGCCGCCCTGTGTCTGCTTGCTACTTCCACAGTGGCGTATGCCGGCAACAGACTGTACCATATGTATGTGGAAAAACAGGGAAATTACCGTGTGGAGACAGGGATTCAGGCAGATGCCGGAACATCCGTGCAGCTCCCGGAACAGATTCATGATGTGGCAATCTCAACGAACTATATTCCGGATGGCATGACATGGACAGATGAAGATCATCTGCAATATACAGCACAAAACGGTGGCTTTACATTTAGTTCTGTACTGCTTGACAGTGATGATTTTGAGAAAGCAAAAGAAGATAAAAATATCGTAGAGAGTGAGGAACATACTTTTGGCAAGTACGAAGGTGTCTATCTGAGATATCATGAAGTGATACAGGACGGCTTCTTTAACCAGCGTATCTACCTGTTTTGTCCGGAAGAATACCGTGTGATCACCATCTATGTGGGCGATGATGTATCCAAAGAGGACGCCCTGAAGGTAGCAGATAATCTTCAGATCACAGAAAAAGATACCATGATAGAAACTGCCGGTATGTATACCTGGAGTGATATTGTCTCACCGGAAGAGGTACAGGGGGACGAAGCTGTAACCAGTATATCTGCTGACCGGCTTCCGGTTGCCGAAGTCGGAGAGAAAGTTGATCTGATAGCCAGCGGTGAAGATAAAGATGGAAATTACGCAGACAATATTCCGATACAGGCAACGGTAGATTCTGTTCAGATCACAGATGACCTTCAGCTTCTGAACGGCCAGATTCCGGAGGAATGGGAAGATGCTGTCGGAGAAGACGGAAAACTAAAAGAAAACACAATCTCCTACATTCGGGAAGGAGACGGAGTCAATACGTTGGATGAAGTCGTAAAAACAAAGACCGAACAACAAAAACTGGTATATACTACCGTCACATACACCAATACATCAGACCAGGAAGCAGACCATATACTCTACATTGGTTCCCTGATGATGTGCCACAACGATGGAAGTACATACAAAGTGTATACACCGGGCGAAGAAGCCGGAGACGGTTACGACCGCTGCACCTGGGACGGAGTAGCCAGAACCGGTGAAATGAAATACTGCAGTGTAACCGAGAACTATGGTAATGGCGGAAACTATATCCCGTCCCTCAAACCGGGCGAAAGCATCCAGATATCCATGGCATGGATCGTCAACGAAAGCGACCTGAAAGAAATGTACCTGAACCTCAACGGCACAGGCGCCTCCTACCAGTTCGATGACGAAATCCTTGCAAACGGCATTATCGACATCCGTCAGAACTAGTACATCGTTTTCGAAAAATCATTTCCGCAATCTGCAAGCCCCACTTTGCGGTACATGTTACCCTCATTCGGATAAAATCCCACACAAACTGGGACTCGCAGACAAGTGTATAAGCGATACATAAAAAATCAGGAGAACAGGAGTTCATAACCTTCTGTCCTCCTGATTTCCTATGTGCCTGATACCCCAGAAAAACACAATAATTGCCTGCAATATCCGAAACTCAACACTATCCACACTATACATACCTGCCGCTTTTCAATACCCAGAAACAATGCCCCTGCCCCGGAGCGTGAGACAGCCTTTTGCCGGCGCCTTTAGCAAATATGAGATCCAGCATTTACGCAGGCTTTCGCGAGGGTCCGCTGACCCTCGTGAATATAGCCGAAGTTAATGCTTAGCTCAGATTTGCGTTGCCGGCGGTTGTCTCACGCTCCAGGGCAGGGGCATTGTTTCGTCCGCATCGGTTGCAACTCCGGTGCGAGCCATTGTTTCGTCCGCATTTGACTATGATTTCACGCCGCCAACAATATTCCACCCCCAAAATGAATAACATCCCCCACCCCCGTCAATCCTCTAAAAAAAACAAAAGGAGCCATAAAAAATGAAACACCAATCCCCCGCAACCCTAACAGCCCTCCTGTTCCTCTCCTTACTTCTCGTGACAGAATCCCCCCGTTATCTCCAAGACAAGTCCACTTCCACCCTCCAGCAACAAATCGCAACACAAGTACTGCGCTTTCACATAAGAGCCAACAGCGATACCGTCGCCGACCAGCAAAAAAAACTCCGGATAAAACAATCCCTCCTGGAATGGCTGACACCCATCCTCTCCGAAAACACCAGTAAATCAGAAACCATACAGTGCATCAGGAAAAATCTCCCGGACATCCGAAAAGAAGCCACCCGTATGGCCGCCCCGGAACCCGTCACCGTAACTCTTCAGAAAGAATGGTTCCCTGAAAAAACCTATGGAACCTGTACTTTCCCGGAAGGAATCTATGATGCCCTTCGCGTAGATATCGGACAGGCAAAAGGCCATAACTGGTGGTGCGTCCTCTACCCATCCCTGTGTTTTGCGGATGCGCTGGAGCCTTCCATGACCGAAGAGGGCGAAGAAAAACTGCAACAGGTACTCGATGAAGATGCTTATGACCTCCTTCTGCATCCACAGAAGCTGAAAATCCGGTTTAGACTTGAATTCTTCTTACGAAACAGGTAGAATATGATAAGTATGTAAGCAGTGACAGAAGAAAAATGTAACTGTAAAAACAGGAAACCTGAATGGGAGAAGAGACATGAAAACAGATCGTAACGCACCGATAGGTGTATTTGATTCCGGTGTCGGCGGGCTCACGGTGGCCAGAGAAATCATGAGAAACCTGCCCATGGAAAAAATCGTATACTTCGGAGATACCGCCCGCGTTCCTTATGGAAGCAAATCCAAAGAAACCGTTATCCGGTACTCCAGACAGATCGTCCGATTCCTGCAAAAACAGGGCGTAAAAGCAATTGTGATCGCCTGCAATACAGCCAGTGCGCTGGCACTTGATACCCTTGAAAAAGAAATCGATATCCCGATCATCGGTGTGGTAAAACCGGGAGCCAGGGTAGCGGCAAGAGAGACTACAAAAAAAAGAGTTGGTGTTATCGCAACCGAAGCGACCATCAACAGCCACCTGTACAGAGAACTGATCCAGCAGATTGATCCTGAAATCACGGTGGTCGGAAAACCCTGCCCGTTATTCGTGCCACTGGTAGAAGAGGGCTGGCGAAAAGATCCGGTCACAGAGATCGTGGCTCGCAGATACCTGAAAGAGATGCAGGACGAAAAAGTAGACACCCTGATCCTTGGCTGTACCCATTATCCACTACTCCGCGGGGTGATCGGATCTATTATGGGTGATCAGGTACAGCTGGTAAACCCGGCATACGAAACATCACTGGCATTAAAACAATTACTGATCGAACAGGACCTGCTGAATCAGGGATCGGTAGAAGAAGAATTTCCATACCGTTTCTATGTAAGTGATGCGGCAGAAAAGTTCAAAAGCTTTGCCAACTCCATTCTCCCCTATGATGTGGAGATGACAAAACAGGTAAATCTGGAGGAATAAAAAGATGACAAAAGAAGTATTGATCCATCTGAAAGGTATGCAGACCACGGATGACCCCCATGGTTCTGATGACCCTCTGGAGCTGATCACTGTCGGAGAATATTATTACCGGAACAATACCCACTATCTGTTGTATGAGGAACAGATGGAAGGACTTGACGAACCGATACATAACCTGGTCAAGATCCGTCCCGGTCATATGGAAGTGCGAAAAAAAGGACCGGTACAGACCAATATGGTCTTTGAGACAGAAAAACAGAACATGGCCTGCTATCAGACACCATATGGTCCGATCCAGATGGATATCACAACGACCGGAGTAAATTTAGGGGAAGAAGAGGAACTTCTGGAGATAAAGACAGAATATGTCCTGGGGATGAATGGTCAGAAAGTAGCGGACTGTCAGATGCATATCCGTGTAACCCCGAAGGGCAGCAAAGAGACTACATTTTTCAGAGCATAATCAAAATTGGGCCACCGGATCAATTATTGATTGATATGCAATGCAACAAAAAACGGAGCTTATTATCCATCACTGGAAAATAAGCTCCGTTTTTGAGTTTTATTTGTCTTTTTTTGCGATTTTGTTTTTCATTCTCCGGAAGAACTTTTCCTTCTGTTTTGGCTGTTCCAGAGGACCTCTGACACCGCGGACATCTGTGATATAGATACCACTGATGGTAGCTTTCACTTCTTTTTTCAATGGGATCAGATCGAAAATCTTCTCGTCAGCAACCATCGTCATAATTCTCGGACCGATCTTTGCTTTTACGATGGGAAGTTTTGTTCTGCGCATCAGCTTCGGCGTCTGATCGATTACCATCTGCGGGAGTCCGGATTCTTTGATCCGAAGTCTCTTCTTATCAATGATCAGCATATTGACGGTCTGTTTTGCAGCCTCAATCTGTGCCTGATTTTCCTCCTGCTTTTTCTGTGCACGTTTGCCAAGAAAATAAAGGACAACCAGTACGGCAATCAAAATCACTAAAATAATTAATAATACCTGCCAGACTTTCATACTTTTCCTCCTGTCCTGTGATACAAGCACGAATCCATCATTCCATGCCTGTCTATTTTATCACTGATATGGGCAAAAGGCAATCAGAATCGGGGAAAATCTCAGGAAAATCCGATTTTGCTATGGCTTTCAAACGGATTCATGCTATAATATCTGGTAGGTGTCAGCATTTTTTAAAAGAGATAAGAACTGACCTGGATGGAGAAATAACCGGATGGAATCAGGGAACCACAGAGACCGCCGGAAGAACCATACAAAAGTCTAAATAAAGGAGTAAAAAAATGAGTCAGGAACAAAAGAAAAGACCACCCATGACGGAAGAAGAAAGACAGAGGCGAATCGAACGGCTTCGAAGAGAACGCAGAAGAAAAAGACGTCAGCAGGCGATGATCATGCGTGCCGCAGTTCTTGGTGTGCTGATCCTGATCCTGATCGGATCCATCGCACTGGTATCTGCTCAGGTGCGCCGTTCAAAAGCGAAAAAAGCGGAAGAAAAAGCGAAACAGGAGAAACTGATCCAGGAGGAAGAGGCAAAAAACAAACAGCGTAAGGAATCCATCGATCAGGCAGATGTTATGGCACAGGGATATGATTATGACGGTGCGATTGAACTGTTAAAATCTCTGGATAATTATGACAAAGATGCGGATATCGTGGCGAAGATCGCAGGCTATGAAGCGGACAAATCTACGCTGGTAGCGGTCAACATGAACGAGATCACTCATATTTTCTATCATTCACTGGTTGTAGATCCGGAGCGGGGTTTTGCCGGCAATGACAGTGCAGCAGCCGGATTCAAGCAGTGGATGACAACGGTAGACGAATTTAACAAAATCACACAGGCGATGTATGACAATGGCTATGTGCTGATCGATCTTCATGATATGGTAACAGAGACGACAGATGAGAACGGAACGGTTCATTTTACCACGAATCAAATTATGCTTCCGGAAGGAAAAAAACCGTTTGTATTATCGCTGGATGACCTGTCTTACTATCACAGTTATGACGGCCGCGGTGTCGCTTCAAAAATAGTACTGGACGAGAACGGGAAACCGACCTGTGAGTATATCCAGGCTGACGGAACTACCGTAACCGGTGCATACGACTGTATTCCTCTGCTGGATCAGTTTCTGGAAGAACATCCGGACGGTGCATACCATGGAGCAAGGGGAACGATCGCACTGACAGGATACAATGGTATTCTGGGATATCGTACCGATATTGCTTATAAGACAAGAGAGAATCTGACAGCAGATCAGCAGGCATGGCTGGATGCTCATCCGGATTTTGATTATGACAAAGAATGTGAAGAAGCAAAAAAAGTAGCAGATGCTATCAAAGCAGACGGATGGAAGTTCGCCAGTCATACCTGGGGACATATCCGGATCGGTGATGCAAGTCTTGAGAGTATCCAGAAAGATACAGAGAAATGGCTCAGTTATGTAGCACCGTTAGTCGGCGGCACAGATACGATTATTTTTGCTCATGGACAGGATCTTGCAGACTGGCATGATTATTCCAGTGATAATGAAAAGTTCACATATCTGAAGAGCCAGGGATTTAATTTCTTCTGCAATGTGGATTCTTCACAGTATTTCTTACAGATCCGTGATAATTATGTGCGTCAGGGAAGACGAAACCTGGATGGTTACCGTCTGTGGAACGATGTCCACGGAGAGAAAAACCGAACCAGTGATCTGTTTGATGCGACACAGATTCTGGATCCGGCACGTACGGATATGCCGCCATTATAAAAGGATACAAGGATAAGATGAACGGTGCGGGAATGAAACCGTTACATATAGGGAAAGAACATGGATGATACAACACGACAGAAAGTAGAAGAATCGCCTGAGGAGCGCAAACGCCGGATACGCAGACAGCGTATGATTCAGGAACGGCGCCGCAGACGTCGGAGAAAAGCACTGATTCTGAGGGGAATCCTTGTGTTGATCTTTATACTGATACTTGTGGGGATCGGCTCCGCCGTTTCCTGCGGAGTAAAAAAGTACAGGCAGTCAGAAACCGGGAAAAAAGATTCAAAAAAACAGGAAACCCAGGTGACAGAAGAAACTGTGCAGATGGAAGCGGTGGATCTTAAGAAGGTTCTCCATCTGTCTTTCGAAAGTCTGATCGCGGATACCGATCAGGCTTTCGGACAGGAAGACAGCAGTGCCGCAGCGACACTGGATCAGACCCGCGTGACGGTGGATGAGTTCAACGCCATGCTGGGGCAGTTGTATGAAGAAGGATATGTGCTGGTGCGGTTTTCTGATCTTGCAGCGGTCAATGAAGATGGTGCGATGGAGGCCAAAAAGCTGATGCTGCCATCCGGGAAAAAACCGTTGCTGTTATCAGAGACGAATGTGAATTATGATCTGGAACTGTCCGGACAGGGTCTGGCATCCAGGCTGATACTGGATGGCAACGGAGCACTTACCTGTGAACGTCAGGCTTCAGATGGCAGTACTGTGACAGGAGCCTTTGATGTGGTTCCGTGTGTGGAGGCATTTATTCAGGAACACCCGGACTTTTCCAATAATGGAGCCAGAGGTATCCTGGGACTTACCGGATATAACGGAATTCTTGGTTATCGGACGGATGATTCGCTGGCAACATCAACGGATAACCGTTATGCGGCGAAATATGGAGTATTTGATACAGCAGCAGAAAAAGAGGCGGTAGCGCCTGTGATCGAAGCTCTGAAAAGTGCCGGATGGGAATTTGCCTGTAATGGATATGATGGAACCAATTATGGCAGTGATGAAGAGGCCGTATCTGCGGATCTTACAAAATGGAACGAAAGTGTGGGAACACTGGTGGGAAACACCACGATTCTGTTGTTTCCGTCCGGTACAGACAGCCGTGGATGGAAAGCATATGATGAGTCGGATCCGGTATATCAGATACTGAAAAAACAGGGATTTCTGTATTATGGCAGCATGGATATCAGCGGAACAAAAACACAGTTGACGGAGCAGTATCTCCGATGCAGCTATCTGAATGTAGATGGTTACCGGATGTATCAGGATCTGTATAAGGATGCCGGGCGTTTTACGGGGATTCTGGATTTTCAGGAAATCTATGACAGCAAACGACCGATGGCAGCGAATGAAACAGATACACAGGCTACAGGCGGAGAAGATGAAAAAGTCTGAAAAAAATGTGAAATCTGGCAGAGATACTTTTCATTTAATGAAAAATATGATATAAACAAAAGGTATTATGCCTGTTAATGGGATGAAAATGGAGGATTTATGAAGAAAAGAGCGATAATGATCAGCATGCTTCTGGTAATGGCACTTTCCGTAACCGGATGCAGTCAGAAGACAGCTACAAAAGATAAGGATACAAAAACAGAAGAGACAGCCAAGACAGATGACGCGGAAGAGACAGAGTCCGACAACACGGAGGATACTTCCGAAGATACACCAACAACCGCAGAGCTGATGGCAGGTATCGATGTGGAAAAATGTGTGACACTCGGTGACTATAAAGGTGTGACCGTAGAAAAGACCATCCAGTCTGTAACGGACGAAGATGTACAGAATGAGATCGATAACGCGCTGGCAAACTATCCGGTGGAAGTAGACCAGGCTGCAAAAGAAGGTGACACAGTAAATATCGACTATGTAGGTAAAATCGACGGAGAAGAATTTGACGGAGGAAGTGATCAGGGAGCAGATCTGAAACTGGGTTCCGGAAAGTTCATCGATGGTTTTGAAGACGGATTGATCGGTGCAAGAAAAGGGGAGACCCGTACACTGAATCTGACTTTCCCGGAAGATTGTACACAGGATCTTGCCGGAAAGGCTGTAGAATTTACCGTTACAGTCAATGCGGTGAAAGAGCCGTTAAGCGAGCCTACGGATCAGTGGGTGGCAGACAATATCGAAGGATATGACAACATAGCAGACTATAAAGCAGGTATCCGTTCAGAACAGGAAGAGAGCAATGAACAGACAGCAGAGAATCAGGTTCGTTATGCCGCATGGACACAGGTGATCGACAATTGTACCATCAATGAATATCCGGAGACACTGGTTGAAGTCGGAAAAAAACTGTATGAACAGCAGGTGGAGACTTATGCAAAATATGCAGGAATGGAACTGGATGCTTATATTGAGTCCTCCGGACTGACACAGGAAGAATATCAGTCCAATATGGAAGAGTACGGTAAGAACGTAGCAGCGCAGGCACTGGTATGCCAGGCAATCTGTGACAAAGAAGGATTTGCCATCGGTGATGACGATTATCAGAAAGCTCTGCAGGATATGCTGACAGAATATGGATGTACCGAAGATGAACTGATCCAGACTTATGGTCAGGATAATGTAGAACAGAGCATCATGCTGAACCGTGTCAGTAATCTGATCCTGGAAAATGCAAATGTGACAGAAGTACAGGCTGACAGCAGTGCGGACAGCTCCTCAGATGACAGTGGGAACTAACGTTTTGCATTAAAAATAAGAATAGATTACAGAAAAAGAGAGAAAGCCCGGTTGCTTTTTCTTTTTTTTTGCATGTGCATATCAATAATCGGGCCGCTGAACTGATTTTGATGATATCCCGGGCTTGAAGTAAATGTCGATTCGAGGTAAAATAAGACACAGCGATAATTATATATACAGGAGGAGAAGACAATGGAATTAGCAGTATTACAAAAAGACATGGTGACAGCTATGAAAGCGAAAGACAAAGTAAGAAAAGAGGCTATTTCTTCTTTGATTTCCGCAGTAAAAAAAGTAGCGATCGATGAAGGTCACAGAGATGATATAAAACCGGAACTGGTAGATCAGGTAATTTTAAAAGAACTGAAAACAGTAAAAGAACAGATCGACACCTGCCCTGCAGAACGTACCGATCTGATCGAAGAGTACCGGACTCGTTACAATATTATTAATGAATATGCTCCGCAGCTGATGTCTGCTGAAGAGGTGAAAATCTGTCTGCAGGAAAAATTTGCAGAGGTTCTGGCAACGAAAAATAAAGGACAGATCATGAAAGCTGTCATGGGAGAACTGAAAGGCAAAGCTGACGGTAAGGTTATTAACCAGGTAGTGGGGGAACTGTGTAAATAACCGAATAAAGCGGGAGGATTTGTTATTATGGGAAAATTTAAGATTGAAATGGGCGATATTACCACCTATGCGGTAGACGGAATTGTGAATGCTGCCAACACAACGCTTCTTGGAGGAGGCGGGGTAGACGGTGCGATTCACCGGGCAGCAGGACCGGAATTGCTGGAGGAATGCAAGACGTTAGGCGGATGTGATACCGGTAAGGCCAAGATTACCAAAGGGTACAATCTGCCGGCACATTATGTGCTTCATACGCCGGGACCTATCTGGCATGGTGGATATAATTATGAGGATGTGCTGCTGCAGGGGTGTTATGAGTACTGCCTGAAACTGGGAGAACAGTATGGTCTCAAGACGATTGCATTTCCATCGATCAGTACAGGGGTGTACGGCTATCCGGTGGAAGAGGCAGCGAAGATCGCGGTGCGGACAATCTGTGATTTTCTGAAATGGACACAGGTAGTGGAAGAAGTGACCATGGTGTGTCACGGTGAAGGTACCTGGAAGGTATATCAGGAAGCGTATCGGGAGTATCAGGCTGCTGAGAGCGAAAAGTAGAAAGAATGAAACGGGCAGAGAGGAGTATGTACAGCGGGGACTGTGCAGGACTTCCTCTGTCCGCTTTTTACACAGCAAAACTATGGGAGGTTTTTGAGAAGATGAAAAAGTCATATGAGATGGACATGTGTACCGGTCCATTATTGAAGAAACTGCTGATCTTTGCGGTTCCTTTGATCTTGTCCGGGGTACTGCAGCTGTTGTTTAATGCTGCAGATATTGTAGTAGTAGGAAAATTTGCGGGAAGTCATGCACTTGCCGCAGTGGGATCTACAGGTGCGCTGATCAACCTGTTTACCAATGTGTTTATCGGTTTTTCCATTGGTGCCAATGTACTGGTTGCCCAGTATTTTGGGGCAAAAGATGAACAGAACATCCAGGATACCGTACATACCTCGATGGCGATTGGCATCATCGGCGGAATGTTTCTGATTGTGGCAGGTATGATTTTTGCACCGATGATGCTGGAAGTGATGGCAACACCGGAGGAAGTGCTGGGACAGGCTGCATTATATATCCGGATATATTTTATCGGTATGCCGGCGATGCTGATCTATAACTTTGGGGCGGCGGTGCTGCGTGCCATCGGAGACACCAGAAGACCGTTGTACTATCTGCTGGAGGCAGGTGTGGTCAATGTGATTCTGAATCTGGTTTTCGTGATCGGATTTCAGATGGGAGTTGCCGGTGTCGCTATCGCGACCGTAGTTTCACAGTGTATATCAGCGGCACTTATCGTACGTTGTCTGATGAAAAGTGGGGGAATGTACCGTTTGTATCTGAAACGGATCCGGATTCACAAAGAGAAAATGATCCGTATTATCCAGATCGGACTTCCTGCCGGGTTGCAGGGAGCGATTTTTTCAATCTCTAACGTGTTGATTCAGTCATCCATCAACTCTTTCGGAGCGATTGCCATGGCGGGCAATACGGCAGCCAGTAACATAGAGGGATTTGTTTATGTTTCCATGAATGCTATTTACCAGACGGCACTGAGCTTTGTCAGCCAGAATGTGGGAGCCGGTCAGCAGAAGCGGATTCCCAAAATTTCCATATACTGTATGGCAATTGTATTTACTGTCGGACTTGCGCTTGGTACACTGGCATATCGTTGCGGAGGCACCTTGCTTGGCATCTATTCGTCCGATCCGGAAGTGATCGCATATGGTCTGGATCGTATGAAGGTCATCTGCCAGATTTATTTTCTCTGCGGAATGATGGACGTGGCGGTAGGTATTCTGCGAGGTATGGGATATTCCATCATGCCGATGCTGGTATCTCTTGCAGGTGCCTGTGGACTGCGAATCGTGTGGATCTTTACTGTCTTTGTATGGAAACATTCACTGTTTGTCCTGTACCTGTCGTATCCGATTACCTGGATCATCACACTGAGTGTTCATCTGATCTGCTTTGCAGTAGTATGGAAAAGAAAAAAAGGGATCTGGGCGACCGTAAAACCGCATCCGGATCTTGGAAAAACGGAGGAATAACATGCGTCTGAAAAAAATACAGGAAGCGCTGAAAACAAAGAATATTATATTTACCTATACAGAAGAGGACAATTGCGGAAGTCTTGATTTTCAGTTCCGTGGACTGCGGTATCATATCTGGGAATTTGTGGATGGTGACATCTGGGGCGTGGAGACAAATGTATATCATGCCGGAAAAAGTGAGGATATTACCGGAGATTACGAAAAAGAGATCAGCGAACTGATCTTAAGCTGGCCGGATATGGCGATTCCGGGATAAATCTAAAGCAGGTATTTTTGCAGCGGACAGAGGCTTTGGAGAAGTAAGAAGTGTATAGTTACAAAAAAACAGATTCGATTCAAATTGGATATTTCTCAGAAAGTATCCGTTTTGAGTCGAATCTGTTTTTGATTTGCATTAGAATTTACTCATCAACAACTTCCAGTACATCCATCGGACATGCTTTTGCACAAATGCCGCAGGCAATACATTTGGATGCCGGGTTGCCTTCTGTTTTTACGATCAGACCAAATGGACAGGCTTCTGCACATTTGCCACAGCCGGTACATTTTTTCTTGTTGATCATATAAACACCCTTTGGATTCTGGGTGATTGCACCTTCCGGACAGGCTTCCGCACATTTGCCGCACTGTGGGCAGGCCATTGGACGAACAGATTTTTTTTCTACGATCTGGATGCAGGATTTGTCCGGGTCGAATTCTTTATAGAAAGACTCGGAACAGGCTCTGACACATGCCAGACATGCCATACAGGTACTGCCTTTTTTTACTTTCAGTTTCTTCATAGTATCGTATCCTCCGCTTTATCAGTAATGTTACCGAGAAATATTCTCAATAATATTATTGTACAGCAAACGGTAAGAAAGTAAAGAGAAAGTTAGCGAAAATCGTTTAAAAATAGTCAGATTTTCTTACAGAAAATATACCGCGGAAGCCCACCGTATTTGAGGGCTTTTGTTACAAGTTTATACCCCAGCTGCTCAAAATTATGTACACTGTACACATTATCCGGATGTGCGGTTCCCATCAGCCAGCGAAAACCGGCAGAACGAAGCTGTTCTTCTGCGGCTTCCATTAGTTTCTTTTGCAATCCATTGCCACGATAGGAACTGCGCACCATGGCAATCTCCATATGTGCCACCAGAGAAAGCTGTGAATCATCCGGTTCCAGATAACTTCCCAGGTTTTCATCACCGAGATCGGAAGTCCGTGCCACAAAAACCGCCGCCAGTTCCTTTCTGCCATCCGCAGCAACTGCCTCCGCTTTCAACCCAAACCCGGAGACTGTCATATAACGAATCAGATCTTCCCGTTCATCCATACTGAACCAGCTTTTTTCGGGGAGTTCCCGGTAGATTTCGTTCATACAGTCAAGTACCGTGGAGAGATCGCTGGGTTCTATTTGGGAGATAGAGAAGCCAGGAATGGAAGATATGTTGAATTGATCAGACATAGTAAATACTCCTTTTAGTTTTCTGTGTAAAATTAAAATAACTATTATAAATATATAGGGGAGAAGGTATGGTTGTAAAGAACATTTTCTTTCGACATCCGGATAAAAATAAGTTATATTAGAGTCAAATGAAAAAGGTAAATGGGGTGATTTCGTACAATTTACGGAAACAGGACTCCACTAGCAATAAAAGGTGTATAATTTTGTCAAAATCGCGGAAAATAAAATTATAATTAAAAATATGAGGAATTATCGCGGAAAAGATGTTGAAAAAATAAAAAAGCGAGACGCTGGTGAATGGTGGAAGAACTGGCGAAGTATTTGCCGGAGGAACAGAAAAAGTTTTTTAGTTAGATATCTGTAGTTTATAGAATCAACATACACAGACATACCACCAAAACCCCCCGCATACATTGTAAAAATAATGTACGCAGGGGTTTTTAGCGTGAAGGATTATATTGAGGAGCGTGCAGTAGAAATTGCGGGCTATATCATAGAAACAAAAGCTACGGTGCGGCAGACGGCGAAGCAATTCGGGATCAGTAAGTCTACGGTACATAAAGACTGTACCGATCGTCTTCAGCAGATCAACCCATCCCTGGCACGGGCGGTCCGGAATGTGCTGGATGTCAACAAGCAGGAACGCCATATCCGGGGTGGAATGGCGACCAGGGAGAAGTATCTGCATCTTGGAGAGTAAAGATACAAAATGAAAAAGAGAAAACAAAACAGAAAACATCCGTCAGGAAAACCGCAGAGAAGGAAAAGCACAGATGGACATAATCCCTTCCGCCTTTACATAGAATAGACAGAACGGCGAGAAGTAAAGGGGGAACAGGATTGTACGATCGTGGTTTGGGGGTGTTGGAACAGTATGGTCTGACCGCGGAGACGGTATTGCGGGGCAGGGGAGCGCTGATCTGTCAGACGGAGAAAGGATGGAAAAGTATCCGCGAATATTGGGGCTCCCCCGGGAGGCTGGAGCAGCAGAGAAAAATACAGAAACGCTGTAAGGAGACCGGGTTCTTACTGGTGGATCAGGTGGAGGAAAATCTGGAAGGACAGGTGGTCACTACGGGAGAAGACGGGATTCCCTATGTAGTGAAAGAATGGTTTCAGGGAACGGAATGTAACACCAGATCCGGGGAAGATATTTTAAGCAGTATGGAAGCGATGGCAAAACTACATACGGTAATGCAGGCAGAGCAGGACGAAGATATGCCAGGAGCAGATCTTCTGGAAGAGTGCCGCAGACACAACCGGGAACTTCGCAGAACCAGAAAATTTGTACAGAAAAAGAAGGCGAAAAACCCGTTTGAAGAGCGGCTGGCGCAGAGCATCACTGCTTTTCTGGAAGCAGGGGAGGGAATGGTAAAAGAACTGGAAGACTCCGATTATGAAAGATTCTGTAAAGAACACAGGCAGGAGGTATGTCACGGGGACTGTAACCAGCATAACATTATTTTTACACGGGAAGGCATAGGTTTTATGAATTTTGATTACTGGCATTGTGGACCACAGACAGAAGATCTGTGTCTGTTTATGAGAAAAATCCTGGAAAAACATAACTGGGATCCTGAGCTTGGAAGAAGAATGGCAGAACAGTATAATCGAAAGCGATCGCTGTCTGTGGAAGAGTGGAAACATCTGAAACTGTGCCTTTCTTATCCGTGGAGGTATTGGAAACTGGTAAACTATTATGCATCCAGTCAGAAGGTATGGATATCCAGAAAAAACATTGAAAAAATAGAACAGGCAACAGCACTCTGGCAGCCATGGCAACGTTTTTTACAGAGTTTCTGCTGAAAAATAGCTGTGAAAAAGGGCGAAAACACCTAAAAACCTTGACAAAACAAGAGAGGCAGTATATAAATAGGTGTAGCGTTGTAAACCATTCAGCAGGAAAAGCCTGGGAAGGTACGAAAAAGCTATAAGGTATGTAATTACTAATTTACGAAACAGGAGGAATATCATGAACAAAACAGAATTAGTTGCAGCTATGGCTGAACAGACACAGTTATCTAAAAAGGATGCAGAAGCTGCTTTAAAAGCTTTTATCGATGTAGTATCTGAAGAAATGAAAAAAGGAGAAAAAGTACAGCTGGTAGGTTTCGGTACTTTCGAAGTATCTGAAAGAGCAGCAAGAGAAGGAAGAAACCCGGCTACCGGTGAATCCATGGTGATCAAAGCTTCCAAAGCTCCAAAATTTAAAGCTGGAAAAGCTCTGAAAGATCTGGTAAACGAATAATTTACTTATGAGATTAGATAAATATTTGAAAGTTTCCCGCCTGATCAAACGAAGAACTGTGGCAAATGAGGCCTGTGATGCAGGAAGAGTCCTGATCAATGACCGCCCGGCGAAAGCGTCTGCACAGGTGAAGGAAGGAGATGTTCTGGAGATCCAGTTCGGCAGCAAAGCTGTCAGAGTGGAAGTGCTGAATGTACAGGAGACTGTGAAGAAAGAAGAGGCTCAGGAACTGTATCGTTATTTGTAGAGCAAAAAGGACAGTCCGGCATAAGCCTTTTGAGAGGGCACAGAGGAACAGCGAAGGAAATAACATGAGAAGTAGGATCCCTTCATATAATGTATCAGTACATTGTATGGAGGGATTTTTATATGGAAGAAAAGAAAGAAGTAACGCACAGCCTCCATCTGGAACAGAGAGGGCATGGATTGATCACCGGGGTCACTGAGATGAAATCATTTGATGAAGAAAACATTTTTATGGAAACGAGCCAGGGTACACTGGCGATCAGGGGAAGCAGCCTCCATGTATGCCGTCTGGAGCTTGAGAAGGGAGAGGCAGAGATTGAGGGAAAAGTAGACAGTCTGATCTATACACAGGGGAGAAAAGAAAAAAAGAAAGGAAGCCTGTTAAAAAGGCTGTTTCAGTAGATGAGCACCTATATGGGGAGAGAACTGGAACTGCTGGTACAAAGTATGATCTGCGGTGCTCTTCTTGTTCTGGTTTATGATGGGATCCGAATCTTTCGGATAATAGGAAAACGGGTGAAAAGTCTGGATACTGCGGTGGATATTTTGTTTTGGAGCGCAGCCGGGCTTTTTTTATTTTTTATGTGTCTGAGAGAGAACGGGGGAAGCGTGCGGTGTTATCTGCTTTGCGGAATTTTGCTGGGAGCAGGTGTCTGGTATTGGGGAATCGGGCATTTTTATAGAGAATTTGCATTTATTTTGGCAAAAAGGTTGCATTTTTGTTTACAAAGAGTTACAATTTTTTTACTTGTAAAAATGCGTAAATTCTGTTTAAAAATACGTAAAGGCCCGGGGATAGATAAAAGTAAGGGAGCGTGGAATGAAAAAAAGGAAAAGTGCTGCGCGAGGAAAAAACGCAGGAGCACGACGGATAAAGGTTCAGAATAGAGTCGCGATGATTTCTATCAGTATGGTAGTCTGTATGCTGGTGGTATTGCTTGCTTTCAAAGAGCATTCGTTGCAGGTGAAATATCAGACAAATGAAAACAGAAAGGCTCAGCTTGAAGAAGAGATAACGACAGAAGAGGCCCGTACCAAAGATATTGAAGATATGCAGGAATATATGCAGAGCGACGAATATGCGGAAAAGATTGCAAAAGAGAAGATCGGTCTGGTAAAGGACAACGAGATTATCTTTAAAGAAAATAAATAAGCAAAAAATGGCTGTTCGTGTCAAAAATTTCTGACCGGACAGCCTGTCTGTTTGACAAGTTTTTTGCAGCATGTCATCTATAATAAGTTTTCAGGAGTAACTGTGAAAAGAGGAAGCAGTTATCAGCGTAAGATGCCGTAAGGGGGTTATGGATGCATGCAGATATGGATGGTTGCCATGCTCGCAGTCAGTGCAGTGCTGATACTACGGGACATGGCAAAACTTGTTTTCACGGGGAGAAAAAAGGGTCGTCCGGTATACGATGTTTATCCACAGAAAGAAAAGATTGACCGGTATGCACGGTCTTTACAGAAACTTGCCCATACGTTCTATGAGATGCCCGGCAGGCAGGAACAGTTGAGTCAGGCAGAAGTACAGGATATGTTTGTGCAGGTGCAACAGCGGGTGTGCATGGAGTGCTCCGGAAGAGAAAACTGCTGGTCAGATCTTGATCCGCGAACCAGCCAGCAGGTATTTGAACTGCTGCAGATCATAGAAGAGGGCAATCCCGACCGCCTTTTACATGCACAGAGTGAATGGCTTGGGCAGTGCCACCAGGCTTTCAGGTTTACAGAGGAGCTGCAGCGCATCTTTTTTGAAACCAGAGAAGAATTGTTGTATCGCAATCGGCTGATTGAAAACAGGATTGCTGTGGCGGAACAGCTACAGGAGGTGGCGCGGACGATCCGGAAAATTTCTTCTGATGTCAGTGCGGTGTGTATCCTGCCGGATGAGGAAGAAGAGCGGATGCGAAAATATATGCATAAACAGAGAATCCTGGTAAAACAGATCTGGTTTCTTGATCGACAGGACGAAAAGAAACGGATTTCCCTCACGATGCGCACACGGGGAGGACAATGTCTGACCATGAAAGAAGTCGCGAAGCATCTTTCACATGTGTGTGGCTGTCGGATGGTTCCGTCACAGGACAGTAAGGCCGTACTGAACAGCGAGTGGCGTACGGTACTGTTCTGTGAGGATGTGAACTATAAAGTGCTTTACGGTGTGGCCAGAGTCACGAAAGAACGGGAGACGATTTCCGGAGATAATTATGCCTGTGCAGCCACAGATGAACAGTTTACGATGTGTCTTTCGGATGGGATGGGGTCCGGTATGGAGGCGAGTAAGGAAAGTGAAACTGTGGTAGAATTACTGGAACAGTTCGTAACTTCGGGGTTCTCCAGAGAGACAGCGGTACGAATGGTGAATTCGGCATTGATCTTACAGCGAAAAGGTGGGATGTTTTCCAGCCTGGATGTGTGTTCGCTGGATCTGTATACGGGCATCTGCGAATTCTTAAAGGCAGGGGCTGCTACAACGTTTATACGGAGAGGTAACTGGGTGGAGACGATCACTTCTACCAGTATGGCAGCAGGACTGGTACAGAAACTGGAATTTGAAAAAACAACAAAAAAATTATATGACGGTGATTATCTGGTAATGGTCACGGATGGTGTACTGGATGCTTTTGGGGAAGAGCCCGGAGAAGAAATCTTAAAGGAGTGGATTCTGCAGGCACAGGAACAGATGCCAAAAGAACTGGGGAGGTATCTGTTGGAAAAAACATTACAGTATGCAGACTACCGGGCAAAAGATGACATGACAGTCCTGGTTGCGGGAATATGGAGAAAATAAATGACTACAAAAGGCAGAAGTGGACAAACTGATAAAACGATGTGGAAAACAGAACAGAAAGTGAAAACATATGTGGAAAAATTCCGCATGATCGAACCGGGTGACACCATTGTACTGGGGATTTCCGGTGGGGCAGATTCGGTGTGCCTGCTGAAGCTCCTTTCAAAGTGGAAAGAATCATGGGGAATTTCGCTGAAGGCAGTTCATGTGCATCATCAGCTGCGGGGGAAGGAGGCAGATGATGACGAGGCCTTTGTCCGACGACTCTGTGAAGGAGAAGGAATTGTCTGCCAGGTGTTTCATGAGGATGTACAGGGAATTGCCAACCGGGAGAAAACAGGTCTTGAGGAAGCGGGAAGGCTTGCAAGGTATCGGTGTTTTACAAAAGTCTGTGAAGAGGCCGGCGGAGGAAAGATTGCCCTTGCCCATCATCAGGATGATCTTGCGGAAACGATGCTTCATCACCTGGTGAGGGGGACAGGCATAGCGGGTCTTTGCAGTCTGAAACCGGTATCCGGCAATCGGATCCGGCCATTACTCTGTCTGGGAAAAGAGGAGATTCTGGCATATCTGGAAGAGGCAGGACAGTCCTGGAGAACAGACAGCAGCAATCTGGAAGATGATTATACCAGAAACCGGATCCGGCATCATGTGCTGGAAGAACTGAAAACAGAGGTTAATCCACAGGCAGTGAGGCATATGGCACAGCTGAGCGAAGAACTGGAAGAAGCCAGAGAAGTGCTTGCCCGGGTGGCAGAGAAAGAGAGAAAACGATATGTAAAAGAAGATGCAGATGGTGCTATACTTTTAGAAGCACTGAAAAAAGAACCGGATCTGATCAGCCGGCAGATCATACACACACTTTTAAAAGAGATTTCAGGAAAACAGAAGAATTTTACCAGAATCCATATAGAAGCGGTGCAGCAGTTATGGAAACAGAAGGTAGGGGCAAGAAGAGATCTTCCTTATGAGATGCAGGCAAGGCGAACCTATGATGGGATTCTGCTGGGACAGAAAAAAGAAAAAACCAGCAATACCGGAAAAAATGAAGCAATTCCGGTAACGGTACAGAGTTCGCAGTCAGAATCTTTTCAGGCAGGAGATCTGATTCTTACAGTAAGTCTGATTTCCCGTGATTTTGGGAAAATACAGGAAAAGAAGTATACGAAATGGTTTGATTATGATAGAATAGAACAGAAACTGGTGATCCGGCACAGACAGCCGGGAGATCGGATCTGTCTTTTTGACGGAGGAGGCAGTAAGAAACTGAAAGATTACCTGATCGACCGAAAGATCCCGGTGGAAGAACGGGATCAGCTGTGGCTTCTGGCAGACGGTTCTGAGATCCTGTGGATCATAGGAGACAGAATCAGCGCAGCGTATAAAGTGAAGGAGCAAAGCAGTCGAATCTTACAGGCAGAGATTAAAGGAGGAAGTACTCATGAGTGATAAAATCAGTGTATTGATCAGCGAAGAGGATGTAGAAAAGAGGATTCAGGAGATAGGATCGGCAATCAGCAAAGAATACGAAGGAAAATGCGTGCATCTGATCTGTGTATTAAAAGGTGGCGTATTTTTTGCATGCGAACTTGCAAAAAGAATCAGTGTACCGGTAACCATTGACTTTATGTCCGTATCCAGCTATGGAGATGACACGAAATCAAGCGGTGTTGTAAAAATTGTGAAAGATCTGGATCAGCCGCTGGAAGGAAGAGATGTTCTGATCGTGGAGGATATCATTGATTCCGGACGTACTTTAAGTTATCTGATCGAGATTCTGAAAAAGAGAAATCCGGCAAGCCTGAAACTGTGTACACTGCTGGACAAACCGGAACGTCGTGTGAAAGAAGTACATGTAGATTATACCTGTTTTAATATTCCGGATGAATTTGTTGTAGGTTATGGTCTGGATTACGCACAGCGTTATAGAAATCTGCCGTTTATCGGCGTGGTAGAACCGGGTGCAGGAGAAGAATAATAACCTGAGTTTTAAAAAATGAATAAAAACAGTCACAGACTGAAAAAAATATAGAGTGTACGCAGGGTATCTTCAGGAAAATATTTCGTAGAGATTTCCTGCGTACCTCAGACCCGAAAGGAGAAACAACGTGTCAAAACAACTGAAAGGGGTAGGAGTCTGGCTGATTGTATTGGTGCTGATGATTGCCGGATTGTCCTATCTTGGCGAGAAGCTACAGACGCAGAATAACTATTCCTATAAAGAACTGGAAGAGGATCTGGAAAATCATCGGGTGGCAGAGGCAGTGATTCATCAGAACCAGCAGACACCTACCGGTCAGCTGATTGCGGTTCTTATGAACGGAAGAAGTAAAGATATGTATATTGACGATGTCAAAGAAGTACGTCAGATGCTGGAAGATGCAAATGTATCTTATCAGATGACAGATGTACCGAAGGAAAGTAAACTGCTCAGCGTGGGTGTTCCGATCGCCTCTCTTGGTGTGATGGTGATCCTGCTGTTTATGCTGATGGGAAGAAACGCCGGAAGCGGTGGCGGCGGAAGCAAAATGATGAATTTTGGCAAAAGCCGTGCACAGTTGACACAACCATCCGGCAAACGATTTACTTTCCGTGATGTTGCCGGTCTGCAGGAGGAAAAAGAAGATCTGAAAGAGATCGTCGATTTCCTGAAAAGCCCGGATAAATATAACAAAGTAGGTGCAAGAATCCCGAAAGGTGTACTTCTGGTAGGCCCTCCGGGTACCGGTAAGACACTGATGGCAAAAGCAGTTGCAGGGGAAGCGGGCGTTCCGTTCTTTTCTATCTCAGGATCTGATTTTGTGGAAATGTTTGTCGGTGTTGGCGCTTCCCGTGTCCGTGATCTTTTTGAGGAAGGAAAACGTCACAGCCCGTGTATTATCTTTATTGATGAGATCGATGCTGTGGCAAGACGAAGAGGAACCGGCATGGGCGGCGGTCATGACGAAAGAGAACAGACGCTGAACCAGTTACTGGTAGAGATGGATGGTTTCGGGGTTAATGAGGGAATCATCGTGATGGCAGCAACCAACCGTGTGGATATCCTGGATCCGGCCATTCTTCGTCCGGGACGATTTGACCGTACCATTGCGGTAGGTGCACCGGATGTCCGTGGAAGAGAGGAGATCCTGAAGGTTCATGCAAAGGGCAAACCCCTGGGAGATGATGTGGATCTGGCACAGATCGCACAGACCACCGCAGGATTTACAGGAGCGGAACTGGAGAATCTGCTGAATGAAGCGGCCATCTTGGCAGCAAAAGAGGCTCGTCAGTTCCTTTGCCAGAAAGATATCCAGAAAGCATTTATCAAAGTCGGTATCGGAACGGAAAAACACAGCCGCGTGATCTCGGAAAAAGAGAAAAAGATCACAGCGTACCATGAAGCAGGTCACGCAATCCTGTTCCATGTGCTCGAAAAGATGGATCCGGTGTATACAATCTCCATTATTCCGACGGGAGCCGGTGCAGCGGGTTATACGATGCCACTTCCGAACCGGGATGAGATGTTTAATACCAGAGGAAAGATGCTGGAAAATATTGAAGTATGCCTTGGTGGAAGAATCGCAGAGGAACTGATCTTTGACGATATCACCACCGGTGCATCCGAAGATATCCGCCGTGCCACAGGCATCGCCAAAGCAATGGTGACAAAATATGGTATGTCTGCCAATATGGGTATGGTGACCTACGGTGATGAGCAGGAAGAAGTCTTTATCGGCAGAGATCTGGCGCACAGCCGTGGATTCAGCGAGACGACAGCGGCAGCGATTGATCGGGAAGTAAAAGAAATTATCGATGAGTGTTATGTAAAAGCGAAAGCAAGTATCCAGGCACACAGATATGTTCTGGAACACTGTGCACAGCTTCTTCTGGAAAAAGAGAAGATTGGAAGAACAGAATTCGAAAAATTATTCGACGAGGAAAATGCGGCAGTTTCCGGGGAGATTGTACAAAATTCCGAAGAGAAAAAATAAGAGCTTTTTTATCTGTAAAAAAATGAATAAAAAACTGTACAAAAAAAATTCATGTTTGTGCACACTTTTTCCTGGCTACATGCTATTATAATAACTGTAAAAACCCCCCAATACATTATATAGTTTTTGCTACACCCCATAAGAGAAATACCTTCTCCAAAAAAGACAGCTTTGGCTGTCTTTTTTTCTTTCTTGCATATCAATAACCGGTTCGCCGGCTCAAGTCCGGTGCCCTGCTATCAATAACGGAAAAATCGTGGCTTATACGGGAAAATAATATTTGCAATTCACAGGAAGCTATAATAAAATGGAAAAGTATTAGCAGAAAATAAAGGAGTTTGCGATATATGAAAGCGATTTTGCAGGGATTTTATCAGAAAGAACATTTCTGGCTGAGACTTGGCGTGGTACTGCTGGCAGTATTCGGAATGGGATTTGCATTGTCGTTGCTGCTGTTGGTGGATATGGGAACAGATCCGTGCAGTATGATGAGTAAAGCGATTTCCGCAAAGATCGGTATGAGTTTTGGAAACTGGCAGGCACTGATGAACACGGTGCTTCTGGTACTGGTCGTAATCTTCGGAGGAAGAAATCTTGGCTTTGGAACACTGGCGAATATGTTTCTCATAGGATACTTTGTAGACTTCTTCACATGGATCTGGAACCGGGTACTGCCGGCAGATTTTTTTACCACGCTGCCGGTTCGGATCGCAGTACTGATTCCATCGGTGATACTGTTCATTCTGACAGCTGCTTTATATATGGATGTGGATATGGGAACGGCTCCCTATGATGCCATTCCGATTATTATTTCCGGACATTTGCCAAAAGTACCGTTTAAGGTGATACGGATCGCCTTTGATTTTTCGGTAACCATGATCGGGTTTTCCTTTGGCGGAAAGATCGGAGCGATGACTGTCATTATGATCCTGGCTCTGGGACCTGTGATCCAGTGGCTTGGCGATATCATGAAAAAGCATTTTCCTGCACTGACAGGAGAAGGATGAGAATAAAATAGAATATAAGTGTAACTATTTAGCAGGCGGTATCCTGTGCGGGTACTGAACGGTTACATATAAGCGACTGCGAGAAGGGAAGGGAAAACATGGAAGATCTGAATAATGTACTCCGTGCACAGGAATATATCAATAAAATGCGACCGGTATTTAATAAACGGGCCTTATACAGCGATGAGACAGCACAGTACAGAACACCGATGGAACCGGAACCGGGAGATATCGTGACGGTTCGATTCCGGACACTGAAAAACAATGTAGATGCTGTTTATTTTATCAGCGGTACGATCCGCAAAGAGATGAAAGTGGAGAAGAGCCGGGAAGGATTTGATTATTATGCGATTCAGATTCCGGTGGGAAGTGAACCGATCCATTATTATTTTGAGATCCGGGCAGGAAAAATTGTCTGTTATTACAATGAACTTGATGTGACCCGTCAGCTGCAGGAACAGTATTCTTTTGGTATTATCCCGGGATTCCATACACCGGACTGGGCAAAAGGGGCGGTAATGTACCAGATTTTTGTGGATCGTTTTTATAACGGAGACAGCTCCAACGATGTGCTGACCAATGAATATTTTTATATTTCCGGTCACAGCAGACGGATCGAAGACTGGAGCAAGATCCCGGACAATATGGACGTGAACAATTTCTACGGTGGCGATCTGCAGGGTGTTATGGATAAACTGGACTATCTGCAGGATCTCGGTGTGGAAGTCATCTATCTGAATCCGATCTTTGTATCACCGTCGAACCACAAGTATGACATTCAGGATTATGACTATGTGGATCCGCATTTTGGAAAAATTGTTCATGATGAGGGCAATCTGCTGGCAGACTGGGACAAAGACAATACCCATGCCAAACGATATATTGACCGTGTGACCAACAAAGAAAATCTGGAAGCCAGCAATCAGCTGTTCATCGAGCTGGTGGAAGCGATCCACAAAAGAGGCATGAAAGTGATCCTGGACGGTGTATTTAACCATTGTGGATCCTTTAACAAATGGCTGGATCGGGAACGGATCTATGAAAATCAGCCGGGCTACGAAAAAGGCGCATTTATCAGTGGAGACAGCCCGTATCACAGCTTTTTTAAGTTCCATAATGAACACTGCTGGCCTTACAATGAATTCTATGACGGCTGGTGGGGACATAATACCCTTCCAAAGCTGAATTATGAAGATTCTGAAAAACTATACGAGGATATCCTGCGCATCGCGAAAAAATGGGTTTCTGCACCGTTTTACGTGGATGGCTGGCGTCTGGATGTGGCAGCGGATCTGGGGCACAGTGCAGAGTACAATCATAAGTTCTGGAGGCAGTTCCGAAAGGTGGTAAAAGAGGCCAATCCGGAGGCGATCATTATCGCAGAACACTACGGAGATGCCAGTCCGTGGCTGCAGGGAGATCAGTGGGATACCGTTATGAACTATGATGCGTTTATGGAGCCGATTTCCTGGTTTTTGACCGGACTTGAAAAGCACAGTGATCAGTACCGGCAGGATCTGAAAGGGAATGCAGAGTGTTTCCGTGATTCCATGCGCTATAACGGTTCACGATTCTATGCACCGTCTCTTCTGACTGCGATGAACGAGCTGGATAATCACGATCATTCCAGATTCCTTACGAGAACCAACAGCCGTGTAGGACGTATCAATACAGTTGGCGCGAGAGCAGCAGAGGAAGGAATCAACAAGGCTATTTTAAGAGAAGCAGTTGCCATTCAGATGACCTGGCCGGGTGCTCCTACTGTTTATTATGGAGATGAAGCCGGTGTCTGTGGTTTCACCGATCCGGATAACCGGAGAACGTATCCGTGGGGACATGAGGACCAGTATCTGGTACAGTTCTACCGGGATGCGATCCGGATGCACAGAGAACTGCCGGTATTAAAATACGGATCTGTAAAGATGCTGAAAGAAGACTATAATCTGATTTCCTTTGGACGTTTCAATGAAAACGAGCAGGTTGTCGTTGTTATCAATAACAACAACGAAAACAAGAAAGTAGAGATTCCGGTATGGGAGACCGGTATCAGCAGAAGTGTCGATACTACCATGACCAGAATTCTTGACAGCAACGCCATCGCCTACGATATGGAACAGAAAGAATACCCGGTAGTGGCAGGCTACCTGGAACTGGAGATGTCCCCGCTGGAAGCAATTGTCCTGTGCAGGGGATGTGAACTTCCACAGAAGAAGGACGAAGAAGCTGCTGAGAAAGAGGGAGATGCATCCACAGTTCTCAATAATTAAAAAACTAAAAATATCTTGCAAATCAGTTAGAAAAGACTTGCAATTTAAAAAAGATTGCGTTATAATTCTATCTTGTCAGAGCGTGTGGATGCTTTGACAAGATATGGATGGATTCCCGAGTGGCCAAAGGGGACAGACTGTAAATCTGCTGCAAATTGCTTCGGTGG
>OIYE01000178.1_pt1 | contig 64512 bp, 54 predicted proteins | sample 1588091 | NCBI WGS metagenome assembly OIYE01 (sample SAMN03283265) | human gut metagenome | biome: human-associated habitat; material: feces | host: Homo sapiens | place: USA | collected 2013 | reverse complement strand
TGAAGTTCCATTGTTGCAACGGGTTTTGTGATCTCTGCAATATCTTCTGTAGAAGATGGTCCATAAAGATCGGTTGACTGGTCTGGAATGATCTCCATTTTTACAACTTCCTGATGGATCGCCTGAAACCGGTCTTTTCCTGCTGGTGCTGGAAATTCACAAGCCTGCTTGCGAAAACGACGGACCCAGTTATAAAAAGTTCCTGGATTGATGTCATGTTCCAGACACCACTGGTGATCAGAAAGTCCGCTCTGTCTGCATTCCATGATGATTTCATACTGTTCCTGTTCGGTACGTCTTTTTGCTCTCATTGTACTCCTCCATAATTGTAGTAAAGTACTAGCATTTTCATTCATCTAGCAAACGATGGAAGTAAAACACTAGCATCTAGCAATCATTATGACAGGATTTGTGTGCATTGAAAATCCACCCTTAGATAAAGCGCTTACAATTATATTGTGTATTCTATATTTATTTTTTATACATTGATATTTTATCATATCTCGATCACTATAACAACGAAAAAGCCATTGCACACCATCTACTCTATTAATTGGATGATGATTTACAATGACCTTCTTCTTTACATTAAATGATTATTTTGTTTAGAATTTTTGGAACAATTTGTTCTTATTTGTACAATTTATTTTATAAACTGATTTCTTAACGTCCCTGGGACTTAATATTTATTATAAGTTTTTTCCAATATTTTCAAGTTCTTTTATAGAATCCTTATTTTTTGCAAGTTCATCACTGGCTGTTGCATAATATGATTTTTGGAAAATCATATCCCATGAAAGATATTTCGCCATGCAGTCGAACTGTTTGTCAATTAACTCATACTGGATACTATCCACCGGGGATCCTCCCACAACGATTGTTCCAACTTTTTTATTTTTCAGCTGCAAACCGCGGCAGTAGCACTTATCAATGATAAGTTTCAACTGCGCAGACATTCCCCACCAATATACCGGAGTAGCAAAAAGAATCACATCTGCAGCAGTAATTTTATCAATCGTGGGATTTGTATCATCCTGATCAATACATCCTTTATAACATTGACAGGCCCCACATCCCTTACAAGGTGCTATATGAAGTCTGTCTGGTTGGATGATTTCAATCTCATTCTTTTCTGATGCCCCTTTTACAAATGCGTCAATCGCCGTCAGCGTGTTTCCCCTTCTGGCACTTCCGTTAATAATCACAATTTTCATGTATGTTTCCTCCAGCTTCTGATTTTATGAAATCATTATACCTTTTTTCGCTTATCCTGTCATCACATTTCATCAGATTAGAACCTGTCAAAATCCTCCTGTGTGGCGGATATGACGCACATCCCCGTCAAACTCAAAAAGCAGGGCAAACAGTGCCAGTTCTGCATCCGAGTTTTCAATCAGAACACCCTTGGCATCCAGCTTCTCTCTCAGCACATCCGTCCGGAAACTCTCCGGAATCAGTGCAAGTTCCAGACCTCCGACTTATTATAAAAAATCCCGGCATCATCCAGAACTGTTTCCACCAGAGCTTCTGCCCCTGGATCCTTCCGGTCCGTGTAAAGCTCTATCCTTACTTCACTGATCCGGAAGTATACCCGCCCGTCTGCCGAAAAATTATCACTGCTGGGAAGCAGATAACAGATAAACGGTGGATCCGGGCTTTCCCCTTCTGCAAAATGATCAACTTCCAAATATCTCGCAAGACTTATCACTTATCCGTAACTCCCCTGCTTTAAATTGTATTCTTTATTGCTTTGTATGGAAATTCAACTGATTGTCTACGTCCCGTCCAGCATACATTACTCTAAGTATTGTTACAACTTTTTTATCACTATTTGGAATATATAGTATCACATAATTATCTACTGGTAATATATGAAGTTCACGACTTTTCCATGGTTCTTTTTCATATTTTCGATAACGCTTCGGTATCGCATCAAGACTTAATATCTGTTCTTCTAGACGATCAAGTTGTCCGATTGCATTTTCTGGTGATTGTAATTCAAAAGCAATATATTCAAAATTTCTCTCAAATTACGATCTGCCTGTTCAGATACTTCTACTTCATATATCATAAGCCATAATCCTTGCGAATATCAGCAAAAGCTTTCTTCGCATTTTTTGTCCGTCTATCATGCATATCTGCATATCCTTTTTCCAATTCTTCATTGAATTCTACTTCTGATAATGTGCTGATATCAACAGGTCTAGCGGATGGTATTTTTACTTCAAATGGAAGTCCTCTCTGTAAGATAATCTGTTTATAAAACATATTGATAGCACTAGAAGCAGGAATACCAAGTGCAGACAAAATACTTTCTGCTTTTTCTTTGACTTCTGGTTCAATCCTTGCATATAAATTTGCTGATTTTGTAGCCATATAAAACATCTCCTTTCGTGAGTAGTTTTTCTATCTATTTTATATGCAAATGTCCGCACAATAGCAATACTAATTTTACCTTTCCGTTTTCCAATAGCTTTTATATCACCATTCCTTGAACTTATTCTATATTGCCATTTACATTTTGGGGAATATATCTGTATGACAAATTAACACCTATAAAATTAAATGAATATTTTGTTTAGAATTTTCTGGTTAATTCTAATTAATTTATCATTTTATTTTGTAAACTGATTTCTTAATGTCCCTGGGACCTTAAGGATTTATAGGCTTAAGTTTTCTATTTTTCAGTGTGTACAGAAGCTTTATAATCTATAATCCATGTTAATATCATTGGTATAACAATTGCACTTGCAATAAACTCTAACACCCCAGAACTTGCTTCAATATAATGTAAAAATGGATTATACCTATTTACAATTACTACCATTGAAATCGACAATACGAATGCACTTCTAAAAATGACATTTACAATTTTTCTCTCTGCAATATTTTCAAACCACTTTACTAAACATTCAACAGATTTTTTTATTCTACACCAAATAAAATTTACATATAAGCCGATTGTTATTATAATATATAAGCCAATTACTACTATTTTCAATATCGCATCAATAGGTATAATTACAAAAAGAAAAATCCACAAAATTCTCATCACTTTTTTCTTCTTAAGAGTCCATTCAACGAAATCAATACTAATAAATTCTCGCAAAACCAATTTATATCTAATATTTGTATATATTTTTTCAATTTTCAATTTTTTCTTTAAATATATTTTTTGATTTATATATCTAGCCAAACATATTATACCTTTTAGCGGAATCAATAGCAATACGCCAATTAAAAAGCAATACAAAGTTACTGTCATTGTCAAAATAATAATTGTAAGCCAATCTGATATTATTTTCTTAGATAATCCCATTACATAGCTGATTATTATTTGAGGAATTTTATATAAATTAAACATCATCAATGCTGATGCAAGCATAATAATTGCATCTGTTTCTCTTTTTGATAATGCTTCCACTCCTTTTTTTTGGCTAATAGTATTTTTTATAATTGTTAAGGAGCCATATATCTCATTCGTTTTTTCTAATATAGTGAGCACTGTTATCGGTAGAAAAATCCACATATACTTTTTCTTAAAGATAAATATAAGCAATAAAACTGTTGCAATAATAGTCAATACTACTAATAGTGCATGTAATTTTCTTTTCCATTTTTCTTTCTTAACAACACTATTACTTTCTTCAACTCTTAACCTTTCAACTTACACAACAAATGGGTATACAATTATAGCAGCAAACACAACAATACTATATATATTTGACAAAATTTCAAGAAAATTCTCCATTCTCAAATTCCTTCTATTATATTTTTTATTTATCTTTTCAATACAAAACTAAATTTATATATGCATCTCTATTTCCATTATCCTCAAAAACAAATAAACATACTCTGTTGACTATACACCTCTTTAATAGATTTCTTGCAATTTTGACCATAGAAATCAATTCCTACTTGACCTTAAACCTTAAATACATGTTATGTTTCTGAAACTATCTATTCTTCAGAAAAAATTAACTTTAATGTCTTTGCCAATACTGTCAATACAATTACAGTATGTATAATCTGAAAAATTCTTGGAACTACTCCAGTCAAAATGATAATTCCACTACTATAGGTTGTCACAATAGAAAATGCAAGATAAGCAAATTCAAATAATTTTTGCTCTACCGAATTTAGTAAAATTCCATTTATTTCAAACCAATTTGAATTTATTGTATAAAGAGTATAGTATGTTAATGCCATTGATATAAATAATTCAATTGTACATGAAATTAACACCCATCTAAAATTAGAATTTCCTTTTATATTTCCTAGTTTCAAATATACATATAATTGAGCAGTACTAGAAATCATAGAAAAAAACATTATAAAACATAAACAAATTTTATCATCTGAAAAACAGACAATCATTATGACATATAACAAGATATATCGAAATATATCTATTAACTTTTCTTGTTTAAAATTCTTTGCTTTTCTTTGTAAAATATTAATACTTAATAAATAAAATACTAATAATGCATACTTTATCGTCATATATTTTGTTTTTCTCCGTTTCTAATGTGTTATATTTTAAGATGTTTAAATGTTTCGAAAACACGTACTTTATATATTTTTGTGCTATATATTGAGTTTACGCGAGCTTGCAAAGTAAACATCTTTATAAATTTATATACTTTTTTATGAAAGTAAGGATAACCAAATGACTTATTTAGGCATTGTTATTACTAAACTCAACCATTTTGCTTCTGGTTTTTTCAGTAAGCGCTTTATCTTAAGGTGTTGCCAGAATAATAGAATGCTAGCAACACCCTAAGATTAAACGCTTACGAAAAAAGGATGTCTGGCCGTATATTTATAATTTAAAATTTATTCAAATTTAATATTCCGAATTTCAACAAATTCATCTGTATTTTTTGTAAGCTCCATCCACTCAAGTATATTACCATCTCTTTTTCCTTTTTTGTAATATTCACTTGCGATTATACAAATTTCTCTTCGACAATTTAACTTATGCAAAGCCTCTTTTTCAGAATCATTAACCTTAATTGTAGTATTCTTCATTAATTTAGGTAAATTTATAAATAACACTTTGGCTTCCTTTTCTACAATAACATTATTTACCACAAGTGCATATAAAAGCCGTAATCCTGGCATTATATTACTTATTTCAGTATTAATTATTTTATATATAATCATTTGGTAAACTGACTTTGAAAAATCGTGGAATCTTTTCATTTTGTTTATATTAATTTTTATTCTACTAATTTCCAAATAGAAAATTTGTAATAATTTGATATCATCCTCAGAATACAACCATAGTTTTTCTTCCATATCTATGTATATATCTTTTTTTAAATTAGATTTTTTTAACGGTTCTTCTAATTTTTCAGGCATTACTTTTCCTATAAATCCCAGAACATTTGAATCGACATAATAATCTTGCAACATTTGAAAATATTCTTTTATTGCCTTTTTTTCTTTTATGGAAATTCTTTTCTTCTTTTCTTTTATTTTTAAAAGCAATAAGTCTATCGCAATCCTATAACTTTGGTTACTCCGTTCTTCTATTTTAAATTCAATAGATAGATTCTTCTTCCAATGTATATTAGTTCTAATCAATTTAGTCATTGCCGAAAAAATTCTTTCATAATCTATAACATCTGATTGAAGATCTGGAAGTATATCAATAAGTTCTCTATATGATCCTGTATGTTCAGAACAACACTTTTCATCACTGTCTTGCTCAATTAATCGTATTGTTTCTTCCAAAATAACATCATCATTTAATTTATAACGTTCTTTGTTTATATGATACAAAATGTATTGATGTTCACTAGTTTGTTCTTTCTCTAAACATTGATATAGATATTCCTCATCATTTTGTCTCAATTGAATTAATTGTGCTAACACAATTAATCTTTGTAATGCATCGGATTTTTCTTGAGATTTCCCATTTTCAATCAAATGCCGAATTTGAACCATAATATTGTCATATAAATCATTATTAATTTTATACTTTTCTTTTGGCCATTCTAAATAATTTATAGGATCATAATATGTTCGTCTCTCATTTGTCTTTATTGGAAACATTAAAATCTTTTCGATACGTTCTCCCTGCTCTTCTTCTGTGTATGCATTACATACTCCTTCCAAAATTTTATTAATTCCTTTAAAGTTATCCCGCACATTACTACTGCAAAGAATTAACATATAGTCTAAAATACGATCCAACATTACTGATGAACATTTATAACATAGTCTTGAAATAATTTGTGGAAGAATCTTGGCCGAATTATCATAAATTGACATAGACCAATTAGAATTTTCGGGTTTTATATTTTTACTAACTAGTTCAAGTGCTTTTAAATATTCCCGTATACAATCATCAACTTGTTTTTGTGTCATTCCAGAAAGTTTATTTCGTCCAAACAGGACATCTAATTCTTTGTCATTTTGTGCTATCACCATCTGTATTAAACACCAATGTGGATAATATAAATATAATGATTCTATTACTCTTTGAAACCCTTTCATATTTGTTACCATTTGTATTCTAAATGGATGGCCTGTTTGCTCTAAAAATCTTAAATAATCTAAAGCATAATAAATTTTGCTATTATTTTTTCCAACATATGATGTATAAGTTACACTTAAATCATAATTTGTTTGTACTGATGTTTCTGCTTTTTTATTATCCTTTTCATTTAAATGCGAACAATATGTTTCATTTTCTTCCCACCACCTTACATCTCCTTTTTGAATACAATTTTCAAGTTCTGTATCAGAATTTACAAGCCAATTACCTTGTCGAATGAAATTTAACAACGATACAATACATTCTTCCATTGAGCATAAATACTCATCTTTACTATTTCTCACTAGCTGTTTACGAATTTTAGGAAGAATTTCTACAAGAATCTGTTCACCTTTAATTGCTTCACCTGCCATTGCATACATACAACTTTTAATCATCCGCCAATATAAATCTTCCTGTATTAAATCCCATTTATTTAACAATTCTATCAGATTTATATCTTCAAAACGATACATTTGCATCCACCAATCATTTGCATACAAAAATTGTTTCTCTTCATATTTTAATATCGCTTCTTGAATCTTTCCCCTACATAAATCATATTTCTCCCAATCTGCTAATTCTCTAAATGCCCTTAGCAATTGTAAATAAATATATTGTATTTTATATTCTATCTTCTTCTCTTTTTTCTCATATTTATCCAATATATTCCAAAATTTTTCTACAGTTTGTAATATAATTGGACGTCCTGCAATATTTAAAAATTTTACATACTCATACATATATTCTATTTGTATACTATATGAAGTATCCTCAAGTTTTTCAGTTTCTCGAAAAAAATATCTTTTATTCTCCAATTCTTCCAAAACTTTATTTACCTTATATTTCATTTTCCATGGTAAAAATATCCATCCTGGATAGGATTCATTTAAAATTTTTAATTTTTTTGTTTTTTCTTCAAAACTATTTCCTGCAGATATCTCTATTGTACTAAAATCAAACCACTGATCCTTTTTTTCCTTCTCCTCAATCAACTTATTTAACCGTTCAAAAAAAATCATAAGTCTTTTAGAAATTTCTTCTTCTGGTAATAATTCCTGCAAATCCACCACAATTATATTCTTATCAAATAACAATTTTTGTTTCGCCTCCGCAATGTGGTTTACCGAAATCATATATATTTTTTGAGAACTACTTTTTCCCAAATTATCATGAATCCACCCAATCCAATTAAGAAAATTAGGATCTTCGCAGGAAAATCCTATCATACAAAATACATTTTCCAATAAGGATTGTTGAACCGTATTTACCATTGCTGCAAATTTTATTGGATAAGTTCTATAATCTTCTTCTGTAATAATAAATGGTCGTTGCGAAGGAAAAGAACCATGAAGTTTTAAAATCCTTGGTGCATCATTGCTATTAACTAAATCTTCTTGATTCACTACTACATTATATCTTCTCTTAGAAACTTTATCTGCGGCACGCTCTAAAAGAGTATCATAGTTTGTTGTAAAGACATCTCTCCATGGTAATTCCATTAATTTTGTATACACTTCTGATGGAGCATAATCTTCATCTGGAATAGCCTCTTTTAAAATATCTTCTAATTTAGGTCGTCCCACTGTAATTTCTACTTCTTGTGCTAATCTAAGAGAACTATTGTATTCTTTTCCAGGTCCAGCATTACCATATACTGTGTCATAGAACACATCAGATAATTCATTCCAATTTTTAAACCATTTGTCTGTTGAAGAAATTTTATCTGCATTTTTAGAAAATCCAGCTCCAATCATCACAGCTGCATGATTTGCTGACATTGCTTCTGCTATCTCTCTTATGTAATCCATTGACATCTACCTCCTCATATAATCAAACAAATATTTAATAATATCATGACAAAACAAAATACTCTGTATTTTCACTTTATAATTTTGACCGATTCATTAATATCTACAGCAATGCTTAAGTTAATCTCGCTATTATACTTAGCATTCTATATTGGTTACATGAACAAACTACAAGATTACTGATATTTCTAACTTTCATTGTAATACAAATATTTTTCATAAATACAAACTATAAATACATTTAAAAACCTAATAAATGAATGTGGAAGAATAATTAAAAATATCGTAAAGATTTGTTTATCTAATTGATGATTCACGAAACACAATATTCCTACTTCTATCAAAGCTAAACAATTTAAATGAAAATTACGCTTTTCTTCTTTATTAAGTTTCTCTGCTATATAAATAAATATACCCATAATAATCGTGTATGCAATATAACCACATAAACTATTAACAATTATAGACATAAAGCTAAATGCCTCTACAACATCAAATGCATTTTCTGTATGCCCTCCTAAATTGTTAGCCTTTTTGACCAAACAATAGAAAATAACAATATAAATTAAAAGAATAAGAAAGCTCCCTAAATTATTATCCTAAAATATAATTACAAAAGATGCTGCTATTTCTATAACTGAGATTCTAATATTAACCTTTAAATATTTCTTATCGGGTATCGTAGTTTCATATTCTGAACCTCTATCTATATCTTGTTTTGTTTCAAAAATAATAGCTAAAAACCAACTTACCACCATTACTATTATACATCTTAATAATGTATCTAGTCCCATTATATATCCTACTTTCTCTATTTTTTAAATCACTTTTTAATCATTATATTTATTATATATACTAAATTTTTAATTCATTCTCTAATAATAACCTCTATCAAGAATCCCCCTTTTCATATCATCAATATTTATATTGCGTTCCTGAAGATATTTTTTACATCCATCGCTACACCATCTATATAATAAATCATAAAAATAATCTTCTTCAACAGATGGCCATAATTCTTCTCTAAAACAATCGATTTTTGAAGATTTATCATGGCGAAAATAAAATCTTTCAATTTGAGGATAGCTAAGTATATCTTCAATACCAACTTTTTCTTTATAAATCACAAAACTAGGATAGTATACCTCAATATTTTTATCCGGAAGTTTTTTTATCTGTAAATTTTTAGGCACGTATGACTCAAAGATGAAAGATGGAATAATAAAACCAGCTTTTTGCTTATATATTCGTGATGTATAAAAAAATGATTCAATACCCACATATGGATATTTTTCTTTAAAATATGTAGTAATAATCTGTTTAACCCCATTATAATCAACAATTACAGGTCGAGTACAAGTAATTTTGTTCTCAAATGTATATATATTATTTAATTTTTTAAATTCTTCATCTGTATGCTGTCTTCGATAACTATTAAAAAGCAATGGTATTGGTTTTTTATCTTGTATTAAATAATTTGATGACAATGTTAACTCGATTCCTGCATGTTGTATAAAACGATTATCATTATTATTTTTTATTCTATAAATCACACCCAAATCATTGGATTCTACAACTCCTTTATAATAAGGATATTGATGTGTTGCAAAAAAAGCAGCAATAATAGGATCCGAAGTAATATCTAAACATTCTGAACTAACTCCATATTGTTGTGCTAAAACATTTCCTAATGATTTTCCAAGATTTTCCATCAATTTATTCATTGTTATTCTTTTAGCTTTATTTCTTATGCTATCATTAATATAATCATAAAAAATAAAATGATTATATTTATTATGCTGACCAATAATTTTCAAGATATTGTTGTGTGTTTCAAGACGAATCGGGCTAATTTTATTACGATAAAATGATGGTAATAATTTATTGTAATCCTTCGTCTGTCCTCTATAAACATAAAAATTCTCATGATTTTTTTTCAAATATTCAATTAATACATTAATATTATCTGCCGGCGCACTTTTATCAAACATAATTTTATCATATCTCTTTCTTTTTACCCTAATATATTTTAAATATTAAATTTATATATCTTATATTTTAAATAGATATAATTACTATATAAGTCCAATCAAGCTGCTTTCTTTTAAGCTAGCAGTTGGATTATATTTTTCTATCAGGGCTTGAACAATGACTCTATTTCCCTCACTTAAACATGGGCTAAATGTAATTTCCATCTCTTTGAAAGCATTCTCTGAAATCTGCATATCGTAATAAGAAAAAGGTTGCTTTTCTAGACCTAACTTAATTTTATTCGCAACTAATTGAAAGTCATAATCCATTGCTTCTGCCGATCGATTCATATTTAACGGTAAAATATTCAATATATATCTCCATTCCTTTTGAAATTGCCAATGTAAATTTTTATGCTTTCCAACGTCACCTAATGATAATGAAAATTGATCACCATTTTCATTCAATAAATGTGGGTATAATTTTTCATTATCATTGGTATATTCAACCTTATATAAAAGATTTTGATTTATCGCTTGAATAGAATAAAACCCTTTTTCAAACATTTCTATTAATGGGATAATGCTATGCACTGTCCCTTCATTTGTTTCTCCTTTAATATTCATATTTAATGTTTTTGAAGCTTCTTCAACTGGAGTTTCATATATTTTAAATGGATTTTTACAAAGTCTAATTCGCACTCCAAAATCTAAAGATGCATACATATTCCACATCGGAATACTCTCTGTAGAATCATCAGTCCATGAACTAATATAACAAAATTGTCCTATATTTTTAACATCTGCAGTTTGCTGTTCTTGTAAATCATCCATTTTATCAAGTGAATTAAAGCGAACAGTTTTATTTTTTAATATAAGGGCAAGTGTTTCAATATTTGTATAATGATAAAGATAATCTAATTCTTCCATCAATCAATTCTCCTTAAATGAATTTTATTTTTCTATGTTATCTATATTATATATTAATTATCACGAAATTTTCTAGCTCTCATATGGTTTGAAAAATAACTCAATACTACAGTTAAAAAGAAAAATTGTATTCCCTTATTAGCAAAATTAATTAAATTATTTATGCCAGACATATTTCCATTGTCTCCCATAATAAAATCAATTAATTGTCCATAAGCATAAGTTTTGCTATAAAAAATTTTTCCTACTAGATAATAAAGCGTCATTATATCCAGCTCTACCTCGATATAATTCACTATTAACATCAACAAGGATCTAATTATATTAGCAGATGGTCTTTGAATATCTGCCAAAAACATTAATGCTATCAAATAAGTAGTTGTATCTAATAAATTATACAAAATAACTATAGTTACAACATATAATCCATTGTTCATTGAAAACATATTTATAAACATAATCGAAATTATCGGAATAAACATTTTTATAAATGCCACCCATTCTATAGTTTTCTTACGAAGAACCCAATCTTTTTTTCCAAATATATCTTTTAACCACGTCCAAAACCCAAATATATATCTGAGAATAATCAATAACTTTCTAAATAATTTTGCAATCGCAAAATAGCCCTTTTGTTCATCATATAAATTAATCTCATTCCAAAAAGCTCTTTGACTATCAATAAAACTATTGTATACTGCTCTATGTTCTTTTTGAAAAACTTCTCTATATTCATCATAAATCTTGCACGCCTTATCATAATTATTTGCTTCATCTAAAATCACAAAATATATCTGTTTTAAGTTAATCTGATCAAACAATTCTCTATATTCATTTTTCTTATCCAGCAATTCATTGTATACTGAAACCAATCCAATTCTAAACGCATATTCAAAATCAAATCCATAATTTCCGGATGATATAATTGGAATTGCAACCGCTTCTATATCTTGATATTCAAATATAATTTTCATTATTTCCTTATAACAAGAAGCTAGTTTTTGAACACAAGAACTTGAATATCCATAATTTTTTCCTTTATTCCTATCACTTTTAGGTCCAACTGCATGAATCACATGCTTACAAAATGTACCTCCATCAGTGATCACGACTTCTCCTCGTCTACAACGAATGATATTTTCTTTCCTGGTATGAAACTGTTTTTCGGTTTTTTCTATAATTATACTCTTTAAATCTTTTACATTTCCTTTACTTTGATTCACTGCTTTATGGATTGCATTGTCTACATTACTCTTACTTCCCATCAAACTAGGATTCGCACAATTCACAACTGCATCTATATTACATTGCTCTACAAATTCTTCTATTTTCCCCTTATGTATTTTTATCATTGATTCTAATAATTGCATATTTAACTCCTAATTGAAATATTATTCACTTTTTATAAATCTGTTATTTTCCCTTCGATTTTTATTTCTCCTTTTGTACTTTTTTCAATCCTAGTATATATCTTTTTTAAACCATCTTCCCCTTCTATCATATTAACAAAACTTAAATATCCTGCAATCTTTTTTCCTAAATAAAATTTTTCTTCCCTATTTTCATCATCTATTTCTATATATCTTAGATAGGTTTTAGCAATATAATTTTTATAAGTTTTTCCAACAGTAATAATATTTCCATTTTTTCCTACGACTATATTAATACCTAAATATTTCACATAATCACCTATTGCTTTTAAATTTCTTTTCATATACTTTTTATTATTCATCTTTAATCCAAGCACTTTAAGCTTACTTACTAATAATCTTGTTATTCTTATCTCTTCTTCTAAACTAATATTATTAGCAGATGAAACTAATATATCATCTGCATATCTGGTGTAAATATAACTTTCTCCTAATTCATTAGAAAATTCTACATCAAATTTTTTCATATATATATCAGATAATATAGGTGATGTGATCAAACCTATCGGCATTTTTTCTTCATCAAAACAAATATCTAACACATTTAATAATTGTTCTTCATAAATTTCATCTAATTCAAATTCATACAATAATTTTTGTGATAATTTTCTTTTATCAATTGAATTAAAAAATTTATGTATATCAAATTTTAAAAAACTTTTACTTTTTTTATGACACTCTATACATTTCTTCACAGACTTATTTTTTTGATATGCATAAGAATGAATATCAAATACGTACTGTTTATTTAAAACTAAACAGATCTTTTGATGTAGTTCACGCATTGCATTTCCATATATATTATTTTTATACGTAGTAATTTTTCTTTTTTTATATCCTGTTTTAATTTCAAACGTTGAAAAAAAATCATCTGGTTTATTTTTAAACAAATTTAAAATTTCTATATCTTTCACAGTTAAATCAAAAAAATCTACTGGACTTATTTGTAATTCTAACTCTTTTATTATTTCATTTTTTCCAACCAGAAAATAACCTTTTAATCTTGAGTTTTTATGGTATGTAAATATAAATGAAATAATATGTTTAACAATATCCTCTATATTTCTTGTCAGTACTGTTTGTATATCAACTTTTGTTTTACTATTTATCCCAACAAAAGTATGTTTCATTAAAAATGTCATGATTAAACTTTTTAAATGTGCTACAGTAGTGTATATATTATAAGAATCAAAATCTAATTTTTCTTTTTTTCTCAAGTTTTCTGTATACTCAGAATAAACTATTCCACAAATAATATAAAATAATAATTTTACAGAAATAAACACAATTAGACTGTTTTCTGTATTGTTATATTGATAATTAACACAGTAATCATTTTGTGGGTAATCTTCTTTATGTGCTATTTGAATTTCATGTTCCAAATTAATATTTTCTGCATAATCTTGTAAAATATCTTTTCTTATTTTTTCAGGTAAACAATCATTTATAAATTTATAAAACTCCCCTACATTATCTGTTGAAAACGCAATCCTTTCAATCTTCGGATGATAATATCTAACTGTTATTCTATCTGCATTATCCTCTAACACCACATTACTAGTAAAAACGCCTATATTACCACAATTTCTTTCCTTTTCATATGGAAGCATAATATATAATGAATTATTATATGCACTATTAGTAAATAATCCTAATTCTACAGCAGAGGACATTGTGTCAAGAAAAATATATGTTTTAAAAGAAATTCCTGCAAAAATTTCTTCTAATAACTGTATACTTATTTCATTATCACCTATGTTTTCCTTTGTCAAAAAATCATCAATTATTAAAGGTAAACATTTTTTTGGAAAATTTTCTAATAAAAAATCTTGTAAAATTTTTCTTCTATCACTTTTATCTAAATCATTATAATATGGTCCACACAAAAATATTATTGGTTTATTTATTTTAATTTCATCTTTAAGTATATATGCCATTTTATTTTCTCCCATAAAAAAAAGAATCCTACAGTAGATAAGAAGGCTTATGTTTAGAGCGGTGCGCCCTAGGAGCGTAAGCTAGCGAGTAGGGCAAGGCACTCTAAACATAAGCCTTCTTGCCTACTCAATAACTTCTTAAAAAAGTTTCGTCGTAAACGAAATACTAGGATTCTTTAAATTAAAGTATAATTCTTTCTTCCGCAACTGTCAAATAGTATCTTTTTTTATTTCGTCTTCCTACTAATTTTTCCTCTTTTAATTGAAATTTCTTTCTCGTATAATCAAAAACCCATCCTAAAGTTTCTAAAATTGTATTAGACTCCTTACATTGTAGCAATACTTTTAATAACCGTATCAATCCATCATAATATTGTTTCTCTTCACTTAAACTTTCAAAATAATTACTTTTGTCTTGAATTAAATATATTAATAAAATTAATTCTTTTATTGAAATATGAATTTCTGAATTAAATATGTCTATTTCATCATCAGGTACATCACTTGATAAATTATGGACACTATATTTTTTTTCGTTATAAAAAAATTCTATTCTTTCATCATTTTTTATGTAAAATTCTAATTCATCTATTATATACTTCTTTCCATCTATTAGCATCTTCCATAATAATTCATATATCTCGTATATAGTTAAATAAATCTGACTTCCAGCATGAAGTATATAAAAATATACTTCATTACCATTTACACGTATTCCAAAATTATATTGTATTTGATTTACTTTAATATGAATCACATCATTAAATATATATTTTGACTTATTGACAATTAAATATCCTTTGGACTCATAATATTTCATTTGATTACTTCTAATTTGTCTGATATCTTTAACAAATGTATCTTTCATTTTTCAATATTAACCTCATTTATTAATTTTATCTCTATTACATTAATCAACCCAACATCCGCTGGCAACCACTCAACATCCATCAATTCATCCTTCTCCAACCATCGAGCCGCCTCATGCTCTTTCAAAACCAAATCTCCACGGACTATGGAACACCAATAACACCCCATAGATAAATGAAAATCCGGATAATCATACTCTATCGTATCAATCAACTCTCCAACTTCAATCTCCGTATCCAATTCCTCCATAATCTCTCTCTTCAAAGCCTCCTGTGGAGTTTCCCCTTCTTCAATCTTTCCTCCCGGGAATTCCCATCCACCTTTGAGATCTCCATAACCTCTTTGTGTTGCAAATATTTTATCTTCATCTTTTATAACTGCTGCCACAACTCTAATTGTTTTCATATTCTTCTTCCTTTTTATCTTTCTCTACTCTTACTCTTCATCCACATTGCTTAGAAAATATTGCCATATGTCTTCTCGAACTGGATTTCTCATTTTCACTCTAAATTTTGCAATATCTTGTTCTTTACCTTTTTGATTTAATTTTTTAGCTGGTTTCACTTCCAAAATATCAAATTGTCCCAAATAATAAAATTTTATTTGCCTATCTCTTTTTTGAACCATCAAATGTTTTCTTGATGCTGTAATTACACTCTGGCTATAAGAACTATTAATACCTTTACCAAGTTGGGTATCCCAACAAAATATTTGATTACTTTCAAATCTATCGTCATAATCAGGTTTTCCATCTACATATTTTTTGCTAGCATCTTTCGTTTGCTTTTTGTGATAAGTAACAAAAATAAATACATCATCTTCTATTCTTTTCATTCCATACATTACAGAAGACAAATCTTTTTCACAGTTCATTAAAAAACAAATATCTCTTCTTGAATATTGTTCATATAATACAAATGGAACTCCTTGATTCTTATTTTGATTATATTTTTCTTTATATCTATGTAAACCAAACGAAATAATATCGTTCAATTCTTTGCGAAACTCCGATTCATTTAATTTACTTACAAAACTATTTAATCGTTGAATTCTTTTATTTTCATTAACTTTTAAAATATCAATTTGCGCATATTTTTGGTGTTCTGCAGAATTAATATGAAAATGTCCCTGTAAAATCCTAACAGTATTTTTAATAGCATTCATATCCAAAAGATAGCCAAATTCAACTGAAACATCTTCCTGAAATTCTTCTATGGAAACTTCATTATGCTCCAACAGCATTTTCAATAATTCCAACTCTTGTGGACGTACCCCGCTTAAAATCGTTTTTGATAAATATTCCAATATCAGAGTTTCACTATCTGAAAGCTCCTCTATTTCTTGTTTTTTCTCCATAGCTTTCAACATTGCATAATAAGTCTTATATTCTCGAATAATAATCATTGGATCGATTTCTTCATTTTCATAAAAATCAACCAATCTTGGAATTCTACCCAGTCTATTTTTCAAAGAAGTATAGCTTTCTTTGATCAATGTCTCATGCTTTTTAAATTATCAACTGCATTGAAAATTCGTTCTTTAGATATTTCATCAAAATGAATTGTAGATGCTCCCGGAATCAGACTATTTCCACTGACTACATATTTTCTTACATTATCCTTGTTATAACTACGATCCCCAGACAAAGCAATCGGTATCATAAAATTATTCTTATAATTTCCGATAAAATCAAGTATTACAACATACTCTTTGTCTTCTGCTTTTCGAAGTCCTCGTCCTAATTGTTGGATAAATACAATCGGTGACTGTGTTGGTCTTAGCATAATTACCTGATTAATCTCTGGTACATCAACACCTTCACTGAAAATATCTACAGATAAAATATAATCTAACTCATTGATATCATCATTAACCAAACGTTCAATCGCATCTCTTCGAACTTCTTCTGAATCTGCACCACTTAATGCTAATGTTCGCCAACCATGTTCATTAAATTTCTTTGATAATTCATTTGCTTCTTCAATTCTGCTGCAAAAAATCAGACCTTTTACTCGATTACCACTATAACCATAATATTCCGCCTGTTCCATCACATATTTTACACGTTCATCCGAGGTCAAAAATCTAAAATTTTGTAGCTTTTCTTCTTTTGTCAATTTGTTTCCATTGACCATTGTATCATCAACAATTTCTAAATCAGTAATTCCAAAATAATGAAATGGACATAATAAATCTTCTTCCATTGCTTTTTGCAATCGAATCTCGTATGCAATGTTGTGATCAAAGATCTCATAAATATTACGACCTTCTATATGATCATCTCTTTTATCAGGTGTTGCTGTCATTCCCAGTGTAAATTGTGGAGTAAAGTAATCCATAACCTTTTTATAGCTATCTGCTGAGGTATGATGAGCTTCATCATAGATGCAACATTCAAAATGATGTCTTGCAAATCTTTCTAAATTTTCAGTTTTTGACAATGTCTGTACTGTCGCAAAAATAAAATCTGCACCATAATCATGAGATTTACCAGTAACTAATCCCATCGTAACAGACGGCCCAAAAACTTTTTGGTATGATTTTAATGCTTGTTCTGCAATTTGGTTTCTATGTACTAAAAATAAAACCTTCTGATATCCTAGCTCTCGAACGGCAAAGGCTGATGCATAAGTCTTTCCAGTTCCTGTACTGGATAACAGTAAAGCCTTTTCTATTCCTTCTGATCTCATCTCCATAAGATTATTGATAAAAGCTAACTGCATCTTATTTGGTTTTAATTTATAGCTTTCAAAATCAACAATTTGTTCTTTTGCTGCTTGTCTTTGCTGTTTTTTGATGATTTGATTTTGTAAATATTGCTCTTTATAATCCTCAATGAATTCTTCATAATATTGACTATTTGGTGACATCCATAAATTCTTGAATTCATTTAAAATTTCTTGTGCAACTTCTCCTTGTTCTGTAGAAACAATCTTTGTATTCCATTCTCTATTTTCTGTAATCGCTTTTGATGTCATATTAGAACTTCCGATAATGATTCGATATAATTCATCTTCACGGAATATATATCCTTTTGTATGAAATCCTCCAACCTCAGAATTTGTTCGAAACATTTTTAATTCAATATTTTTCAATTGAGCCAATCGATCTAATGCTTTAGGCTGACTAAATGTCAAATAGTCTGTTGTAAGAATTTTCCCCGGAATCCCTTTTTGTTCTAGCTCTTTTAAAATCATAGATAGAGATTCAAATCCACTATCCGTGATAAATGCTACACTGATAAAGAATTCATCACATCGTTTTAATTCTTGTTCCAAAGAAACAAGAACTTTCTTTCCTTGTTTATGGTCGTTGTATACAAATTCTGGACGGTATGCTAAATTTGAATTACCAGATTGGTCAATAAATGCTGTTACTAAACCAGATATTAATTCTTCAGATTTTGAATTTTCCATAATTCTTCCTCTCTTGTTATATACTCCATATAGATTCAATCATCAACTATTAAATTTAAGAAAATAACTTTCTAAATACTTGTTTTCTTTTTTCTATAATATAGTATAGCAGATCATACATATACTTTCTACCAACAAGTTATCCACATTAGAAACACATACCAATTAGAAGATATGTGCCATCATATTAGATTCAAATCTAAATATTTTCAAATAATAAAAAGGACACACACCCTCAAAACAAGGATATATGCCCTTTAATACTCACTAAAAAAATATCAAATTAACTCTAACAAAGAATCAATCAATTATTTCAACTGAGCAGCAACCTCAGCCGCAAAGTCTTCTTCTTTCTTTTCAATACCTTCACCAGTTTCAAAACGAACGAATCCTTTGATTGTAACATTAGCTCCGTTTGCTTTAGCAACCTGTTCTACGTATTTTCCAACTGCCTGTTTTCCGTCTTCAGCTTTAACATAAGCCTGATCTAACAGACATACTTCTTTTAATTCTTTGTTCAGACGTCCAACGATCATCTTTTCGATGATGTTTTCTGGTTTGTCTGGGTTTTCGTTCATAGCCTGAACTTTTAAGATTTCTGTTTCATGCTCGATGTAATCTTTAGAAACTTCATCTCTGCTTGTGTATTTTGGAGAAATAGCTGCAACCTGCATTGCTACGTTTTTAGCCATCTCTTTGATCTCGTCGTTCACTACGTCTGTAGCAACTTCTACTAATACACCAATCTTACCACCAGCGTGGATGTAAGATGCAACAAATCCGTCTGCTGCAGATACTTTAGCGAATCTACGGATGTTTAAGTTCTCTCCGATAACAGCGATCTTACCATCTAATGCTTCTTTTACAGTTTTTCCAGCTTCTGCTTTAGATTCTTCTGCTAAGAATCCTTCGATATCAGCTGCTTTTGTTGTAAGAGCCTGATCAGCTACTTCTGCTACATATGTTCTGAATGTATCATTCTTAGCTACGAAGTCTGTTTCAGAGTTAACTTCAACGATTGCTGCTTCTTTTACATCTTCAGATACTGCTACTGCAACAAGTCCTTCAGCTGCGATACGTCCAGCTTTCTTTGCTGCTTTTGCAAGACCGTTTTCTCTTAAAAATTCAACTGCTGCGTCCATGTCTCCTTCTGTCTTTGTAAGAGCTTTCTTACAATCCATCATTCCGGCACCAGTCATTTCTCTTAATTCTTTTACCATTGCTGCTGTGATAGCCATGATTCTTTTCCTCCTAAAATGAAAATGTGAATAAATTATTCAGCGTCTTCTGCAACTTCTTCAGAGTCTGCATCGATTCCCTGGTTTGCTTCGATAACTGCATCAGCCATAGCAGATGTGATCAGTTTTACTGCACGGATCGCATCATCGTTTCCTGGGATGATATAATCTAATTCTTCAGGATCGCTGTTTGTATCTGCGATTCCAACAAGAGGAATTCCTAAAGTATGTGCTTCCTGTACACAGATGCTTTCTTTCTTAGGGTCTACAACGAAGATCATGTCTGGAAGTCCACCCATTTCTTCGATTCCACCTAAGTTCTTCTGTAATTTGTCTTTTTCTTTGTTAAGTTCTAAAACTTCTCTCTTTGGAAGTACGTCAAATGTTCCGTCTTCTTCCATCTCTTTGATCTTTTTCAGTCTAGCGATTCTAGATTCGATTGTCTTGAAGTTAGTCATCATTCCACCTAACCATCTCTGGTTTACGTAGAACATTCCACAACGTTCTGCTTCAGCCTGAATAGAATCCTGAGCCTGTTTCTTTGTTCCTACGAACAGAATCTTTCCACCCTGTGCTACACAATCTTTTACTGCGTTGTAAGCATCGTCAACCATTCCTACAGATTTCTGTAAGTCGATGATATGGATACCATTACGCTCTGTGTAGATGTATGGTGCCATTTTAGGGTTCCATCTTCTTGTCTGATGTCCGAAATGTACACCTGCTTCAAGTAACTGTTTCATTGAAATAACGCTCATTTTAAATCTCCTTTAGTTTTTGCTTCCGCTATTTTCATCGTTCTGACAAACCTCTTGGGCACTTACCAGAATTCCAATAGCGTGTTTATTTTTACCTATGACAGTATATCAAACCTTGCCCTTCTTTGCAAGAACTTTTTCTTTAATTCTAAAAGAATTAATCAAGCTTTGTGATCTCGTCAAATATAAAGTCATTCACTACTTTAATATATGTTCCCTTCATACCAGAGGATCTTGTCTCAACAACTCCGGCACTTTCTAGTTTCCTTAGTGCGTTTACGACAACAGATCTTGTGATCCCGAATCTATCTGCGATCTTACTTGCAACTAAGACTCCTTCATTGCCTTCTAATTCTTCTAAGATATGGATCACTGCTTTGTGTTCTGTGAAGGATAACGTACTGATCGCGGAATCAACGATTCCTTTCTTTCTTCGTTCCTGTTCCACTTCTTCACTTACAGATCTTAACATTTCAAGTCCGACAACGGTTGTTCCATATTCCGCTAAGATAATATCATCAATGGAATAATTCTCTCTCTGGCGGTACATAAATAATGTTCCGAATCTCTCTCCTGCGATATCGATCGGTGCGATGATCGCATAGTAATCATCAACGTCTGACTCAAATCCAAGTGTGGAAAGGCTGACATTTTCATTGGTGGAAAGAATCGTTAATAGTCTTTCATTTAGTGAAAAATCAACATAATCTTTAACATTTCCTGAGATCAGCTGATGAAGCACTTCGATGTGTTCTGCTTCATTTTTACCTAAGATCTTTCCTTTTTTACTGATGACAAGGACGTTTGAATTCATTACTTCTGTCAGAACTTTACAGATATCGTTAAATACAACTTTCTGTGAATTGTTATTATGAAGTAATTTATTGATCTTTCTTGTTTTATCTAGTAATTGTATACTACTCATCTATATTTTTTCTCCTTATTTTGACACTGACTCCCCAGAAGTCTCTTTCTCTTTTGCATCTTCTGGCATGCTGCATACGAATCCACATTCCTTGCTAGAGCATACAAGCTTCTTACCTTTTTCGATCATATAGCTTCCGCATTTTTCACATTTGACTGTGGATGGTTTCTGCCATGACATAAATTCACATTCCGGATTATTTTCACATCCGTAATATTTTCTTCCTTTTTTCGTTTTCTTTAAGACGACTTCTCCGCCGCACATTGGGCATGGGATTCCGACTTTTTCAAAATGTGGTTTTGTATTTCTGCATTCTGGGAATCCAGGGCATGCAAGGAATTTCCCATATGGTCCGTACTTCACGACCATATTTCTTCCACATTCATCGCAGATAACGTCTGTGACTTCGTCTTCGATCTTGATCTTCTCTAATTCTTTTTCTGCATTCTTCACTGCGATCTCAAAGTCTGGGTAGAAGTTTTCAATGACGGATTTCCAATGGACTTTACCTTCTTCTACCATATCAAGCAGACCTTCCATCATCGCTGTGAAGTTCACATCGACGATACTTGCAAATGCTTTCTTCATCATGTTGTTGACTGCTTCTCCAAGCTCCGTGACGTATAAGTTCTTCTTTTCTTTGACAACATAACGTCTTGCTGTGATCGTTGAGATCGTTGGTGCGTAAGTACTTGGACGTCCAATTCCAAACTCTTCTAGTGTCTTAACTAAAGATGCTTCTGTATAATGAGCTGGTGGCTGTGTAAAATGCTGTTTTGGTTCTAAATCATTCAATGTAAGTTTGGTATCTTCATCGATGGATTTTAACATTACATTTCCTTCGGATTTCTCGTTGTTAATGTTATATACGGATAGGAATCCATCGAAGGCGATCTTGCTTGCGGATGCATTAAAACGATAATCTCCGGCAGCGATCTTTACGGATGTATTCTCGTATTTGGCTGGTGCCATACGGCTTGCCATGAAACGGTTCCAGATCAGCTGGTATAAACGGAACTGATCTCTTGATAGTTCATCTTTGATGCTTGCTGGTGAGTTTGTCATGTAGGTTGGTCGGATGGCTTCATGTGCATCCTGTACTTTCTTGTCGTCTTTCTTGGCAACAGTTCCTGCTCCAACGAACTCGGCTCCATAAGCTTCCTTGATATATTCTTTCGCTGCTGCATCGGCTTCTACAGAGATACGTGTGGAGTCTGTACGTAAGTATGTGATCAGACCGACGGTTCCCTGTCCTTTGATATTGACACCTTCATATAACTGCTGTGCGATACGCATCGTTTTCTGTGGTGCGAAGTTTAACTTGCTGGATGCATCCTGCTGAAGAGTACTTGTCGTAAATGGAAGTGGGCTCTTCTTTAATCGTTCTGTGACTTTCACTCCTTCGACGGTGAATTCTTTTCCTTTTAAATAGGATAAGATCTCATTCATCTCTTCTTCGCTGTGAATCTCAATCTTCTGTTCTTTATTGCCGATCAGTTTGGCTTCTAATGGCTTTTTGCTTCCTTTGACATCTAATAAGGCTTCTAAGGACCAGTATTCCTGTGGAATAAACAGGTTGATCTCTTCTTCTCTGTCACAGATCAGGCGTAAGGCTACGGATTGAACTCGTCCAGCACTTAAACCTCGTTTGATCTTTGCCCAGAGGATCGGACTGATCTGGTATCCTACGATTCGGTCCAGAACACGTCTTGCCTGCTGTGCATCGACTAAGTTCATATCGATGTCTCTTGCGTGTTTAATGGAGTCTTTGACAGCTGTTTTTGTGATCTCATTAAATGTGATTCGGCTGTAGTTTTTGTTCTCTAGTTTTAATGCGTAATATAAATGCCATGAGATGGCTTCTCCTTCACGGTCCGGGTCAGTCGCGAGGTATACTTTGTCTGCTTTTTTTACCGCTTTACGAAGAGCTGCTAATACTTCACCCTTCCCACGAATCGTAATGTACTTTGGTTCAAAGTCATTCTCGATATCTATTCCTAAGGTACTCTTTGGCAGATCGCGAACATGCCCGTTGGACGCGATCACTTCGTAATTCCTGCCCAGGAACTTTTTGATTGTTTTGGCTTTCGCCGGTGATTCGACGATAACTAGATATTTTGGCATATAGTATTACCCCTTGTTTACATTTTTTTGATATATAAGTTCTGATGGATCTGTTTGATATATCCTTTCGCTTCTAATTGAAATAAAGCTTGGATCACTTCTTCATAAGAATCTTGGGATGTACTTAAGATCTCATCAATATATTTCGGTTTCAAACTCAACATATCATACACCCTTTTTTCTGCCTTTGCAAGAGATTTTGCACTATGCTTTGGAAATTTTCGTGAAAATCCCGTGAATTCTGAAAATTCTGTTAAAATATCGTCGACATTTTCAACTAATTTTGCACCTTGTTTGATCAATCCATGACACCCTTGGCAATGTTTGTCTGTGATCATTCCGGGAACTGCGAACACTTCTTTGTTCTGATCAAGCCCGCAATCCGCCGTGATCAGCGATCCGCTCCTTGCTCTGGCTTCTGTGACGAGGATTCCGTCACTTAATCCACTAATGATGCGGTTCCTTTCTGGAAAATGCCATTTGAGCGGTTCACTGCCTGGCGGGTACTCAGAAATAACTGTCTGATTCGCATACATGTCATAAAATAACTGAAAATTTTCTTTTGGGTAAATGAGATCGATCCCACATCCTAAAACCCCAACAGCCTGTCCTTTTTTGTCGATTATTTCACGGTGAACCGTCCCATCTACGCCCCTTGCGAGTCCACTTACAATCTGTACGCCTTGCTGAGCCAGCTCTTTTGCGAACTTTTTTGAGATTTCGAATCCATAAGTTGTCGGATATCTTGATCCAACGATCGCTATTGACAGTTCTTTTTCTTCATATGGCTGACCTTTTTGAAAAATCCCATACGGAGCATCGTAGATCTTCCTCAATCGATTCGGGTAAGCAGCTTCTTTTTGAATGATAAAACGAATATTTTCACGATGCAAGGCTTCATAGCCTTTCTTGATCGCTGTTTCATCTCTTGAATGAACGAAACGATCGTATTCAAGTTGTGTCATGTGTTCTTTTAAGATTGCTGGGTTGATCTTATAGAGTTCTTTTGGATGAATGAAGATATCCATCAATTCTTTTTGCTTCTTGATCGGCAATCGGACTTTGCCGCATAGCCAGTACCAATATAATTTATCTTCCATATTCAAGCACCTCTTTGATAAATCCTATATTTCTGAAGGTCATGGCTTCCATCAGGTGGATCGGTTTGATCTCTGATTCATTTTCCATAAGCATGATCGTCAATGCTACTTTTAAAATCTTATCCATTCCTCGCCTTGTGATCTTGCCAGATCGATAGGCGATATCTAAAATCTCTTTGCATTCTTTGGATAAATGAAGGAGCTTGTTTAACTGTATGTGGCTTAAATGGCTGGTATCACTGCATTGATAGTTTTTTAATAACTTTTTTTCTCTTTGGATGGTTGTTTCGATGCGTTCTTTGATCTGATCGGATGTTTCTTGACTCTCTTTTTGTATCTTCTGTGTATCAGCCTCTTTTTTACTTAAACATAGGACCATGTCAAAACGGTCTAAGATCGGACCGGACAATTTCTTTAGATAACGCTTTTTTTCATGATAAGTACATCGGCAGATCCCATCTTCCAATCCATAACCACAAGGACATGGATTCATGGTGGCGATCAGTTGAAAGTCTGCCGGAAACTTGTGGTAGATCCCATTTCTGGTGATATCGATCGTTCCATCTTCCAATGGCTGTCTGAGTGCTTCGATACATTCTGTTTTAAATTCCATAAATTCGTCCAGAAATAAAATGCCATGATGTGCTAATGTGATCTCTCCTGCCGTCGGCGTCTTGCCGCCTCCAAGGAATGCGGCTTTCGGGATCATTGGATGTGGCTGGCGAAATGGTCTGGTATCATCTTCTAAATACCGTGGAATTCCAGTGGCATCATAGATTGCCTGAACTTCCATCTTCTCTTCTTTTGATAGTTGTGGGAGAATGGTCGGGATCCTTCTGGCTGCCATTGTTTTTCCTGAACCTGGGGAACCAATGATCAATAGATGATGTCTTCCAGTGACCGCGATCTCCATCGCTCTTTTTAAATGTTGTTGTCCGATGATGTCACTGAAGTCTTCTTCTGACTCTTCCTTTTGATAAGTTGTTGCACTTCTGCAACTTTTTTGATGATATGTTCCATGAAAATAGTCCAGGACATCCTGTAAACTGTCCATAAATACCACTTCAATATCTTCGATCCCTCTTAGAGAATTCTCATCTTCACTTGCCGCAAAGAACTTGTGAATTCCTTGTTTTCTTGCTTCTAAAACGATCGGAAGACAGTTTCCTACACCTCTGATCTTGCCGTTTAGTCCTAATTCCCCCATGATACAGATGTCATCTAACTTGCTTGCATCGATTAAATTCAGGCATCCTAAAAAGGCCACGGCGATCGGGAAATCGAACGCGGTTCCGTTCTTTCTTATATTGGCTGGGGATAAATTAACGGTGATCTTCATCGACGGTAAGGGATGGCCGATGGAGCGCAGTGCTGATGCAACCCGCTCTTTTGCTTCCATAGATTCTTTGGAAAGATAGCCTACCATTGTAAAATATGGCAGGCCGTTTCTGATCTCTACTTCTACGTGGATGAGCTTTCCACTCACTCCACTGACGATTCCTGTGATTACTTCCTGATAAATAATACTCAACTCCTTCTCTTCTCAAAAAGGAAGCTGGTTTCAAAATGATATGGTTAGTTTATCACAAAAGTAATATTTTTACAATCTTGTTTATTCAAAACAATTGTGATTATTTTAATAATTTCTTTAATTCACTCATAAATGTGTTCACATCTTTGAATTCACGGTAAATGGCTGCAAATCTTACATATGCAACTTCATTCAAATCCTTTAATTTGTCCATGACCATCTCTCCGATCACAGATGTTTCAACTTCTCTTGTTCCCATGTTATAGATCTTTGTCTCGATCTCATCGATCGCTGCTTCGATCTGCCCCATGGATACTGGGAGTTTGTGACAGGATTGTACGATTCCATTCCGGATCTTGTTTCGATCGTAGAGCTGTCGTGTCTTGTCTTTCTTGATGACACTCAACGGTTCTGTCTCTATCTTCTCATAAGTTGTAAAACGTTTTCCGCATTCGTCACATTGTCTTCTTCTACGGATCGCATTGTTGTCTTCTGCCGGTCTGGAATCTACGACTCTGGAATTCTCACTTCCACAATATGGGCATCTCATCTTCTTGTACCTCCGTGTTTTTACTGCTTGAAGTATATCATTTTTTCTGTAGAAAAGAAAGCTTTTCTTTTATTTCAGGCATTCTTTTTCGTTGATATCGACTAGAATCGTATCTCTGCCAATCCTTACAATGCATTTGTAGGGGATTTTGTAAACTTTATTCTTGCCAACGCATATGAGCATCTTCGTTGTTTTGGGAACGATCAGATAACAGATCTTACCCGTATGGATTTCAAATTCGAGGTCTAGGACAAGGCCTAAACATTCTCCTGTATTACAATTGATCACATCTTTTTGCCGAAGTTCGAGAAATTTCATGTCAGGAATCCTTTTTCTTCCTATTATAATAGTATTCTTTTTTTCCATGAATAGAAGCAGAAAAAAGCAGGAGATTCTGATCTCTCGAATCTCCTGCTTCTTTATTATTATAATGATATAAAGAAAGATTAAGCTTCTTTCTTTGGTGCTGGTTTCTTAGGAACTAATTTCTTTCCTGTAATGATTCCTTTTGGACATTTACCTGCACATAATCCACAACCTACACATTTATCGTAATCGATCTGTGCGATGTTGTTTTCAACTTTGATCGCTCCAAGACGGCATACTTTTTCGCATGCTTTACATCCGATACATCCTGCTTTACATACAGACATAACGTTTTTACCGAATTCTTTAGAGCTGCACTGTACTCTTGTTTTCTTGTTTTCTGGTACAAGGTCGATCAATGCTTTTGGACATGTTTCTGCACATTTTCCACATCCTACACATGCTTCTTCATCGATGTGAGCGATTCCGTTCACGATAGAGATCGCATTTTCTGGACATACTGCTGCACAGCTTCCAAATCCCATACATCCAAATTCGCATCCTTTTGGTCCTGCACCTGGTACGTTCATCGCTTCGATACAGCTCTGAACTCCTGAGTACTGGTATTTGTCAGATGCTTTTTCGCAAGTTCCGGCACATTTTACGAATGCGACTTTCTTCACGAATTCTCCTGCTTCTACACCCATGATCGCACTGATCTTCTCAGCTGCAGCTGCTCCACCAACTGGACAGCCGTTCACTGGTGCTTCTCCATTTGCGATTGCTTTTGCAAGTCCATCACAACCTGCGTATCCACAACCACCACAGTTATTTCCTGGAAGTTCTGCACGGATGGCTACTTCCTTCTCGTCTACAGGAACTTTAAATTTCTCTGAGGCAATTCCCAGTAAGATTGCGATAAGCAGACCGGTTCCTCCGACAACAACCATGGCAAGTAAAATTGCTGATATATTCATCTTCTTTACCTCCTAAATAAGTCCTGAGAATCCGAAGAATGCGATTGCCATTAATCCTGCTGTTAACAGTGTGATAGGCATTCCTTTGAAAGATTCTGGGATGTTGTTGTATTCCATCTTTTCACGGATACCAGCAAGGATAACGATAGCAATTAGGAATCCTAAAGAGATACCGATACCATTGACTACGCTGGCGATGAAACTATAGTCGTTCTGTACGTTTGTTAATGCTGTACCAAGAACTGCACAGTTTGTTGTGATCAGTGGAAGGAATACTCCCAGAGATTCATATAATACTGGCATAGATTTCTTTAATACCATTTCTACGAACTGTACTAATGCTGCGATTACCAGGATAAATACGATCGTATTTAAGTATGTTAAATCTGTTGGTACTAATAAAAATGTATAAATTAAATTTGTAACTGCTGATGCGATAGTAATAACGAAGAGAACGGCTGCACCCATTCCGGCTGCTGTCTCAACTTTCTTAGAAACTCCAAGGAAAGGACATAAACCAAGGAACTGGCTTAATACGACGTTATTTACCAGCGCTGAACCGATGGCAATTAACAGTAAACTTTTCATCTTAATCCTCCTTATTTGTCATCTACAGTTGTATCAAAAAAGCTTCTGGAACCGCAAGCGCTGTTTCCGCAGTGAGAACAATCTCCGCATCCACCACTTGTTGCTTCTCCGGCTTTTTTAGGTTTTTTGCTCTTAACTTTATTCTGGATCGCTACTAAGCATGCAAGTACGAAGAATGCTCCAGGTGCCAGGATAAAGATTGTGATTGGTTCGTATGCAGATGGCATTACCTGCATTCCGAAGATCTGACCTGCTCCTAATAATTCACGGAATGCTCCTAAAATTGTTAAGGCTACAGTAAATCCAAGTCCCATTCCAAGTCCGTCAAAGAAGGAGTTGATTGGTCCGTTCTTTGCTGCAAAGGATTCTGCACGTCCAAGGATGATACAGTTTACTACGATCAGTGGGATGTATAATCCTAATGCGTCGTTAACTGCTGGAACATATCCCTGTAATAGGAACTGTACGATTGTTACCAGAGATGCGATAACTACGATATATCCTGGAATACGTACACGATCAGGGATGACATTTCTTAATGCGGAAATGATCATGTTAGAAAACATTAATACGGCTGTTGTTGAAAGTCCCATTCCTGCACCGTTGATCGCAGATGTTGTTACTGCTAATGTAGGACACATACCTAACATTAAGACGAAGGTAGGGTTTTCTTTTACGATACCATTAATCAATCGTTCCATTGGATTTGGTTTCATGTTTAATTACCTCCCTTCAGGCTCTTTGAATATGCAACACAGCTGTTAACTGCACTTGTGACAGCACGGCTTGTGATCGTTGCACCACTGATGGCATCTACTTTAGAATCATCATTCTTACCAGATCCATCTTTTACAACTTCAAATTTGTCTGCTTTTTTGTTTTTAAAGTTACTCTTGAATTCTGGTTCTTTGGCTTTCATACCTAAACCAGCTGTCTCGCTGATGGATAATGTTTCATAACCATTGACTGTTCCATCATCTCTAACACCTACAGATAAAGATACATCTCCACCGTATCCTTCTGGGTTTGTTACAGAGAATACGTATCCAAGTTCTTTTCCGTTTTTGTCAACTGCTTTTACAACTTCAGAAATCGTGTTCTGTCCAAGATCATTTTTCTTTAAGACAGCTGCTACGTCTTTCTGGTCTAATTTTACTGTATCGAATTTCGCTGCATCTTTGAATACGGCTTTGTAAGCTTCCTGTTTTGTCTTTTCTTCCTGTGCGGCGATCGGTGCTTTTGTTACATTATATACGATACCTAAAAGGAGTCCTGCAATTAATGTGATCACACATAATTTGATACAATCCATTACGAGATTCTTATTCATTGCTCTTACCTCCTTTTTTTACGATTCCAAATGGAGTTGGTACTGTCACTCTCTCGATCAGTGGAACTAATAAGTTTGCAATGATGATTGAGTAAGATACACCTTCTGCCATTGGTCCGAACAGACGGAATAATCCAGTTAAAATACCAAGAACGATCGCATAGATGATCTTTCCGTTCTTTGTAATTGGAGATGTTACGTAGTCTGTTGCCATGAAGATCGCACCTAACATTAATCCACCACTGAAGATCTGTGCTGCCATGTAAGATAGATCAAATCCATGACCACCGAAGATCAGTACGAAGATTGCTACAACTGCAACGTAAACACATGGGATGATCGGAGAGATGACTTTCTTAAATACTAAGTATGCTCCACCGATGATCAGTAATAATGCAGATGTTTCACCAATTGTTCCAGGAACGAATCCTAAGAATGATTTCATAACATCTACGCTTTTTCCCTGTTCCATAACAGCAAGTGGTGTTGCTGTTGTTACACCATCATATGTAAATGTTGTCATTCTTGCTGCAAATGAGATCATTAAGAAACATCTTGCACCAAGGGCTGGGTTCATAAAGTTCTGTCCCAATCCACCGAACACCTGTTTTACAACGATGATCGCGAAGATTCCACCAAGGATCGGCATCCAGAATGGTGCTCCTGATGGTAAGTTTAATGCAAGTAACAGTCCGGTCAATGCCGCACTTAAGTCACCTACAGTGATTGGCTGTTTCATAAGTTTCTGGTAAATATACTCAACGACAACACAGGTAGCAACAGAAATTGCAACTGTCAGTGCCGCAGATGCTCCAAAGATATAGATACCAAAAATTGTAGCGGGTAGTAATGCGATGATAACATCTAACATAATCTTTTGTGTTGAGCCGTTATCTCTTACATGAGGGTTGGCTGACACATGATATAATGTTTCGCTCATATGTATCTCTCCTTTATTTCTTTCTACGGTTAGCTAATACCTGTTTACGACCTGTCTTCATGGACTGTGCAAGGTTACGTTTTGCTGGACATACAAATGAACAAGATCCACACTCAACGCATTCTGCTCCATAAAGTTTCTCAAACTCGTCAAACTGATTATGATCTGCTAATACAGATAATTTTGCTGGCATCAGCTTCTGTGGACAGACGCTTACACATCTTCCACAACGAATACAATTGCTTGGTTGGTTCGCAGCAACTTCATCTTTTGTGAATGCTAAGAAGCATGAGAATGTTTTGACAGCTGGTACATCTGTTGTAAACATTGCCATACCCATCATAGGTCCACCAGAAATGATCTTCTCAGGCTGTGTCTTAAATCCACCGGCTGCTTCGATCAGTTCCTGTACGTTTGTTCCTGTACGTACTTTAAAGTTACTTGGATTCTTGATCGCATCTCCAGTAACTGTCACAACACGTTCGTATAATGGTTTACCATCTTTGACAGCTTCTTTGATCGCTACGATCGTAGCTACGTTATCTACGATGCATCCTGCATCTGCTGGTAACATGCTGGAGTTGATGCTTCTTCCTGTTGTTGCATAAATCAAAGAACGTTCTGCACCCTGTGGGTATTTTGTCTTTAATGTAGCAACGCTGATTCTTGCATCACCTTTTACTAATGCTTCTACTTTAGCAATTGCATCTTTTTTATTATCTTCAATACCAATGATACCTTTTGCTTTTGGGAACATATCAAGTACGATATTTAATCCTTCAATTAAAAGTTCTGGTGTCTCCATTAAGATGCGGTAGTCACCTGTGATATAAGGTTCACACTCAGCTCCATTTACGATGATATATTCAATCGCATCTGGATCTTTTGGCGCTAATTTCACATGTGTTGGGAATCCGGCTCCACCAAGTCCTACGATTCCAGCTTCTTTGATCGCTGCTAAAACATCATCTTTAGACATCTGATCATAAGGTTTTGCCTCAAAGGCAGCCTCTTTGAATTCTCCATCATTCTCAATTACGATAGAGTTAACTTTTGCTCCGGCTGGAGTCATTCTTGGCTCGATCGCCTTTACAGTTCCTGAAACAGAGCTGAAAATATTCGCGGATACAAATCCTCCAGCTTCTGCCACCTTCTGGCCTACTAACACCTGCTCTCCCTTGCTAACGATTGGCTGTGCAGGAGCACCGATGTGCTGACCTAAAGGTAAAACAACATCTCCTTTTGGCAGGTATTCGGTGATTGGTGAATTCTTTGCAAATTCTTTACCATCTGCCGGATGAACACCGCCGCTAAATGTAAACAATGCCATTTTAAGCCTTCCTTTCTTCTTTACATTTTTTTCCATTGCGAAAAAAAAGAGTTCTCATAAAATGAAAACTCCTTTGAACACAAGACTTATAATACCATAGTCTCTTTTATTTTTCAATGTTTTTTTAACAATTTCTTTGCATTTGCATACAAAATTCTATGTTTTTCTTCAGATTTTCTTAAGATCCTGAAATAATTTACAATTCTGGCTTTTATATTCTATCATTTACGGATCTGTCCATTTCCATAAATAATAAATTTGCTGGTTGTCAGTGCATCTAATCCCATTGGTCCTCTGGCATGAATTTTCTGGGTACTGATTCCGATCTCTGCTCCAAATCCAAATTCAAATCCATCAGTAAATCTTGTAGATGCATTAACATAAACGGCTGCTGCATCGATCTGATTTAAGAATTCCTGTGCATTCTGGTAAGAATCTGTGACGATCGCTTCCGAATGCCCCGTATTGTAATGATTGATATGTGCCACTGCTTCGTCAAAGCTGTCGACAGTTTTCACAGAGATGATAGAATCTAAGTATTCTGTTCCCCAGTCTTCTTCTGTTGCAGGGATGACCTGGTCATTTAAAGCACAAACTCTCTCATCTCCACGTACTTGCACACCTTTGGCTAATAAAGCTTCAATGATCGCTGGACCATGGCTTTCTATGATATTTTTATGTAATACTAGAGACTCACATGTATTGCATGTTCCAAGCCTCTGTGTCTTTGCATTGATGATGATGTTAACTGCCATGTCTTTCTGGGCAAATTCATCTACGTATACATGACAATTTCCTGTTCCTGTCTCGATCACTGGCACTGTAGAATTCTTTACAACACTCTGAATGAGTCCTGCACCACCTCTTGGGATCAGAACATCTAAGTATTCATTTAACTGCATCATCTTTGTAGCTGTCTCACGGCTTGTATCTGTCAGCAGCTGAATGCTGTATTTTGGCATATTGCAGGATTCTAGTGCACTCTGGATCACATTTGTGATCGCAAGATTTGAATTGATCGCATCACTTCCACCACGAAGAAGGCATGCATTTCCTGTCTTAAAACATAGTGCAAATGCATCTGCTGTTACGTTTGGTCTTGATTCGTAGATGATACCGACAACTCCTAATGGTACCGTTTTCTTACCGATCAAAAGTCCATTCGGTGTTTTCTGCATATGTTCTACAGAACCAATTGGATCATGTAGTTCAGCTACCTGACGAAGTCCTTCTGCCATTGCTTCGATACGGTCAGGATTCAGGGATAAACGATCGATCAACGCCTCGCTCATATCATTGCTTTTTGCATTCTCTACATCTTTATAATTCTCACTTAAGATATATTCCTGATTCTGTACCAGACATTTGGCTGCTTCTCTTAATACTTCATTCTTATCTTCAATCCCTGCTTTTCCAAGAATTATCGATGCTTCTTTTGCCTGTTTTCCTAGTTGTTCCAACATTATGAATGCCTCCTTTTCGGTGCGGTTTGCATCTATCATCAATCTGTTCTATCTAATCTGCTCTAGTTTAATCCTTTTGGTTTTAATGGAGTGATCGATCCATCTTCATTTTTAATACTTACATTATTAAGCTGCGCTCTTAAGTTTGCACGAACAGACTGGATGTATTCATGTCTTAACTTTCTCTGTTCTTCTTTCTGTTCTGGTGTTAACCCAATGGATTTATCCAGATTGTATAATTCATTAATTCTTTGAATATCTTTTTCTTTCATCTGTAATATTTCCTTTCTATATAATACATTATTTTATCTTATTATGCCTTAAAATATGGGCGTTCTGTTAAATATTTCTTGAAATCAAAGTCTGGTCGTTTGTGTGCTAAGAATAATGTTCCGATCTCTTCTCCTGCAACAACTTTATTGACATTATTTAAATTATTGCTGTTTACGATCACCATATCTGCTCCAGCATCTGTTACGATATTGGCTGCTGCGATCTTTGTTTCCATTCCGCCAGTTCCGACCTTAGTTACAGCTCCTTTTGCCATTCTTCCGATCTTTTCATCTAAGACCGGCACTTCAGGAATCAGTTTGGCCAGTGGATTCTTGTGTGGATCATCCGTATAAAGTCCGTCAATATCTGTCAGGAGGATTAATAGATCACCTTGTACAACCGCTGTTACGACAGCAGATAAGGTATCATTGTCACCAAACTCGATCTCTTCTGTCGATACCGTATCGTTTTCATTTACGATTGGGATCACGCCAAGTTTTAGTAATTCTTCAAATGTATTCTTGGCGTTATATCTTCTCTCGTCATTGAGCATCGTCTCTTTTGTGATCAGAATCTGTGCAGATCCCTGATTGTATTCAGCAAACAGTTTCTGGTAGATCATCATTAACTGTCCCTGTCCTACAGCAGAACATGCCTGCTTCATCGGAAGGGATGTCGGACGGTTTTCTAATCCCAGGGCTTTAAATCCTACACCGATCGCTCCTGAAGATACCAGGATCACGTCTTTTCCGCTGTTATGTAAGTCTGTTAAAACACGGACTAATTTCTCTAATCGGAATAAATTGATGTTTCCTGTTGCTTTATGGATCAAAGAAGATGTACCTACTTTGACGACAATTCTTTGTTTATCTTTTAGTTTTTCACGATTATTCATTTTACATTCACTCCTTGAAAGGTATTTTACACTGTAACGAGGGCTTGTGCAACCTTAATTCCATCCATTGCTGCAGAAGTGATGCCGCCAGCAAAACCTGCTCCCTCTCCGCATGGGTAGATTCCTTTGATATTGCTCTCAAATCCTTGATCTCTCTCGATTCTTAACGGAGAAGATGTTCTTGCTTCAATTCCGCACAAAATCGTATCTTCTCGATTAAATCCTTTGATCTTTGTATCAAAATATTGCATTCCTTCCGAAATTGCTTCACTGACCGGTTCTGGAAGACAGTTTCTTAAGTTTCCAAAACTTGTCAATCCTTTGGTATTCGGTGTGATCTCGCCAAAGGATTCTGTAATCTTTCCTTCTCTGAAATCTTTTAATGTCTGAACCGGGATTCTTCCTTTTCCTTCGCTAAAAGCTTTTTCTTCCCATTTCTGCTGAAATCTTACGCCTGCTAATGCGTCATTTCCATCAAAATCCTCTGGTGTAACACTTGCGATAATCGCACTGTTGGAATTCTTTGCTGCTCGATCGTGATTGCTCATTCCATTGACCGTCAATCGTTCTGGCTCTGAAGACGCGTTGACCACGAAACCTCCCGGACACATACAGAAGGAATACACACTTCTTCCATTGTTTGCATGATATGTTAATTTGTATGATGCAGCTGGAAGATCATATTGATCTGCTCCCTTTCCATACTGCGAATGATCGATCATCTCACGCGGGTGTTCCACACGAAGTCCAATCGCAAAAGCTTTAGGATTCATTTCCAGATCACGATCTGATAAGACCTTAAATGTATCTCTGGCACTGTGTCCCGGTGCTAAGATCACTGCTTCTGTTTTAATTTCTTCTTTATCATTGATGATCAGCCCTGTTAATTTTCCATCCTGGATCACGAAATCTGTCACTTTCGCCTCAAAACGGACATCTCCACCAAGAGATCTGATCTCTTCTCTGATCCCTGCAACGACATTTCTTAAAAGATCCGTTCCGATATGTGGTTTATTTTCATATAAGATCTCTTCTGGTGCACCATGTTCTACAAAAGTTTCTAAGACGAATCTATTCCTTCCGAATTTGTCTTTTACTAAGGTATTTAGTTTTCCGTCTGAAAATGTTCCTGCTCCTCCTTCTCCAAATTGTACATTGGATTCAGGATTCAGTTCACCACTCTCCCAGAAATGTTCTACATCTTTCATACGGTTTGTGACATCTTTCCCTCGTTCTAAGACGATCGGATGTAATCCGGCTCTTGCAAGCATCAGTGCTGCAAACAGACCTGCCGGTCCCATTCCGATCACAACCGGTGGATATTTAAATTCCCGCTGATTTTCTGGAAATTCAAACTTCTTTTCTTTTACTGCCATGATATTACGATTCTTGTTCTTTTTGAGGAATTTCTCTTCTTGACCCTTACCTAATGTCACATCAACTGCATACACATAAGATAATTCTTCTTTTTTCCTCGCATCAATAGACCGTTTTACGATCTTGTATTGTTTATATTCTGTATTATGTAATGCTTTTTTTATCTTCTTCTCAAGTGCTGCCTCTTTGTGATCGATCGGCAGCTTGATCTGGTTGATTCTTATCATTGTCTTCCTATCTGGCTTGCAGCGATGTATCCAGATGTAAATGCCCACTGAAGGTTGTACCCTCCGCATGTTCCATCGACATCTAGTAATTCACCGACAACATAAAGCCCTTCTAATAACTTTGATTCTAATGTTCCTTGTATGATTTCTTTTGTGGATACGCCTCCGGCTGTTACCTGTGCCATATCATATCCTTTATATCCTTTGATCTCAACTTCAAAGTGTTGGATCATATCTAAGATCCTGTTAAGATCTTTCCTGGATATCTGAGCAACTGGTTTTCTTGGATCAATCTTTAATCTCAGTAAGATTGCATATACCAGTTTTTTATTTAAAAATCCCTGGAAGAATTCTTCGACTGTCTTATAATTGCAGCTCTTTAAGAATACTTCTGTTGTTTCTTCTAAGGTTACCATCTGTGGCATGAGATTTAAATAGATTTTTACTTTTTTCTTTCTTCTTAATGCTTCGATCGCAAAATGACTGATCTGGAAAATCGGGATCCCTGAAACTCCATATTTTGTAAACTGAACTTCTCCATGTTCTTTGGCGATCAATTCATTATTCGCGTAGACGCTGACATTACTGACATTTCGAACTCCCGAGGTGTCTTTTAAATATTTTCCTTCTGCTTCTAATCCTACCAAAGACGGGAATGTATCCGTGATCTTATGATGAAAGTCTTTGGCAAGCTTGTATCCACTTCCGTTGCTTCCTAAGTTTGGCTGTGCACATCCACCAGTTGCAAGGATCAGATTGCTTGACTGAAAACATTTGTCATTTCCATAGACATAAAATGTGGACTTACGTTTCTCTGCTTTCGTGACTTCAAATTCTGTCAGAATATCCACGTGCAAATGCTTTAATTTCTGTGTCAATGTATCAACAACAGTTGCTGCCTGCAAAGATGCAGGATAATAATATCCATTTTGCTCTGTCACAAGCATTCCGAGAGATTCAAAGAACTGAATGAGATCTTCTAATCCAAATTCCTCGATCATCGGATAGGCAAAGGAAGGTCTCTGCCCTCTGTAGCAATTCTCGTCCATGTAAGCATTTGACAGATTGCATCTTCCATTTCCCGTTGCTAATATTTTCTTTCCTAATTTATCCATCCGTTCAAGCAAGAGAACTTTCTTATGATGACTAGCTGCTGTGATCGCTGCCATCATACCAGAAGCCCCTGCTCCAACGATGATCACATCATATTTCATTCGTTATTTTTCTCCAAATATTTATTTTAACTACTGTATGATTCCAGAAAATGATATACTTCTTCTCTGTTTTCAAAGATAAAATTCTCTTTCAGCATATTTTTGATGTCTGCTGGCAGATTCTCTTTCTTCATATCTGTATATTCAAAAACTTCTTTGGTCTTATTATTGATCACAGCCAGACTTCCATCAAGAATCTTCAGACTGTACGTTGCCTTAACCTTCTTGACTGCTTTGGTCTGTTTTTTTTCAGCTGTTGTTGTTATCTGAGAACGAACTTCCTTGAGGTTGTCCTTCTTTTCATTTGCTGAGAATGCAAGATAACACATACAGATGCACAAAACTGTGATCACAACCATATATATCATCAAAAATCGATTGATCTTCTTCATAATGCAACCCTCCTTTGGCTATATTGTTACCAAAGATAAGGGAATTTATACAAAAAGCCCAAATCATAGCAGATCTGGACTTTTTCTTCCTTTTATAAATGGAAGCCCTTACGATCCTTACAGCAAATGTAATTTCTTTGCTAATCTGACGATCAGATTTCCTTTTGGAATCTTAGTAAGTTCTTCTTCTGTAAATACTTTTAACTTAATGATCGCTGCAAAATAGATCAGTGCTCCAACTGGCACTGCAATGATCACGCAGACCGCAAAGCATACTCGTCCGAATGGAAGAACGCTTTGAACCGCATACTGAATCAGAAAACAGACAACACCCATCACTGCTGCACTTAATGCAGGCTTGATAAATGTCTTTGTGATCTCCTGATGAAAACCTGTGTATTTCTTGATGGAGTGTGCATTTAACAGACACATCACAAGGGAAAATGCCATAGTCGCAAATACCAATCCATATGTTTTACAATCTGTGTATGTTAATAAAAGCCATAATACAACGATATTGACCACAACGGAAATCGCAGAATGTCTGACTGGCACTCTCATCTTTCCCATTCCCTGTAAGATACCATTTGTCAACGTTGACAGGCAGTAGAAAATAACGGAAACTGCACCGATCCGAAGCATGGCAGCTCCTAATCCCTTAGCATATGTTGCACCAAAGATCAATCCATTGATCGAACTATTCAACACACCTAGTCCAACCGCACATGGGATCGCGATCATCATCGTAAAACGTATCGCCATCTGGATACTGTCGTTCATATCGTCCTTCTTGCCTAACGCATAAGCTGCAGAAACATTTGGCACGATCGCATTAGAAAGTGCAGATGCCATCGCAACTGGAACGTTGATCAGCACGTTATACTGACCGCTGAACAAACCATAAAATTCTGAAACTACTTTCGCCGTAATTCCTTTTCCTACTAAGATATTACTAAAGATCGTCTGGTCGATCGTTGCACTACAGTTATAGATCGCTGTACTAAAGATAACCGGTGTGATCGTTAATAATAAAATCTTTAAGATATTCCCATAAGATTCAATATATTTTGTACGGTCATGTTTCATCTGAATCTTGACCTTTGGCTGGTATGCACGATAAATGATAGAGCAGAAGATCAATCCTGTTAAAACACCGACTCCTGTACCGATCGCACTACCTGCTGCCCCATGTCTTGCGATCTCATATGTGATCTTGTTAGATGGCAGATATGGTAAGATCAGTACATATGCCATCAAAATACTAAAGATCGCATTCAAGATCTGCTCAATGATCTGGGAAATGGATGTTGGCACCATTGTATTATGTCCTTGAAAATATCCTCTAAGTACTCCAAGAATCCCAGAGAAAAAGATCGTTGGGGAAATGACCTGAAGGGCAAGTGCTGCACCTTTTTGATGTCCGACAAAGGTTGGTGCTCCAAAATATGCGATCATGGACGCGATACCACCAACGACAACTGCATAAACTAATGCTCCATAGAAGATTCTCTGAGCATTGATATATTCTTTCTTCGCAAGTCTTGCAGAAATTGATTTGGATACCGCAAGTGGAATACTAAAGGATGCGATCAGCAGAATGATATTGTAGATATTATACGCATAAGAATAGTACCCCATACCTTCTTTGCCAATGATCCCAAACAGTGGACTACGATATAATAATCCGATCACACGGCAGACAATGGATGCTGCGGCTAAGATCATTCCTTGCATTAAAAATGAGTTTTTGCTGCTTTTACTCATACTAAACCTCTTTCATCTCTTGTATATTTCGTCTTTGTCAAAATCTCTTCCTGACGTTTTTCCATATCTTTTCGTTCTTCCTCTTCCATATGGTCATATCCAAACAGATGTAACATACTGTGAGCGATCAAAAAGGCATATTCTCTCTCTCGGCTGTGGCCATAATTCTCAGCCTGTTCCCATACCTTGTCCATGGAGATCACGATATCTCCAAGTAGAAATTCACCGCTCTCCGGATCAAATGCCATCGGATCTTCTTCAATCTTTGAGAAATCCGCTGGTTCTTCGTATTCTGCCATTGGAAAAGACAGTACGTCTGTTGGCCGGTCGATTTCTCTTTGTTCTTTGTTGATCGCATGAATCGTTTCATTATCGGTTAGCATTAAATTCACTTCGCACTCATAAGGGCAGTCCACATAATCAATCGCTGCCTCGATCACTTCATGTGCGATCTTCTCATAAGGGATATTGATCTCCCCTTCGTATTCATTCTCGATTATAATACTCATAACATTCCTATCTTCTGTTCTTTTTGTTATTGTTATTCTTATTCTTTTTCGCAGATCTGGCTGCTTCATATTGATCATATGCTGCAACAATCTTCTGTACTAATGGATGTCTGACAACGTCCTTATTGGTAAGCTCACAGACCCCGATTTCCTTAACTTTTCTTAACACTCTTAGAGATTCTTCTAATCCTGAAATACTGTCAAATGGCAAATCTTTCTGTGTTAAGTCACCCGTGATGATCGCTTTGGACCCAAATCCAATACGTGTTAAGAACATCTTCATCTGAGCAGGTGTCGTATTCTGTGCCTCATCTAAGATAATGTATGCATTATCCAGTGTACGTCCTCTCATGTAAGCCAATGGAGCGACTTCGATCAAGCCTTTCTCCATATTCTTCATAAATGCGTCTGCCCCAAGGATCTCATATAATGCATCATATAATGGTCTTAAATATGGATCAACTTTACTCTGTAGATCTCCAGGCAAGAAACCTAGCTTCTCTCCTGCCTCAATCGCTGGTCTTGTTAAAATGATACGGCTGACTTCATCATTCTTAAATGCTGTGATTGCCATTGCCATTGCAAGATATGTCTTACCAGTTCCTGCAGGACCGACTCCAAATGTGATCATCTTATTCTTGATCGCATCGACGTATTTTTGCTGTCCTAAAGTCTTTGGTTTGACTGCTTTGCCCTGGATCGTATGACAGATAACATCTTTATCAAGCTCCAAAAGACTTGGAGATTTCTCTTCCATTGATAACGATAACGCATAGTTTACATTCTGCTCTGTGATCACATTTCCTCGTTTGGATAATTCGAGTAATTCATCGATCACGGAGATCGCATGATTGACTGCCTGCTGTGTTCCAATACATTTTAAATGGTCACCTCTCAGGATCAGACTCACATGCAGTGTTTTTTCGATTTTCTTCATATAGGCATCAAACTGCCCGAATACATTCCCGCCATGTTCTGCCGGAAAATTCATTTCTATTTCAACTGGATTCATCTAATTCTCAGTCTCCTTCTTTGTGTATATTCCTTATGTATTCTACCATCTGTTACAAAGTTTTTCAACCTGAGTGGCAAAATCCATATGGCCTGATTCATAACTTTTATTTATTGCTGCGCTGTTGTTGGTGTAATCATTTTTTCTTGTTTCTTTGTTAATTTCTTGATATTTCGGATCTTTCCGACACTTTCTTCTTTGATGATCGATGCCTTAACTTCATATCGGTTGTTCTTTTTTTTATAATTTCCTTCACAGTGAACGATCTTTGCTCCTGCTTTTGCTTTCTTCATAAGATATCGTTCCAGCTGTTTTTTTAATTTTAACTGTGCTTCTTTTTTTGTCAAGATTTTCTTCTTTGGCCTGTATCTTTCAGTTATCTGCATCGTGATCCCAATAGGCAGATAAAAAGATTTCCCTATCTTTAATGATCTTCTCTTTGTCATAACATTTGTATGATCCTGTCTTTCCTTTTCGGGAAAGTCGAATTGATACTGTCCAAAATATAAATTTTTGATGCTCTTTTTCTTGCCTGTGATCAGCTTTTCGTAATGTTCCATGGGAATTGAATTGTTGTACACCTCTTTAGTGCGCATCACGATCTCTCCGTCCGCTTTGATCTTATCCGTCTGTGTCACGGTAAAATCATCACTGTAGTAATAGATCAATCCAGAAATTAAAGTTGTTCCGCTTTTGACACTGTCCCCAACACTTACAAGCGGTGTTCCACTTTTGACCGCCATTTTTGTAATGATCCCTGATTTATTTGCCACGATATCACATGGTTTCTTTGGATTCTGCTTTGTTTTACGATCTAAAGTTTCTTTTATCTCAATATGCAGTCTTGTTCCCTGAATCGAACAGGATGCCCACGCAATCTCAGCATAATCTTCCCTCAGATGGTCTTCCAATGCATCACAGTCAATCTGGTATTTTAATGTTCCAATATGGTAGTAGTTATCCGTAACATACTTTAATATATCACTTTCTGAATATACTTCTCCTCCAGAAACTGTAATCTCCCATAAAAACTGACTCAGCGAAAGGATCATTAAACCGCACAAACACATGGAAAAAAATAATATTTTACGTTTTTTATGTTCTTTTAAGAAATATGGCAGTCCTTTTTGCCCTTGTAACGCAAGATCAACGTTTGCTTTCTCTGCTAATGCTTCCAACATTTGATAAGAACTTCGTCTGATAAAAAACACATAGCCGTCTGATACTGGTTTTAATTCCCACAATACAAGATGATTTTTTGCACAGAGATTCAAAAAACGCTCTGTCTGATATCCTTTGACTTGAAAATACAGCCTTCCAAATATAAAGTGCAGAATTTTAAGCATTTCTCATGCTCCTTTCAAAGAATATCATACATATTCCAGCCTTTTGATCTTTCCTTTGATCTTCATTGATTCCTGTGAGTAAAAATCAACCTCCAGATCACATCCACAGATATTTAATACGACATGATTCCCCTGAATTGAGATCTTATTCTCATCATATGATACGATCCCCCTGTAATTTTCTATGTATGCTTCACAGTTTCCTGTCAAGGTTATAATGAAATCTCCAAACACCACATCTCTTGGAAGAGAAAGTCCTTTAGCAATCACTTCTTTTGGTTTCTTCTTCATGCAAAACTCCTTTTGTGGCATTTGGTTTAATATATGCCGAAAAAAAGCACCATATACCTGTTCCCAGGTAAATGATGCTTATCTTTTCAATTAAGTAAAAATTATTTAGATTTTCTCTTACGAGCCGCTTCAGACTTTTTCTTACGTCTTACGCTTGGCTTTTCGTAATGTTCTCTTTTACGAATCTCCTGCTGAATTCCTGCTTTTGCACAGTTTCTCTTGAATCTGCGAAGAGCGCTATCTAAAGATTCATTTTCTTTAACGATTACGTTTGACATTCTATTCCCGACCTCCCCTCCAGTCTTGTACTTGTGCATAGGACTGTTTGGGTTTTAATTTTTTGCACTAGATTAGTATATCACATTTTAGATTTTTGTCAACTATGAAATTTGACTTTCTAAAATTTCTTTTACTTTTGCTACTGCTTCTGGGATTCCGGCTGGGTTCTTTCCTCCGGCCTGGGCCATATTTGGACGTCCTCCACCGCCGCCTCCAACGCATCCGGCGATCGCTTTGATCAGGTTTCCAGCGTGTGCTCCTGCTTTCTGTGCCTCGTCTGTTACCATGGCAACTAAGAATACTTTTCCGTCTTTCTGGGAAGCAAGGACAATAACACCTTCTCCTAATTTCTCTTTTAAGTTATCTCCAAGTTCACGAAGTCCATTCATATCGACGTCTTCTATAGAAGTTGCAAGAAGTTTCACTCCTTTTACTTCTTCTACCTGATCCATAACATCTCCCAGAGCGTCTTTTGCAAGTTTGCTCTTTAAGGATTCGTTTTCGCTCTTTAATTCTTTTACTTCTGCAAGAAGTGATTCAATTCTTGTCAGCAGTGTTGCTGGTGTAGCTTTTAATGCTTTGGCTGCTTCTTTTAATTCTTCTTCCTGCTTATGGTAGTAGTTAAATACTCCCTGATCTGTCACTGCTTCGATTCTTCGAACTCCTGATGCAACACCAGTTTCAGATAAAATCTTGAATGCTGTGATCGCTCCTGTATTCTTCACATGAGTACCACCACATAATTCTACAGAGAAATCACCCATGGATACAACGCGTACTTCGTCTCCGTATTTCTCTCCAAACAGTGCCATAGCTCCTGTTTTCTTAGCTTCTTCCATAGACATAACTTTTGTCACAACTGGAAGATCCTGAGCGATCTTTTCGTTGACGATCTTCTCAACTCTTGCGATCTCATCATCAGATAATGGTGAGAAATGTGTAAAGTCGAATCTTAAATGTTCCGCATTATTTAAAGATCCTGCCTGCTCTACATGAGTTCCAAGCACTTCTCTTAATGCTTTCTGTAATAAATGAGTTGCACTATGGTTCTTTGCACCTAATGCTCTGTTCTTCTCATTCACTGTAAAGACTGCTTTGTCTCCTACGTTGAATGTTCCTTCGACTACATGTCCAACATGTCCAAACTTACCACCGGATAATTTAATGACATCTTCTACTTCAAAAGATGCATCTCCGCTGATGATCACACCTTTATCTGCTTCCTGACCACCACTTGTAGCATAGAATGCTGTCTGGTCAGCGACGATCGTTCCTTTGTCTCCTTTGTTCAGAGTTGAAACAACTTCTGTCTCTGTTGTCATAGCTGTGATCTCACCTTCACAAGTAAGTTCATCATATCCAACGAATTTTGTTGTCATGGCTGGATCTAACTGTTCGTATACAGTTGCATCTGCACCCATGTAGTTTGTTGTCTTTCTTGCAGCTCTGGCAGTCTCTCTCTGAACCTGCATTTCTTTTTCAAAGCCTTCTTTATCTACAGTAAATCCCTTTTCTTCTAAGATCTCGATCGTCAGATCTAATGGGAATCCATATGTGTCATATAATTTGAACGCATCTGCACCAGCAAGCTCTTTGCTGCCTTTCTCGTTCATAGCTTTTTCCATATCTGCTAAGATAGACAGTCCCTGATCGATCGTCTTGTTGAACTGTTTTTCTTCCTGAGATAAATGATTGAAGATAAATTCTGCTTTCTCTTCTAATTCTGGATATCCATCTTTAGATTCACGGATCACGACTTTACTGATATCTGTTAAGAACAGGTGATCGATTCCTAATAATCTTCCATGTCTTGCTGCACGGCGGATCAAACGGCGAAGTACATATCCACGTCCTTCGTTGGATGGTGTGATACCATCAGACAACATAAATGTAGCAGAACGGATATGGTCTGTGATTACACGGATCGATACATCTGTCTCGTGGTCTGCACCATATGTGACTCCTGCAACTTTACAGATCTCATCGCGGATCGCTTTGATAGAATCTACGTCGAAGATAGAATCTACTTCCTGTACAACGACTGCAAGACGTTCCAGTCCCATACCTGTATCAATGTTCTTATTCTCTAATTCTGTATAATGGTTGTGTCCATCATTCTCAAACTGTGTAAATACGTTGTTCCATACTTCCATATAACGGTCGCAGTCACATCCTACCGTACAATCTGGGCTTCCACATCCATATTTCTCTCCACGGTCATAGTAGATTTCTGAACATGGTCCACAAGGTCCTGCCCCATGCTCCCAGAAGTTGTCTTCTTTTCCAAAACGGAAGATTCTCTCTGGTGCGATTCCGATCTCTTTCTCCCAGATCTCAAATGCTTCATCATCATCTTCGTATACAGATGGATATAATCTGTCAGGATCTAATCCGATCACTTTTGTTAAAAATTCCCAAGACCATGCGATTGCTTCATGTTTGAAGTAATCTCCAAAAGAGAAGTTTCCTAACATCTCAAAGAATGTACCATGTCTTGCTGTCTTACCAACATTCTCAATATCTCCTGTACGGATACACTTCTGACATGTTGTCACTCTTGTTCTTGGTGGTACTTCCTGTCCTGTGAAATAAGGTTTCAGTGGTGCCATACCAGCGTTGATCAGTAATAAACTGTTATCGTTCTTTGGCACGAGTGAAAAACTCTTTAATGCTAAATGTCCTTTACTTTCGAAAAACTCAAGATACATCTTCCTGAGTTCGTTGACTCCATATGCTCTCAACGTTTCATCCTCCTAGTGTCGTTTCATTATATTTAAGAAGACCTTGCCTTTACGGCTTTTTAGCTGCATGAGCCTGTATTCTCATGCAGCTAAATGATCTTCTCTTAATCATGTATGATCTTATGATTCTTTCTTCTTTGCCTTCGCACGACCGACTCCGAAATAAATTCCTGCCGCAGAGCATGCAAAAAGAATCGCAAACTTCAATACATAAGAGACTAATTCTGATAAAAATGCTGTCATAATCTTGCCTCCTTATCTTATAAAGTCGATTATACCAAATCGAACTTAGAAACACAAATATTTTCTCACAAAGATTACGTTCTTAATCTTCTTTTTCTAGTAAATCTGTGTAGAAGCAAGAATAATTTCCTGTATGGCAGGCAGCCCCGATCTGTTTTACCTTAGCAAGTAAGGTGTCTCTGTCGCAGTCAATATATAAATCTTTGACATACTGATAATGTCCGGATGTCTCCCCTTTGATCCATAATTCATCACGGCTTCGGCTGTAATAAGTCATAATCCCTGTCTCGATCGTCTTATCATATGCTTCTTTTGTCATATATGCGACCATCAAAACTTCATTTGTCTTATGATCCTGTACAACAACGGTTAACATTCCGTCGCTGTTTAATTTGAATTCATCAAAACTCATCTTGCTATTTAATGGTTTTGCCTCATTACTCATCTTATAAGGCTCCTTTCGTGGAAAGTACATCTGTGATCCTTGGATCCATACTGGTTGCTTCATCCAAAGCTTTTGCAAATGCTTTAAATGCTGCTTCGATCATATGATGATTATTCTCTCCATGTAATTTCTTCAAATGAAGATTCATCATGCTACCGTAAGATACTGCATAAAAGAATTCTCTTACCATCTCTGTGTCAAATTCTCCAACGCGATCAACCGTAAAATCACAATCCATCACAAAATATGGTCTTCCAGACAGATCGATCGCACATAACATTAATGTCTCATCCATTGGAAGCATAAATGATCCATAACGTTTGATCCCTTTCTTATCTCCAACGGCCTGTTTGATCGCTTCTCCAAGTACGATTCCGACATCTTCGATCGTATGATGGCAGTCTACATAGAGATCTCCCTCAACTTCCACATCAAGATCAAAAAATCCGTGACGTGCAAATGCATTTAACATATGGTCAAAAAAACCGATTCCTGTATGGATATTTCCATTTCCATTTCCATCAAGATCAATGGAAAGTTTGATCTTTGTCTCACTTGTATTTCTCTCAATTGATGCACTTCTACTCATATTTTTATCCTTCCTGGTTATCTTCAAATCTTACTTTCATGGAATTAGCATGTGCTGTCAGCTGTTCCTGATTCGCAAAGAATTCGATGTCTTTGTGTACTGGCTCTAAGGCTTCTCTTGAATAGTAGATGACACTTGATTTCTTGATGAAATCATCAACACTTAATGGAGAGAAGAATTTTGCTGTTCCATTTGTTGGAAGTACGTGGTTTGGTCCTGCAAAATAATCTCCTAAAGGTTCACAGCTGTATGCTCCGATAAAGATCGCTCCTGCATTCTTGATCCTTGTCATAACATCAAATGGATTTGCTGTCATGATCTCCATATGTTCAGACGCAATAGCGTTTGCCGTATCAATTGCTTCTTTCATATCGCTTGCAACAAGAATATATCCGAAGGAATCTAAAGATTTCTCCATGATCTCTTTTCTTGATAACTGATTTAAGAATCCGTCAATCTCATCAGATACTTTATGTGCTAATTCTTCGCTTGTTGTAACAAGGATCGCACTTGCCATCTCATCATGTTCTGCCTGGGAAAGTAAGTCTGCTGCCACATATCTTGGATTCGCTGTCTCATCAGCTAACACTAAGATCTCACTTGGTCCTGCAATGGAATCGATACTTACGTTTCCATAAACTGCTTTCTTGGCAAGAGCCACAAAAATGTTACCAGGTCCTACGATCTTGTCTACTTTTGGAATAGACTCTGTTCCAAATGCCATCGCTGCAATTGCCTGTGCTCCACCGACTTTATATACTTTTGTTGCTCCAGCTTCTTTCGCTGCAACTAATGTATTTGCTGTAACTTTTCCGTCTTTTCCAGGAGGTGTTGTCATGATGATATTTTTCACTCCTGCAACGTGTGCTGGAACAATGTTCATTAAAACAGAAGATGGATAAACTGCTTTTCCACCTGGTACATAGACGCCACAAGTTTCCATTGGTGTTACTTTCTGTCCAAGCATTACTCCGTCTTCTCTTGTCTCAAACCAGCTCTTCTGAATCTGTTTTTCATGGAAATCACGAATATTCTTGATCGCTTTACGGATAACTTTGATCAATTCATCGTCCACTTCTTCGTAAGCTTCCTTAATTTCTTCTTCTGTAACTAAAATATTCTCTGCATTGATCTCTGCTTTATCAAACTGTGCTGTATAATCAAAGACAGCTTTATCTCCATTATCTCTGACATTTTTGATGATCGCATCGACTTTATCCTGAAAATCCCCATAGTTTGTAGGACTTCTTTTTAATAAATCTGATAAAATATTTGCAATGGAATCTTTGTTAACTTTTACTATTCTCATGTTTCTCTCCTCCGGCCTATTCTTTTTCATCCAAGATCTTCTTTAGTGCAACGATGATCTTGCTGATTCGTTCTTGTTCCATCTTCTGGCTTACCTGATTCACTACCATTCTTGCTGATAATGGGCAAACTTCTTCTAAGACTTCCAATCCATTTTCTTTTAAGGTTGTTCCTGTCTCAACGATATCAACGATCACCTCTGATAATCCAACAATCGGTGCAAGTTCAACAGATCCGTTTAACTTAACGATCTCTACTGTCTGTAATTTCTGATTATTGAAATATTCTTTAGCGATATGTGGGTATTTGGATGCCACACGGATGATCTCATTACTGTTTAAATATTTCTTCGCTTCTTTGGGTCCGCACACACACATCTTGCAAGCTCCAAATTTCAAGTCTAATACTTCGTATAGATTTCTTCCTTCTTCAAGGATCGTATCTTTTCCAACAACACCGATATCAGCTGCTCCATATTCCACGTAAGTTGGCACGTCACTTGCTTTGGATAAGAAAAATTTTAATTTTAATTCTTCGTTTACGAAGATTAATTTTCTTGTTTTCTCGTCTTTCATTTCCTCGCATGTGATCCCGATCTCTTCTAATAAAGCCATCGCTTTCTTTGCAAGGCGCCCTTTCGCCAGGGCAAATGTAATATATCTCATGGTCTTTTGTTTCCCTTCTTTTGCTCGATTTGTTGATTAGATGAAATAAAGAATTCCACCGAGGCGATGCTCTTTAGCAAATCTTTCATAGTCTGCTTTGCTGCACAGATCATTCTTTCTCTCTAAGATGACTTTCTTTCCTTCTTTTCTTAATTCTTCTGCTCGAAGGATCGCATCTTTCATTGTTGCTTCTTTATAAATGATCATTGTATCCATATGATCTGCTTCCATATGAATTCCCTGACGGCTTAATGCCATCATCAGCTCATCTAATACGATCGCAAATCCAACTGATGGGGCTTTCTTTCCGAACTGTTCGATCAGATTATCATATCGTCCACCTTTTAGAACTGCATCTCCTATTCCATAAGTATAACCTTTGAAAATGATTCCTGTGTAATAATTATGCTTATTTAACATTCCAAGATCAAAACTTACATACTGCTCTTTGCCGTATAATTTTAAGATATCATATACATCGCGAAGTCTTTTGATCGCTTTCTTAGACTGTTCATTCTCAACCATTGCTTCTGCCTGATCTAAGATTGCTACATCTCCATTCAGTTCGTTAAAATGTAAAAATACATCTTTGATCTTATCAGACAGATCTAATGTCTCTACATATTCCATTAATCCAAAATAATTCTTATTCAAGATCAGCTCTCGAAGCTGTGTTTTGACTTCTTCATCTTTGATCGTCTGTGTCAATCCGTTGAAGAATTCAACTTCTCCGATAGAAAGCCTGAAATCAGTCAATCCAGCTGCCAGAAAACAATCAATTGCCATTGCAATAGATTCTGTATCTGCCTGTACAGACGCATCATTGACTAATTCTGCACCTAACTGGCATGTTTCTTTTAACTTCAACTGATAGCTTGAGTTATTTAAAAATACATTTCCTGCATAAGATAAACGGATTCCCATATTCTCTTCATTAAAATACTTTGCGATACAGCGTGCAATGGATGGTGTGACATCCGGACGAAGAACTAAGGTATTTCCTTCTCTATCGAAGAATTTAAACATCTCCCTTGCGGATACGGTTCCTTTTTCACTGTTAAATACATCAAAGAATTCAAATCCTGGAGTTCTGATCCCTTCATATCCGTAAGATGCAAAAACTTTGTTTAATTTTGCCTTCAGCTTACTTCGCTGTCCATATTCTGTTCCATATACATCTCTGACACCTTCTGGTGTGTGGACTCTCTTTTTATTCATATTTTTGCCGCTCCTTGATACTTTATCGAATTAAAGTGCTATTTAGGTAGCACACCAAATTATCTGTATTTTACCAATCCTTAACTTATTTGTCAACCACGTTCACTCTAATTCATCTTTTGATATGTTACATGAAATTCCTACAACTGAGAAATAACTTCTTCGATCACCTGATCCATGATCTCTACCGGATCATATACAAGGTCCACGCTGCAATATTCACAAATATCCTCTAATGCTCCAAAAATCCATGGATTTCTTGCTTTGATCGTCTTCATTCTTCCATTCTGCTGCACAAAACTGATAAAGAATCCTAATGTTCTGCTGATCTCATCATCACCCTCTTCTAAAATATCCATTGTGATCACACCGCCATCGGTATTATCATATGCCATAAATAAAAGTGGATTCTTTGGACGCTCCCCTTCTTCTTCCCCTTCTACCATAACTGGAAGATAAGTAAAATCTAAAATCACTTCAAGATCGATTTGTTTTTGATTCTTTAATTCATCTTTTAATTCCTGATCTTCTAACATCACTGACGGAAATTCTTTTTCAGCTTCTGGTATCTCTTTTACAAACATTTCCCAAGTATCATTTTCAGTATTATAACGGCGAACGATACCTTCTGCCTGTTCGATTTCTGGGTTTAATTCTCCCTGTCTGACTGCTTCCACTACCATATACAGGTTCTCATAAGTTTCTATAAGAAGTGCAACTTCATCTTCATCTAACTGATATGGTTTGTAACCTTTCTTATAAGAAACAAAGTAAATCCAGTCACTGATCGTCTTAAAACGAATATCTAATTCATCGATAACTTTTCTTTGTTCATCTGGCACATTCATCATGCTTCCCCAGAAACATGTAAGACTTGAATGTTCATCCATCAGATACTGTGCTGGAAGATCCCCTTCTTCACTTCCAAGGATCATATAGAAATCTCCTAAGCCTTCAACTCCATCAAAGACTGCAATTCCTCTTTCTCCGCTGAATTTTCCCATCACACTGCAAAATACAGGTTCTTCTCTGTCTTTTAGCTGAATGGTTACAAGTTGTGTGTCACCAAGGTAATTCCAAGGCTCTAATTTGTCTAGTTTTAATGTAATGTCGTATAACTGCTTCCATGCATTCTTTGACGCTTCTTTTCTCAATGACTTGTCCTCCATAGATTATTTTATTGTACACTTAATATTCATTATAATAAGAAATGATTTTAATTACAACAAAATCCCGACTATCTTTCTATGATTTGTGAATTTGATCGTTTTTTCTTTATACTTTTTCGAATTTCTGATATAATTGTTTGACGGATTTATCTTATTATTTTAAATTAGATAACTGATTTTATTACCAGGAGGTATTTATCATGGCATTCGACGGATTTGTCATTTCAAATATTATATCAGAACTTAATAAACAGATCATTGGTGGCAGAATCTATAAGATTTATCAGCCAGAGGCCGACGAGATCACGCTTGTGATCAAAAAAGAGAGATTGACAACAAGACTTCATCTCTCAGCCAGTGCTTCTCTTCCTCTTGTCTATTTATCGAAAGAAGGAAAAGCAAACCCTATGCAGGCTCCAAATTTCTGCATGCTGCTTCGTAAACATATCAGCAGTGGAAGGATCATTTCGATCACACAGCCTGACTTTGAGCGTATTATCGAAATTAAGATTGAGCATCTGGATGAGCTTGGAGATGTCTGTCAGAAACGTCTGATCGTTGAAATCATGGGAAAACACAGTAATATCATTTTTGTAAACAGTGATGATGTGATCTTAGATAGTATCAAGCACATCTCTGCAAATATCAGTTCTGTCAGAGAGGTTTTACCTGGACGTACTTACACATTTCCACCGTCTAAAGGGAAACATCCTTTAGCAAGTCTGACTACGGAGAATTTTTATCAGCATATCATCACCAAACCACTGAATCTTTGTAAAGCACTTTATACTTCCATCACAGGTATGAGTCCTTTGATCGCAAATGAACTTTGTTATCGTGCTGGGCTCGATGGGAATGCATCTACTGATTCTTTGACCGATGATAGTGCTGCTGGATTATATGGCCAGCTTGTAAAATTAAATGCTCTTGTAGAAGATGAGGCATATCAGCCAAATATCATTTATTCTGGGGAAGAACCTAAGGAATTTTCTTGTATTCCTTTAACTTCTTATCCTGACTGTACAGAGAAAACATATGATTCTATTTTTGACGTGCTGATCGGGTATTATTCTGAGAAGGAAAAATATACAAGAATGAAGCAGAAATCTTCTGACCTTCGTAAGATCGTGCAGACTGCTCTTGAGAGGACAAGCAAGAAATATGATCTACAGCTTCGTCAGTTAAAGGATACCGAGAAGCGTGAGAAATTCAAAGTTTATGGAGAACTTACACAGACATATGGATATGGACTAGAGCCAAATGCAAAATCTTTAACTTGCATGAATTATTACACAAACGAAGAGATTACGATCCCTCTTGATCCAACAAAGACTCCTTTGGAGAATTCCAAAAAGTTTTTTGCAAAATATAATAAGCTAAAACGTACTTATGAAGCTCTTTCTGAGCTTGTCGTGGAGACAAAAGCTGATCTTGATCATCTCGATTCGATTTCTACTGCTCTTTCTTTATCCGAAGATGAGAAAGACCTGCAGCTGATCAAAGATGAACTTTCTGATTATGGTTATATAAAGAGCCATGGGAAGAAAAAGGGAAAGAAACAGGCAAAATCCAAACCATTACATTTTGTCTCTTCTGATGGTTTCCATATGTATGTTGGGAAAAATAACTATCAGAATGATGAATTAAGTTTTAAGTTTGCAAATGGCGGGGACTGGTGGTTCCATGCAAAGAATATGGCTGGGTCCCATGTTATTGTACGAAAGGAACAAGCGGAGACTCTTCCAGATGCTACCTTTGAAGAAGCTGGCCGCCTTGCAGCTTATTATTCCAAGGGGCGTCAGGCACCGAAGGTTGAGATTGATTATGTTCAGAGAAAAGAACTAAGAAAGCCGCCAAAGGCAAAACCTGGATTTGTCATTTATCATACAAACTATTCTATGATGTGTGTTCCGAATATTGATGGAATTGAAATTGTTGAATAGACAGTTGTATTTATAATGCCAAAAGAGGCGACCGAAATATTTTCGGCCGCCTCTTTTCATATGATTATATGAGTTAAGAAAAAAGGTTGTTAATTTGATTTTTGGTTGATTTTATTGATATTATTTCGACTACATTGCTTCGTAGATTGCTACGACATCATCTAAAATCTTTTCATCTGTGATTCCAGATACTTCTTTTAATGCTGCTTTTACTCCGTTTGCTTTGATCTTATCCTGTAATTCTACGCTCTGTGGATCTTCAGCATTATCATATTTTAATGCTGCTGCCATTCCTGCTAATAATGCATCCACTGGAAGACCATATTCTAATGCTGTCATTGTTGGTTTTGTTAAACGATCTGTTGCACTTAATTTTCTTAATGGTTCTCTACCTACACGAGCTGTATCATCTACAAGGTATGGGTTTTTGAAACGATTTAAGATCTTGTCGATGTATTTAAAGTGAGCATCTTTGTCAAATCCATATTTGTTGACTAATGCCATACCACTCTGCTGCATTGCTTTTTTAACAGTTTTAAAGATTTCTTCATCAGCAATACTTTCATCGATCGTTTTGAATCCTTTGTAGTTTCCAAGATATGCTGTGATGCAGTGCCCTGTGTTTAATGTAAATAATTTTCTTTCAATATATGCCATTAAGTTATCTGCAAGATTCATTCCTTCGATCTGTGGAACAGCTCCCTTAAAGGATGCTTCTTCGACATTCCATTCATAATAGTTTTCTACAACGACGTCGATTGGATTATCTAAACGTACTGGAGGCACGATTCTGTCTACAGAGCAGTCTGGGAATCCTACATATTTGTCTGCATATGCTTTTTCTTCGTCATTTAAGTTTCCATAAACAGCTTCTTTTAACTGAGAACTTGCTTTGACTGCATTTTCGCAAGCAATGATGTTTAAGTATTCTTCAGAACCATTTTCTTTTCTTGCTTTGATTCCTTCTGCGATAGATGGAGCAATGATCGGAAGAATTCTTACTCCAACGGCTGTTGTGATGATTTCAGCCTCTTTTACTTCATCGATCAGTTCAGGTTTTGTTGAATTTACTCCGCTGATATCTGTAATCACGATCTCGCTGCTTTCTACGTCTTTTACAAAAATTGTATATTTCTTATCTTCGTTGATCTTATCAATGATTTCCTGATTTACGTCTGCGAATACTACATGATATCCTGCTTTGCTTAACAGTCCACCGATAAATCCACGTCCAATATTTCCTGCTCCAAACTGAATTGCTTTCTTCATTTTCTTCACTCCTAAAATTAAAATATAAATCTATAAGTATATATCTTAGGTATTTAATAAGCGAGAAGAATTTCCCGCTTATTAAATTGACCTTTTTTGTTTAAATCTTATTTAAACATTTCCATGATTTCGTCAACGTTTTCTGTTGTTTTTAACTGTTCTAATCTTTCAGGATCTTCGATGATCTCAGAGATCTTAGCTAATAATCCAAGATGTTCATCACCGATTCCAGCAATACCGAAGACTAACTGAGCTTTTTCTCCATCAAAGTCTACACCTTCTGGATACTGAAGCATTACGATACCAGTTTTCTGTACTTTCTTCTTGGCATCTCCTGTTCCGTGAGGAATTGCTACACCTAATCCCATGTATGTTGTAACTGTTTCTTCACGTTTTACCATAGCGTCAATATAACCTTCTTCAACATATCCAAGTTCATTTAACAGTTTTCCTGCTGCTTTGATCGCTTCGAATTTGTCGACTGGTTTTAATCCTGTTTTGATTCCTTCTTCTACAAGGATCTTTGCATTTCCAGTAACTACTGGTGTTTCAACTTCTTCAACAGCTGCAGCTGTCTGTGCTGATGCATCAACTTTTGCTGTCATCTGTTCATATAATCCATCTAAGTTTGGATCCTGTAAGAAGTTATTGATGATAACTAACTGTGCCTGTGGTGCAGATTTTCTGGCTCTGTCTGCTAAGACTGCCTGAACAACTGCGATATCACAATCCGCTGGGATGTTATCTACTGATGTATTGATCACTGTAAGATCTGGGCGCTGTGCTTTCACACGATTTCTGAATTTTGTAGCTCCCATTGCAGATGATCCCATTCCTGCGTCACATGCAAATACGATCTTCTTAACTTTATCTGCGTCTTTCTTCTCTCCTGGGTCAACTGTGATTCCTTTAGATTCTGCTTTCTTTGCTGCCATATCGTCCTGTGCATCTTCAAGACTCTTACCATCTGACATACGAATGATAGGTGATGCGATCAAGAATGATACTACAGTTGCGATCAGTACACCTAAGATCGTTAATGGAATCTGGCTCTTTGGTGACATTGATAAATAAGCGATGATTGATCCTGGTGAAGATGGTCCAATAAGTCCGCATTTTGTAAATGTGAAGAATGTGATCGCACAAATGTTACCAACGATCGGAGCGATGATCACGATTGGGTTCATCAGGATATATGGGAAGTAAATCTCATGAATACCACCGAAGAAATGAATGATGATCGCACCTGGTGCAGATGATTTTGTTACTTTGTCTTTAGAGAATACTGCATATGCTAATAATACTCCAAGTCCTGGTCCTGGGTTTGCCTCTAACATATACATGATAGATTTACCAGCTTCTTTTGCCTGTTCAATACCAATTGGTGTAAAGATACCATGGTTGATCGCGTTATTTAAGAATAATACTTTGGCAGGTTCGATAAAAATTGCTGCTAAAGGTATTAATTTTGCTTTTACAAGTACGTTAACTCCTGCTGTTAACACTGCTAATACGGTTGACATAAATGGTCCGATGATAAAGTATCCAATGATCGCTACGATCATTCCTAAAATACCAACAGAGAAGTTATTGATCAACATCTCAAATCCGGCTGGCATATGTCCGTCCATTGCTTTATCAAATTTCTTGATGACCCATCCTGCAAATGGTCCCATAACCATGGCTCCCATTAACATTGGCTGTCCATCAAATCCACCAACTCCAGCGATACAACCCATGACTGCGATCGCACCCATAACTCCTCCACGATCTCCACCAACTTGTCTACCACCTGTGTAGGCGATCAGCATTGGTAATAAGAATGTTAACATGTATGGCTGAATTGATGCTAACTTCGCATTTGGAATCCATCCATCTGCGATAAATAATGCTGTAATGAATCCCCATGCAATGAATGCTCCGATATTTGGCATTACCATTGCACTTAAAAATTTACCAAATCTTTGTAATCCATTTTTCATTTACAATATCCTCCTTTTGCTTTCTATCTTCTCTTCATTTTGTTTTCGTAATAGTTGCCAAGGCTTGTTTCAAGTTCTGCCTCAACTGCATTTCTATTTTTGTCAAATAAGTAAGTGATGATCTGGTCTTTCTCGGCTAATGCTCCGCTTATTTCACTCATAACTTCGCGATAAACCTTACTTCCATCTCCCTGTGGAACAAGCATCAAGATCGCACCCTTGATTGGCTGCCCATCTTCAATGATCTCATCATTTAAATAGACAAAACCAAATCTGCAATGTCTGATGCCTTTTGTTTCACAATGTAAAAATAATGCATTCATACTCGGAATAAATGTGCTTGCGATATTCTCGCGTTTGTTTAATGCAAAAGTAATCTCTGTTGCTGTCGTTTCATTTCTTGCAAATAATTCTCCTGCATATTCGATCAATTGTTTCTTATTCTTAATGTTTTCACCTGTTGATATTTTAATGTTATCTAATACCTGTAAGATTTCTTCTCCAAGAAGTGTCATATACTCGATGTCTTCTCTTCCAATCCTTTTGACTGGTTTTACAGTCTTTATGGGATTTTTTCTTTTCTTCTTGTCGATATTTTTGATCATGGCATTGATCATTTTCTTATCTGTCTCTGTTAAAATAGAGTTCACATAGACATTTGGAAATGTCAGATTTAATTTTGCTGTGGAAACGATAAAATCAATTCCTTCTTCGATCAGCTCCTCTTCTTTGATCTCTGCTGTCGAGATGATCTTTTGTACCATCAGCTGCGGAAATTCTTTTTTCAGATGAACGGCTAGCATATGGGATGTCCCAACTCCATGTGGGCAGGCAACATAAACAGATAACTTTTCTTCTTTATCTTTTTGCTGTTCAACCGCTACACAGAAGTATAATGCGATAAACCCCATCTCCCCTTCCGGGAGTTTTTTTATATGTAATTCTTCTTTTAAGAACTCACACGCTTTGATCGTTGCCACATAAACTTTGGAATATTTTTCTTCTAAAAAATCAATGTATTGATTTTCCGTAAATACACCTTGTTTCATTCGATTGATCGCTGGTTTCATATGATTACATAATCCATCGATCAACACTGCATTCTCAAAAAATTCCATTTCTAAAAGTATTTCCATCTCAGCAATGATCCGCATGACCAACTGCCTGACTTTAAAACTTTCTTCATCGATCTTATTCTCACTTTTGTTTTTCCAGATCTTCGCTGCCAAAAGCTGCATTGCTATGTTATATACTTCTCCTTGTGAGAGCTGATGTCCTTCAAAGTTGCTTAACTTGCCTCCCAGCCATTTTGCAATCTGATATTCTGGTAAATGAGTGATCGATCTGACGTCTTTCTCTTCTTTGATCTCATGTCCCATTCTTACCCTGTTTTGTGTGATCAATAAATACAAGCTTAAATGCCTAATGGAATGGTCAGTATATTCTATATCTAACACTCCCTGCATATTTTTAATGATATCTCTTGTATCATCTAACACTTCTTGCGTAAGATTCGGAAACATTCGTTCTTTGAGTTTTTTCTCTTTATCAAACAATACTTTTAAGGAATGTCCTCTTAACTTTTGTCTCAATACCATTGTCACTGCCTGACGGTAATCTTCCTCTTTTCCTTCCCAGTAAATTCCCATTCCCGGTCTTCGGTAAAGAGTCAGATTATAGTGATCAAGCCATGTTTCAACCTCTTCCAGATCGTTGCTTAATGTTGCATCCGAAATATGAAAAAGGGATGTAAAGTAAAAATATTTGAGTGGTTCGTTGATCGTTAACAGTTCAAGTAATATGATCATCTGGCGATCTGCTTTACTGTATACTGGCTTGTTCTCATCCATATCTACGAGTTCTTTAATATAGTTTCTTGTTTCTGTATCTTCATCCACATACATCCCGATTCTTGGTTTCTTGACTAGTTTAAAGTCATTCTCCTCAAACCATTCGTTGATGCGAGGCATTTCTCTTAATACGGTTCTTGAACTTAATTTCAGTTTTTCTGATATTGCCTGTATTGTAATTGGATCGTCAGCATTAAAAGCTGCTAACATCTCAATGATAAGTTTCTGTCTTTTTGTTAATCCGGATTTCTTAGACACTCTGTATCATCCCCTTTCACGTATTATTATATATACAATGGGTGGTTTGGACAAGCGATTGATATGATGGTTTTGACGACATTCAATAGTGACATTTTGTTGTCAGTATTTATAGTTTGTCAGTATTATTTCATGACAAGTTTTGATTGTAATAGTGTTGCATGTATGAGTCAGAAAGAAGATAAGAAGAACTATTTATAAGAAAAAAAGGATGACACTCCGCATTTTTGAAAGCGTTTTTTACAAATCGCTGATCCGCGCCTGTTCCTTTGATAACTTCCTGGCTGCGAGCCAAAATGCCCGCAGCTACGGTCAGACAATCAACCACAGGGCGCTGCGAATTTGTAAAAAACGCATTCAAAAAGTGCTCATGTTGTCATCCTTTTTTCTTATAAATATTTCTTCTTATCTTCTTTCTGACTCATACAACGGAACGCTATTCAAATCACTACACAGTGTGTATGTTAAACGGTATTGACTGATAAGTTTTGAATTCGTTGACGGAAGATAAAAGGAACTTACGAAAACCAATAACGTTTAACATACACCCCACCTAAGTTTTCCAATCTTGTAATTGTCCACACTTTAGCCTTCAGGTATATGATAAAAAATAAATAAACGATCGGAAGAGTAGCATTAGAATTTTGCCACGTTTTTTGCGGATTCGCAGCCGGCTTGGTGTGCTGTCTGAGCCTCAAAGAGTTCTGATTTAAACACCCTTGAAGGCGAGTTGCACAAGGAAAGCCGGCGGATCAGCGATCTGCAAAAAACGTGAGCAAAATTCTCTAGCTGCTCTTCCGATCGTTTATTTATTTTTTATCATATACTGAAAGACTACAGTTGGCCAACACACAAATTACAACTTATCAGAAATCTGTGCATGTAATCCCTGTAATGAATTCACTTCTTCATTCTGATCCTGATGTGCTTTTACATAAGCGATTCCTTCAGCTGCTGCTTTGGCTGCTGCGATCGTTGTATAATATGGAATCTTCGCTTTGATCGCACCTTTTCTTAGATAACTATCATCGTTCACGCTGTCTTTTCCGACTGGAGAGTTTACAATAATATCGATATTACCATTTGTGATAAGGTCAAGGATATTTGGTCTTCCTTCGCTTAATTTATTGACTTTCTCAGCTTCAATTCCAGCTTCTTTGATCAGTTTACATGTGTTTTCTGTTGCAAGGATCTTGAATCCGTCGTCTGCGAATGCTTTTGCTACTTCTACAACTTCTTCTTTATCCTTGCGATTTACAGAAATCAGTACCGTTCCTCCTAATGGAAGTTTCGCTCCAACACCTTCCTGTGCTTTGTAGAAGGCTTCTCCATAGGATTTGGATAATCCAAGAACTTCTCCTGTAGAACGCATTTCTGGTCCTAGAACTGGGTCTACTTCTTGGAACATATTGAATGGGAAGGCTGCTTCTTTGACTCCATAATATGGAATTGCCTGTTCTTTTAATTCTGGTACTGGTGATGGTTTTCCTGTTAATTCAGATGTGATGATCTGTGTTGCCAGTGGAACCATTCTCACGTTACATACTTTGGATACCAAAGGTACTGTACGAGATGCACGTGGGTTTGCTTCTAATACATAAACTTTATCATCTTCGATCGCATACTGCATATTCATTAGTCCTTTGACATGCATTTCTTCTGCGATCTTTCTTGTGTATTCTTTGATCGTTTCCAGGTTTTCTTCTGAAATATGAACAGATGGAAGAATACAAGCGGAGTCTCCTGAATGAACTCCTGCAAGTTCGATATGTTCCATCACTGCTGGTACAAATGCGTGTGTTCCGTCACTGATCGCATCTGCTTCACATTCCATCGCATGATTTAAGAAACGGTCGATCAGGATTGGGCGGTCTGGTGTTACACCAACGGCTGCTTTCATATATCCTGCCATGCTTTCGTCATCATAGACAACTTCCATTCCACGTCCACCAAGAACGTAGGAAGGTCTTACCATCACTGGATATCCGATCTTTCCTGCGATCTCTAATGCTTCTTCTACTGTTGTTGCCATTCCTGATTCCGGCATTGGAATCTCTAATTTATCCATCATTTCACGGAACAGATCACGGTCTTCTGCAAGGTCAATGACAGATGGAGATGTTCCAAGAATCTTCACACCATTTTTCTCAAGTTCGGCAGCAATATTCAGTGGTGTCTGTCCACCAAACTGAGCGATCACTCCTAATGGTTTTTCTTTATTATAAATACTTAATACATCTTCCACTGTTAATGGTTCGAAATATAATTTATCGGATGTATCGTAATCTGTAGATACTGTCTCTGGGTTGCAGTTTACGATGATCGTCTCGAATCCCATTTTCTTCAGTGCCTGAGATGCATGTACACAGCAGTAGTCAAATTCAATACCCTGTCCGATACGGTTTGGGCCTCCACCTAAGATCATGATCTTTTGTTTATCTGTGGATACTGGGTTCTTGTCTTCTGCATTATATGTTGAATAATAATATGCACTGTCTGGCGTTCCGCTTACATGAACCCCTTCCCATGCTTCTTCGACACCGATTGAAATACGTTTATTTCTGATATCTTCTTCTGGAATCTCTAATAACTGACTTAAATATTTGTCAGAGAAACCATCTTTCTTCGCTGATGTTAACATTTCATCAGATGGCATGTTTCCTTTGCATGCAAGAAGCTTTTCTTCTTCTTCAACTAACTCTTTCATCTGCTCGATAAAGTATGTTTTTACTTTTGTCAGTTCAAAGATCTCATCAACAGTTGCACCTTTTCTTAATGCTTCGTACATGATGAAATGACGTTCGCTTGATGGTGTCACTAATTTCTTTAATAATTCTTCTTTTGTTAAAGTATCAAAGTTGTTCGCATGTCCAAGTCCGTAGCGTCCTGTCTCTAAGCTTCGGATCGCTTTCTGGAATGCTTCTTTGTATGTCTTACCGATACTCATAACTTCACCAACGGCACGCATCTGTGTTCCAAGTTTGTCTTCGACACCTTTGAATTTCTCAAACGCCCAACGTGCAAACTTGATAACGACATAATCACCGTCTGGTACATATTTATCTAATGTTCCGTATTTTCCACATGGAATATCCTTTAATGTTAAACCTGCTGCAAGCATTGCAGATACTAAAGCGATTGGGAATCCTGTCGCTTTGGATGCTAATGCTGAGGATCTTGATGTTCTTGGATTGATCTCGATAACAATAATACGGTCTGTCACTGGATCATGAGCAAACTGTACGTTTGTTCCGCCGATAACCTGTACAGAATCTACGATCTTGTATGCCTGTTCCTGTAATCTCTGCTGACATTCTTCAGAAATCGTGAGCATCGGTGCGGAACAGAAAGAGTCTCCTGTATGCACTCCTAATGGATCGATATTCTCAATGAAGCAGACTGTGATCATATTTCCTTCTGCATCACGGACAACTTCTAATTCTAATTCTTCCCATCCAAGAATGGATTCTTCTACAAGTACCTGTCCAACTAAACTTGCCTGAAGTCCTCTTGCCATAACGGTCTTCAATTCTTCTTTGTTATATACCAGTCCTCCACCGGCTCCACCCATTGTGTAAGCTGGACGAAGTACCACTGGATAACCAAGCTTATCAGCGATCTTCAACCCATCTTCTACGCTGTAAGCAACCTCGCTTCGAGCCATCTCGATTCCAAGTTCGTCCATTGTCTTCTTAAACTCGATACGGTCTTCTCCACGTTCAATACTATCTACCTGTACACCAATTACTTTGACATTATACTTATCTAAAATACCCTTTTTATATAACTCTTCGCATAAATTTAATCCGGACTGCCCACCTAAGTTTGGAAGTAAAGCATCTGGACGTTCCTTTGCAATGATCTCCTCTAAACGTTCTGCGTTCAGCGGTTCAATGTAAGTTTCGTCAGCTGTCTCTGGATCTGTCATGATCGTTGCTGGATTGGAGTTGACCAATACGATCTCATATCCAAGTTTACGAAGCGCCTTACACGCCTGTGTCCCCGAATAGTCGAATTCGCATGCCTGACCGATGATGATCGGACCAGAGCCAATGATCAACACTTTGTTAATATCTGTTCTTTTTGGCATAAAAATAATTCCTCCTTTAGACTTTATTATTATTATATAAGAAAATCAGTGAAATCGGAATCATTTTGTGAAGTTTTTTTAACTATATTAACTTTGGATTTTCTTACCAATTCGTAAGAATTTCTTAATGACAATTTATAAATCGTTTATATTTGTTTATATTCTGTATATTGAATCTCGAAATGGAAATGATTATACTATAACCATACCTCAAGGAAAGACCTAAAAGATAAGACAATAAAAGAATTTCAGGAAACATCCTACAGGTATAGTTTTTTCATATATATTTTTAATCCTCTCTTTTCAAAAAGGAAACCATCACACCCCAGATGGTTTCCTTTTATTTTTATCCGATTTTCCAAAATTAGGAGAGACTTTCGGTAAATGTTTTCAGTATGACTTGGGCAAAGTCGGAATCTTTAATTTTATCGCCATTGTATTATCTTTCTTATTTGTCGATCTGTTTGATACACTCGGAACTTTAGTCGGTGTCAGCACAAAAGCCGGAATGCTTGACGAGGAAGGTAAACTTCCTGGAATCAAATCTGCATTAATGGCAGACGCCGTTGCTACAACAGCTGGTGCGGTTCTTGGTACTTCTACTGTTACAACATTCGTTGAATCTTCTTCTGGTGTTGCTGCAGGTGGACGTACTGGTTTAACAGCTGTTGTTTCAGGATTCTTATTCCTGATCTCAACATTATTTGCACCGCTCTTTACAGCAATCCCATCATTTGCGACAGCCCCTGCGCTGATCATGGTTGGATTCTTAATGTTTGGAGCAATCTCTGATATCAAATTTACAGATGATAATATGACAGAAGCCGTACCTGCTTACCTTTGCATCATTGCAATGCCATTATTCTACAGTATCTCTGAGGGAATCTCTATCGGGATCATCTCTTATGTGATCTTGAATGTAGTTTGTGGTAAAGCAAAGAAGATCACTCCTTTAATGTACGTACTTGCAGTATTATTCATCCTGAAATATGCCGTTTTATAAGTATAGAAAAACAGCCGTATCATGATCGATACGGCTGTTTCAGACTGTAGACAAACTAGGTGCTGGGATCATCCCAGCACCATTTTTTCCTT